>JAEIGA010013830.1_pt1 | contig 12272 bp, 5 predicted proteins | sample 9270691 | NCBI WGS metagenome assembly JAEIGA01 (sample SAMN17057246, study PRJNA624740) | gut metagenome | biome: biome; isolation source: fecal sample | host: Bos grunniens | place: China: Xizang | collected 2019
AGAGCTGTACCAAGACTTGGTGCACGGAAGAATCCTCCCTGACCGCCCTGCTGCTGAGGCTGGTTCAGCTGCTCAAGAACCTTAGGAAGGAAGAAATCCTTGTACTTCTGCTCGCCTGTAGCTCTCCAAAGCTGGATAGCAGCAGATGTTCTTGTCTCACCACGACCCCAACGGTTGTTTGTATTCTGCTGGTTCTCAGGAGCAGCAGCCTCGAAATTCTCGTCCCAAAGCTTCACTGCAAGCTTGAGAGCCTTTGCAGAAACCTCAGGATTATAATCCTTGAGGGCACGTGCGGCAGCAGCCATTGCAGCGATTGTAGACATCTGACCTGCAGGAGAATAGTTTCCTGTAAAGGCAAAACGGTCGTCGCATGTACCTGATGTTCCTCCAACGATATCATATGGCTGGAGAGCTGGATTATAGATGTATCCGTCAGTCTGAGAAGAACCGTCTCCGATATGTACATACTGCCATGTATTTCCCTGAACGATACCCTGAGCTACGAAACCGATGTTCTCTACCTGAGCGATGAGGTTGAGTACACCATGCTCGCACTGCTGAAGTACGTCCGGCATTCCATCCGGGCGATGAATATCAACGAACTGAGTCTTCTGATCGATATATGTCTGGTCTCTGTCCTCTCCGAAAAGGTCCCAAAGGAGTGCGAACTGAGATGTAAGTCCGATGACTGTACCTGACTGGATATCAAAGTCACCTGCGTCATACCATGCACCTACACCGAGACCTGGAATATGCTCATATGGCTTGTACTTGGTATTTGTCTGGTCACCCATCCTGTAACCGTCATGCATAGAAACATTGAGAGGAGCCTGAAGGGCGTCGTCCATATTGGAACGGCCATGCCATACTCTGTAGCCTTCCTTCACTTCCATGTGGTCCATCTGTACAGGGAGCCATACGTCCATTGTAGTATGCCACTTGTCACCATATACATTCTCTGCAATAGGGAACACATTTGAAGAGTGGTCACCGAACTGAAGGATATAGAGACCTGGTTCCTTTACTGAAGTGAAATCTACCTGCGCATAGTTATATCTGTTGTAGTATACTCCCCACTCTTTTACAGCAGGCTCAGCAACTACTGTGCGCTCACCGTCATCTGCAACACGGATGATCTTTGCTGTTGCAGGAACCTTGTAGTTCTTGTCAAGCTCCACCACAGCAACCTTCTTCTGAGCAGGTGTATAACCTACCTGTGAAATACCGATGTTAGGCTCTCTTACCCACTGCGGATCAAATCCCTGCTCCACATACCACTCAACCACCTTACCGGTCTTGCCTTCAGGAAGAAGTGTCCTTACTACGAATGTACCGTTTGAAGAAAGGTTACGTCCGTCATAAAGATTGATGTCAGAATCAGACTTGAATGTAACTCGGATATCCTTGTCTTCCGGTGCCATTACAAGGGTCTTTCCTGTAGCTACCGGATGTGCCACAAGGAATTCATCACGTCCTCTGTCATCAAATGTAGACAAGTTGTTGCCTTCACCATAAATCTGAGTAATCTTCTCTGAAATATCACGCATTTCAGTATTTCCTGCAGGGTGTTTAGGCAGGATAGCGGACTTGCCGTCCATCATGAAAGTCTTGCCGAAATAAGTGGCAGGGAAGAACTCGATGTTCATACCGGCCTTGCCGACGAGTTCTGCAGGAACCGGCTTGTCAAGATAAACAGCCATTGTGACTCCCTTATCCTTACCGGCAACCTTGATGGTAGCTCTGAAGTCATAACGATCATAATAAAGGACAACTTCAATTGTGTTGCCGTCCTTATCGACTTTCCTCGATTCAAGAATCGGATAGATATCCCACTGCTCAGGAGTGTTCATCAGACGGATACCACCACCTGTAGCAATACGTACTCCCCTCTGAATCATTTCAATAGCAGCAGTCTTCTCGTCACAGAACATACCATTGTATTCATTACTGTAAACGAGGAAGTTCACTCCCCTGTCCTCGAAATATTCGAGATCATTGACCTTCAAGGTCTGTGCTGACAGCATCGACGAAGCGCATGCAAGCAGCATTGTTGATAAAATAAATCTTAGTTTCATTTCTATGTGGTTTGATTTTACGATTATCTTCCCATCTTCCACCAGTCAAGATCAAAGAGCTGCTCATCTCCTCCGCGGAAGAGAATGTACACATCGTGCTTTCCTGTAACAGGACGTCTTGTCCTTACATCTACAGTCTGCACCTTCTGAGTTCCGTCTACCTGAACTCTGGCGAACGGCTGGTCACTCATGGCGTCAAGGTAGAACTCGACTGTTCCTGGATTCTGGAAATTAAGAGTCTCTATTGTGACGTTCTTAGGACCTTCCTCTCCAAAATCAACCTCGCGGACTCTGATCCAGTCACCGTTGTCAACCTTTCTGACATAATGGTCCTTGCCGGCAAGACGGTCTGTCTTAAGTCCCCAGCTTTCAGCCATTGTCTCGGCCTCTACCCTTTCGTACGGATTCAATGTACCGACCGGAGCAGGGCCTTCATTTGTAAATGGAATGAACGGAATCGTTCCGTCAGGATTATACTTGAATTCCTCTACTGCAGCAGAGCGATGGAAACCGGCTCCGTTTGGAAGAGTACCGTTATGATAGAACATGTAGTTGTGTCCCTTGAATGTAACCTCACCGCCATGGATCGTAAACGAATTGACCGCCTCGTCCATGATACGACCTCTATATGTCCAAGGGCCGTCGATAGTAGGGGCTGTTGAATAGGCCATGTGCTCTGGTACACCGCCTGCAGGATATGTCAGATAGTAAAGGTCACCTCTTTTGCTGATCCAAGGACCTTCCTCAAAACCCACCATGAGCTCTTCCTTGCCTTTTGCCCAGTTCATCTTGATCGACTGAGGGCCGAAACATGCAGGGTCGTGAAAACCTGGAACTTCCTTATATCCGTCCTTGAATGAAATCATGTCATCATTCAGTTCTCCATACCAAAGGCCTTTGTTTCCCCAGAAAAGATATGCTCTTCCGTCATCATCAATGATGACTGTCGGATCAATGAATGAAAATCCCTTTGCAAGAGGAGCACCTATTGCATCCACGTATGGTCCCTGAGGATCATCTGCAACTGCAACAGCCAGTACATCATTCTTTTCAGCATCGTTAAGACACACATACCAGTACCACTTACCATTGCGCTCTACTGCCTGAGCTGCCCAGGCACGGTCGCCATGGTAAGCCCACTTGAAGGTCTCGGTCGAGATAGGAGTTCCGAGATATGTCCAGTTCACCATATCCTCTGTCGAGAAAAGCTGCCAGTCATTCATCTTGAAATATGTGGCATCATCCTCATCATGACCGACAAACATATAAAGCTTGTCACCATGTACATACGGAGCCGGGTCAGGAGTGTACGAAGTCGTGATGATAGGATTCTGTGCCAGACAGAACATAGTCTGACAGAGAACCGCGATTGTAATCAAAAAGAGTCGTCTCATATTCTATAATTAAAATTTCTTGCTGATTCTAAGCACACCGGCAGACAAAGGAGCTACTTCCAGTACGACATTCTCATCTGTAAACGAAGGTGTAAACATCTTGCGTGAAACAGCATCCTTGTTTTCCATACTGTTGGCCACATCGAGAGATCCTGGGGCGAAATACTCATACTTTGTGGAGGCGATTCCCTTCCAATCACCATTTACAGTCAGCTTGTATGGGGTATCTGTAGGATTCACTACCTTTACGATAACGTCGCGACCATCTTCTGACATTGTAGTCATGACGCTAAGTTCCTTGGTATCTCCCTCGAATGCAAGTCTATACTTCGAGAAGTTGTCATACCAGAGCTCTGTCACCTGATAGTTAGGAGCCACGAATACATCCTTATAGTCGAAATTGATGAACGCATTGTTCCAGTCCGGAGCATCTGTACGGCGGATGAAGAGAGCCGCAGAACCGATGGCCACGATGTCGCGTGCCTCGCACTCATTGAGGAATCCACCTGCAAAAAGTCCGGTCCTCCAATCGATGCTCTGAAGATTCCACTCTGAAATAAAGAGCTTTACGTTAGGATTAGGAGAATTTGCGATCATCTCAGCATACTGGTCATACTGAGCGCCCAGACGTGCCGGACCGGTAGCATATCCTCCCGGCTGCTCATAATGGTGGAGACTGAGATAGTCGAAATAGTTTGCAGAACGCTGGATCATACCTTCATCCTGACCGCGGAATCCGCCGCATGCAATGATCTTGATGGTAGGATCGACAGCGCGCATAGCTTCCGAGAAATCACGTACACAAGCCTCGTACTTTTCGATTCCCATTTCCCACATCTCGTTGTCAATTTCCCAATACTTGACATTGTATGGTTCCGGATGTCCGTTGGCAGCACGGATGCTTCCCCATTTTCCTGTAGCAGGCTCATTACAATAAGCAACCCAGTCAGCTGCATCCTGAATGATGCGCTCTCTTTCAGACTCAGGAAGCTCGAATCTTACAGAAACCACAATTACAGGCTCTGTATTTACTTCGCGGCAGAACTTGATGAACTCATCTGTACCGAAACAATTCTGATCATAGTCCATCCACATCCAGTTAGGCCATCTCTGACGGTCTTCCTGAGGTCCTATACCCCATTTCCAATCATACTGAGCCACATATCCGCCGCCTGGCCAACGCAGACATGTCGGATGAAGGTCCTTGACTGCCTGAAGGATATCAGGTCTGAAACCGCCGTTTGCCTGTCCTGTCGCTGTTGTAAGGGTAACCTGATCAAACTGGACAGTTCCGTTCTCCACTGCAATTGCAAAATCCGCATCACCGTTGTTCTCTCCTGCAGGAAGAGTGATATCGAATTTCTTCCACTCTGCTCCAGGAACGCCAATCTTCTGCTCTACGATGAAGTCGTCTCCTCTCTTGAGTCCTACAGACAGATTACCGTCTCCCTTGGCATAGATGGATCCGAGGAAAGTCTCGCCTGCAACCACATTCTGAGGTCCCTGATACACTCCGGACTTCGTAGTCGCCGTAACCTTCTGGGAATATTCCATGTTTATCGCATCACCCTTGACCATCTCAAAGCTGCCGCTACCGAAAGAATTCCACTGAGGAGCAACTGCCGGAATCTTGACATCCTCAGGCGTACCCTCGAAATAGACTGTCTTTCCGTTTGAAGAGGTCACCTTGATGTCTCTATAGTATGCTTCGGTATAATTTACCCAGAATACGATGTCATTCTTTCCTGCTGCATCAAGCTTATTGTTCGAAAGAACCTTCTTTCCATCCCAATATACGTTCATTGTATTGCCCTTGCAGCTGATACGGAGCTTATGCCAGTCCTGATTCTCATTGATCTGCTCCTGAGTGGCAATCTTATACACGATCGGGTCCAATGTCACCACATTACGCATCCTGCCACCGAAACTTGGAACCTCTTTTTCAACTTTTTTGGAAATAGAGAAGTTCTGCTCGGTAACCTGCATTGCATTCTGACGAGCCTGGGCAAGGCTCTGTGCCTGAATCTGGGATTCGGTCTGAGCAGTGCTGAGGATACGCGCCTCATAGTACGGATTATGCAGACGTACGAAATACGGTTCACCGTCAGCCTGGTTCTTGACAGCGAATCTGATATCCATCAGACCACCGCTCCATGAACGATTTACCAGTCTGTATGAACGCCATTTCACATCCATGGTTATCTCATAATCATCTGTATCGACAGATGTGATGTTCAAAGGCTGCTCATATCTGGTAGGCGAATGGAGTACATTTTCATCATCCATATACCAGCCATCAAAGAATCCGTCACGCGGATGGATACCCGGATACTGTTCCGGCTCAAAAGAACGTTCATAAATCAGTTCCTGCCACACGCCATTGTTGGCAGAGAAGTAGATGTGCTCAAAGAGCTGTCCGTAAATCATCGGATCGATATTTCCGGATGCCTTCTTTGAACTCACATTGATACTCACATTCTCCTGCGAGAATAAAGCCACTGAAATCAGAAGTGACAGTGCCAAGGTTATCAGTCGTTTCATATTAAAATACCGTAAGTTATAATACATAATTATGCTATTTACAAAATTAACATTAATCTTGGTTTCTACATAATAAAAAAGGACCATTTACTATTGATTTGGTTATAAAAACGACAACAGGATGCCGCAATTTGCGACATCCTGTCATAAAACTATCGATTTTGTATCATTATTGAGCTCTACGCCATTCAAAATATGAATTCAGGATCCAAAGCCCGTCTTCATCAGGAACAGACGAAGGGTAAGGCTTGTCACCTTTGAGAACCATCGTAACATGATTATCCTTAGTAAACTCAGGCCACTCAGGAAGACCTTCACCATTAGGATTTCCATACTTTGCGAAATTGGTCCAATATGTAGCCATTATGTCAGAAAGTTCGAAATCGGTATCTACTGTTTCATTCTTCAGAGACTTGAAGACAAAGTCCACATCCTGACCATGAGGCGAGCCGTCAGATGTCTCAGGATGCTGGTCAAAATAGTAAAGATAAACATTTGAATTTCCGTTCTCAGCCTGAAGTCTTGCCCAGCTCCATGTATGCCATCCGAAAGAAGCATCACGTGCGAGGTCTCTACCTGTCTTTGTAACTACAGGACCTTCGACCGGATATGCCTTGAGAAGATCGGCAGCAAAAGGACCGTATCTCTTCTCGACACTTGCCTTATGGTCCTCTGCCTTATTGCTGCTGCCGAACGAGAAGCTTGCGCCCTCGTCAGAGTTATAGCCGATGAGCACATCAACGTCATTGTACTTGCCAGCCTCATAAAGAACGTACTGGTCATCCGGAATCACATAGCCGTCAATAATCGGCCACGGACCACCTGCAAGTGCAAATCCGCCTCCAAGTTTATTAGGCGCCATCGCCCTCAAGTCTGCAATTGACTTTGCACCCACTCTCTCTGCAAGCTTCACTCCTTCTTTCTCAGCCATTGCAAGCGTCTTCATATTCTCTCCGGGATAGTTATCCTCTCTTGCAGGTCCGAATGAACCACCGCTCTGTGATATCGCACCACGGAAAAGTCCTTTTGCAAGAGGAGAAGCACAAAGCATGCTTACGGAAATACCACCGGCAGACTCACCGAAGATGGTTACCTTCTCAGGATCGCCGCCAAATGCAGCAATATTATCCTGAACCCACTCCAAAGCTGCTATCTGATCAAGAATACCATAGTTTCCTGAAACTCCCTCGGCATTCTCAGCACTGAGTTCCGGATGGGCAAAGAATCCCATCTGTCCCACACGATAGTTCATGCTGACAAGAACGACACCCTTGCGTGCAAGTTCCGAACCGTCATTTCCTGCAGAATTACCCATTGAGAAACCGCCGCCATAGATCCATACAAGCACAGGAAGCTTCTCCTTTGGAGATTTTGCAGGGGTCCATACATTGAGATAGAGGCAGTCTTCAGAAAATTCATCTGACTGTCCGAATCCCTGGATAGGGCCAGGTCCGAAATTGACAGCCTCTCTTACACCTTCCCAAGGCTGTACAGGCTGAGGGGCCTTCCATCTGTTCTCGCCTACCGGTGGAGCGGCAAAAGGAATACCCTTATAAATACTGAGGTCCTCAGTCACAACTCCCTGGATGATGCCTCCAGTCACTTTAACCTGGCCAGGTTCAAGCTTTACACATGATACAGTCAGAAGCAATGCTGACAGAATCATTAAAATGGATTTCTTCATTATGGTAAAATTTAATAATAGATTATTTTCTTGAATAAGATGACTCTGTTCCCATCAGGTAACCGCCTTCATAACCACCGAAGTCCACTATCACCTTTTCAAAGACAATACCAGGGTCAAGTGGCTGGATTTCAAGTTCATACTCCTCAACTCCTTCAGGAAGTTCCAGATCGATCTTCTCGACTGCTACTCTTCCCGCAACTGTAGGATAATAGATCGAGTATATGTACTCCGGATTTTCATTGAGCTTGTCATTGAAACACCTGTCCACAGACGGAGCGCCCTTGAATCCGACCCTATAGCTGTGTCCCTCCGCATCATGGAAAGCAAGAGTCGACTTTGTAGCGACATGTACCGTAACAGTCTTGACGTCAGAAGGAATTGTCATCCTGTAAGTCAACTTAGCCCCCTCAACAGACGCATCATATGGGAAGAGCGCTACTGCTCCAAGGGTACGTCCCATATCAGGTATAAGCTTCCACTGTCCCTCTGCTGAATTCTGCTTTGAATAAATGTGCGGAGCCTCCATGACCACACATCCGTCTTCTGCCTGGAATACATATCCGGACGGAAGAGGATCTGATTCGTCGATACGGAATATTCTTGGAAGTGTGTCTTCAGGGAAATTATCATTCCAGCTCCTGTAGCCGATATGCTTCTGAATCATCATATTCTTCCACTTTCCTCCGGCTATTTCATTATTATACTGATTTGTAAGGAACTTGTCACGTGCAAAACAAGCCTCCACCTTGTCTGCCCAGATATTTGCCGCAGGGTCATTTGCCTGATAGAGAGCATTGTTCATTGCCTGAGCATAATACATCTCATAAAGGTTGGCAAGAGCCTGTACAGGGAAAAGTATAAGCTGGAAATAAGCATCCTTAACATCTTCAGGGAGTGTCATATACTGACGCAGCGCCTCTGCCTCAAGCTTGATGAACTCGTCAGAAACCTGCTTCCACTCTCCTGTCGCGAGATTATATGTCCTGCTGTCAAGCATTTCAGGAGTCACTCTTCCCGCGTATTTGCTATAAAGGTTGAATATACGCGCTGCCTCAGCCGCATATTCTTCACCGAACTGCTGTCTACAGAAATCTACAGTGTGGTCCTTGAGATTTTCGGCAGTGAATCTTGTAGGATTCCATGCCATATCAAGGAAAAGCGTGATAGGATACTCCATCGGTTTCATATCGCCTACATTGAGTACCCATAGACGGTCTACACCATATTCATAAGTGAGCTGCATCTGTTCCCAAAGATTCTGTACAGGAGTGACATTCAGCCACTTTGTATTTCGTGGAGCGCCGACATAATCCACATGGTAGTACATACCCCATCCACCGCTGCGCTTACGTTCCTCGGCATTCGGCAGCTTACGTACATCACCCCAGTTGTCATCGGAAAGGAGAATGGTCACATCATCAGGAACCCTGAGGCCCTTTTCATACAAGGTCTGCACTTCCTTATATAATGCCCAGACCTGAGGACGCTCGCTGGCCGGCTTGCCCGTAACATCCTTGATGATCTTTCTCTGATTATCAAAGATCTTCTGCATCATATCGATAAGATACTTGTAATCCGGCACATATTCATCATCATGGCCTTCCTTTCCACCCATAGCAGCATCTCCGTCGCCTCGCATACCGATTGTAATCAGGTCTTCAGTATCCTTGGCGCGTTCCATTCCCTCACGGAAGAAACGGTCAATGACCTTCTTGTTTGTTCCATAATCCCAGACGCCGTATTCACCGCGCTTACGTGCCCACTCCTGATGGTTTCTTGCCATAGGTTCATGGTGGGAAGTACCCATGATGATACCCATCTCATCGGCAGTCCTGCTGTTCTGCGGATCATCGGCATAGAAAGCCCAGTCCCACATCGCAGGCCACATGAAATTACCGCGAAGACGGAGGACAAGCTCGAACATACGCTCATAGAAGCGATGATCGCCATACTTTGTACCATATGTATTCTCCACCCAGCCTGTAAGGCACGGAGCTTCATCATTAAGGAAGATACCGCGATAACGGACTGCTGGCTCTCCCGCCGTGTATGAACCACGCGCTATTGAAAGATTCTCCTGTTTCTTTACAGGAACATCCATCCAGTCATACCATGGAGATACTCCTATCTGTTCAGAGATCTCATAAATACCATAAACAACACCACGACGGTCGCTTCCGGCAATCACCAATGCTTCACCGATTCCCTCAATAGGTTCTGCAACAGTCTTGATGAGGTACTTCTCATTGCATCCCTCAAGATCGGCAGTAGAGAACTTGCCTCTTGCGACCATCTCCTTCATGAAAGGTGATTCAAGAGAGGCGATGATTATAGCACGGTCGGAAACAACCTTGTCCGAAAGGGTCGGCCTTACACCTGTAACACGTTCAAAGTCCTCCACAAGATTGTCTGCTGCCCGAAGGACAGCGGTATCCTCACCCTTAAAGACCAGGATAGGATTCGGCTTACCGTCTGCCACAAGGGTAAAACGTTCTGAAGATAATAAAGGAAGCGTAGCAGATGGATGATCTTTTGCATACGCCGCATTCATCGCAAACAGCGACGCCAATGCGATGAATGATTTCAAGATGAATTGTCTCATGATTTTCTGTCAATTTTATACAGCTGTATGCAAATTTAACCAAATTATTTAAAAGAAATGGTTTATTTCTTTCTTTTGATTACTTTTGCGCCAATATAATCAACACTTTTACAATGACCGGCACATACAAGGCATCATCCAAGCCTAATACACGCATCGACGTAGCTGACATTCTCAGAGGAATCGCCATCGCGGGTATTATTCTCATCCATTTCCAGGAACAGATGAACTTCTTCATGTTCCCTCAGCCCAAGAGCGAGTTCTGGGCAACAATGAACACAGCCGTATGGGATTCCATATTCTTCCTCCTGGCGGGTAAGATGTATGCGATTTTCTCGATTCTGTTCGGACTGAGCTTCTTTATCCAGCATGACAATCAGGCACAGAAAGGAATAGACTTCAGACCTCGATTTGCATGGAGAATGTTTCTTCTGATGCTGCTGGGAGTCTTTGACCTGTTGTTCTACAACGGAGACATACTTTTCATCTACGCAGTATGCGGACTTCTGATCATTCCTCTTGTGCGTGCAAGCGATAAGGTGATCTGGTTCTTCATCGCCCTGATGCTTATCCAGCCTGTGGAGCTCATCTATCTCATCAATGGTTTCATCGATCCTTCAGCCATGCCTCTTGATCTTGGAAGCAGCAGATACTATGGAGCTATAATAGCCTCCCAGTCTCAGGGAAACATACTTGACGTAGCTGTGGCAGGAATAAAGTACGGACTTCCAGCCAACTTCTTCTGGGCTGTCGAAAACGGACGAATGACCCAGAACGTCCTTTTCTTCCTCATAGGTATAATGCTCGGCCGCAAGAGACTGTTCTATAATGAAGGAAACAACCTCAAGACATGGAAAAAGATTCTCTTCATCTCACTGATTGCATTTGCAGTACTGCTGCCTCTTTATAAGATACTTCCGGGACTGTCTGAATCAAGATGTGTTTCAAACAGCCTCAGCGTTGCCCTCAACATGTGGAAGAACCTTGCAATGATGTTCTTCTATGTAGCCGGCATCACTCTTCTCTATTATAACACATCAGCAAGGAACTGGCTTGTAAAGATAGCTCCTTACGGAAAGATGAGTCTCACCAACTATCTCACACAGTCAATTTTCGGAGCCATGTTGTTCTATAACTGGGGATTCGGACTTTTCCGTCATTTCGGACATACAGCAGACTTCTTCCTGGCTATTGCATTCGTTGCCCTGCAGTTCATGTTCTGTACATGGTGGATGAAGCACCACAAGCGCGGTCCTTTCGAGCAGTTATGGGCCAACGCTACATGGATGACAAGAAAGAAATAAACTTAAAAATATGAAATTAATAAGAACAATCTTCATTTCAGCTGCTATTGCTGCTGCAGCTGATGTCCATGCACAGATCCCTGTGCAGATGGAGAGTTTCAGCGTAAATGATGTAACTCTTACGGAAAGTGCCTTCAAGCACGCAGAGGATATGGATATAAGATACCTTCTGGGAATAGATCCAGACAGGCTTCTAGCACCATATCTCAAGGAAGCAGGACTCGAGCCTAAGGCAGACAACTATACAAACTGGGAGAACACCGGTCTGGACGGACATATCGGAGGACATTATCTCTCTGCTCTGGCATATATGTATGCCTCTACCGGAAACCTTGAGATCAAGGGACGTCTTGATTATTTCATTGCAGAGCTCAAGAGATGTGCAGATGCCAGCGGGGACGGCTACATCAGCGGAGTTCCCGGCGGAAGACAGACATGGAAGGAAATCTCGGAAGGAGATATCCGTGCAGCATCATTCAGCCTCAACGACAAATGGGTTCCGCTCTACAATATCCACAAGATCTTTGCAGGTCTGAGAGACGCATATCTTCTTTACGGAAGCACTGAATGCAAGGATATGTTCATAGGACTTGCAGACTGGATGTACCGTCTTACAGAAAACCTTTCTGACGAGCAGCTCCAGGGAATGCTTGCAAGCGAGCATGGAGG
>JAEIGA010013831.1_pt1 | contig 12272 bp, 8 predicted proteins | sample 9270691 | NCBI WGS metagenome assembly JAEIGA01 (sample SAMN17057246, study PRJNA624740) | gut metagenome | biome: biome; isolation source: fecal sample | host: Bos grunniens | place: China: Xizang | collected 2019
AAAACGTTTCGTCAGCAAACGCTTTAGCATAGTTGTCAAATCCGACAAACGTGGTAAATTTCCATGTTTTAAACCGGAAAAACGACAGGTATATTCCCTGAAAAAACGGCCAGACGAACCCGATACTGAACGCCGCAACCGTCGGCAACAAAAACAGCGGTGCAAACATCCGCAACGATCGTTTTTGACTTGGCGGCATGGGCATTTTGTGTGTTTGTCGTTTTTTAATTAACATGTTTGTGATCCCTCTTTTCAAAATCAAAGGGCGGGCGAAACGCCCGCCCTTTTTTGTTTGTTCAATCCATTTAATCTGAGGAAAAAATCATGGATAAGAAAACTTTGAAAGACATCGACCTCAAGGGTAAGAAGGTCGTTATGCGTGTGGACTTCAACGTGCCGGTCAAAGAAGGCGTCATCAAAGATGATACCCGTATCAAAGGCGCGCTGGCTTCCATCAACTACGTTCTGGACAACGGCGGCAGTCTGATCCTGATGAGCCACATGGGCCGCCCGGACGAAAAAGGCATCACCGGCGATACCACCATGAAGATCGTCGCTGAATATTTGAGCAAAATGATCGGTAAAGAGGTCAAATTCGCCGAAGACTGCGGTGCCGCTGATGAAGCCGCCAAAGCTCTCAAACCCGGCGAGATCCTCATGCTCGAAAATACCCGCTACCACAAAGAAGAACAGGCCAAGCTGAAACAGAAAGACGGTCAGAGCGATGAAGAATTCAAAGCCGCCAAAGCCGCGCTCAAAGAACAGCAGAAAGAACTCGCCAAGAAGCTCGCTTCCTACGGCGATGTCTACTGCAACGACGCTTTCGGTACCGCTCACCGCGCTCACGCTTCCACCGCCGTCATCACCAAATACATGAATGGCCCCTGCGTCGCCGGTTTCCTGATGGAAAAAGAGATCGCCTACCTCGGCAGCGCGGTCGAAAACCCGGTTCGTCCCTTCGTCGCCATCCTCGGCGGTGCCAAAGTTTCCGATAAACTCGCCGTTGTCCGCAACCTCCTGACCAAGGTCGATACCCTGATCATCGGCGGCGGTATGGCTTACACCTTCCTCGCCGCTCAGGGCCACAAGATCGGTAACTCCCTCTGCGAAGCCGATCAGATGGACTATGCCCGCGAAATGATCGCCGAAGCTGCCAAACGCGGTGTCAAACTCCTGCTCCCCGTCGACAGCATTGAAGCTGACAAATTTGACCCCGAAGCCAACACCAAAGTCGTCGGTCTCGATGTCGATGACAACTGGATGGGGCTGGATATCGGTCCGGAAACCGTCAAGCTTTACAGCGATGCCATCAAGGCCGCCAAGACTGTCGTCTGGAACGGTCCCATGGGCTGCTTCGAAATGGAGAAATTCTCCAAAGGTACCTTCGGTGTCTGCGATGCCGTTGCTGAAGTCAAAGCCAATGGCGGTATCTCCATCATCGGCGGTGGTGACAGCGTTGCCGCCGTCAAGAAATCCGGTCTGGCTGACAAGATGAGCCATATCTCCACCGGTGGTGGTGCTTCCCTCGAATTCCTCGAAGGCAAAGAACTTCCCGGTGTTGCCGCTCTGAACTGAGCCGCATAAAATAAAAGGGCTGCTGCATACCTGTCAAGGTTTTGCAGCAGCCTTTTTGTATTTACCGGAATGGAAAATAAGTTTAATTTTGCGGAGCGACTCCAACGACGATCTCGCCTTTCCAGGTGCGTGGTGCGGCGGCAATTTCGGCGGCGCTGCCCCGGATGACCTCTTCGTGAAGCTTGGTCGCTTCCCGGATGATGGCGATTTTGACATCCGGAGAAATTTCGGCGATTTCGGCAATGGTTTTGGCGATGCGGAAGGGGGATTCAAAGAAAAAAGAGGTCTTTTCGTCGGAAACGATCGCTTCAAGGAACTTTCTTCTTTTGCCCGGTTTGACCGGCGCAAAGTTGCGGAAACTGAAACTGTCCACCGGTAAGCCGGAGGCGGTCACCGCAAAGGTCACCGCTGAAACTCCCGGGATCACCACCGGTTCGATATCCCGTTCCAGCGCCGAACGCACCAGCAGAAATCCCGGGTCGGCGACCGACGGCGTACCGGCATCGGAAACCAAAGCCAGAGTCGCACCGTTTTCCACTTCATCGAGCAGTTTATCCACTTTGCCGTGTTCATTGAAAGCGTGACAGCTTTCCAGCCGGGGGCAATGGATATCAAAATGGCTCAACAGCTGCCGGGTGTGCCGGGTATCTTCGGCGGCGATGATCTCCACCTCTTTCAAAATGCGCAACGCCCGCATGGTGATGTCTTCGAGGTTGCCGATGGGGGTACTGACGATGTATAATTTGCCGGGCATGACAGATATTCCTGAAAAATGTTGTGACTTTTTTATGACAGTATTTCAATATACATTGCAAAAGAGAGTTTGTCCACCTTGCAAAGAGTTCCGAACGGTAATATATTATGATATTATGATGAATTTAGTGAAATTTTTGAGTTCCTGCGGGGCGGCATCCCGGCGCAAAGCCGAGGAGTTGATCCGTTCCGGTCAGGTAAAAGTAAGTGGCGAAACCGTCTGCGACCCGGCATTCCGGGTGGCAGAGGATTCAATGGTCACGCTCAATGATCGTCCGCTTGCCCTGCCGGAAAAGCGGCACTATATCCTTTTGCACAAACCCCGGGGTTATGTTTGCAGCAATGCCGATTCCCACGCCGAAAAATTGGCGGTCGATCTGATCGATATTCCCGGAGTGCGGCTGGTTTCCGCCGGACGGCTGGACAAGGACAGCGAGGGTGCGATAATTTTTTCCGATGACGGCGAATTCATCAACCATCTCGCCCATCCCCGCTACGGTGTATTGAAGCGGTACGAAGTCTTTACTGCCAAACCGGTTTCTCCTGATTGGCAGAAAAAAATGGTTCAGGGGATAATGGATGAGGGCGAAATGCTCAAGGTTATTTCCATCAGAGAGTTGTCAGCGTGTCGCTACGAGATCATTCTCAACGAGGGCAAAAAGCGGGAGATCCGCCGCCTGACCGCTGCGGCGGGGGCGGTGACCAAACGATTGATCCGCTGCGCCATCGGCAAGGTCGAACTGGGTAAACTTGCCTGCGGCAGTTTTCGGGAATTAAGTGCCGCTGAGGTGGAAAATCTGTTGACAAATCCGGCAAGTTGTGCTAAATTATGACGTTTAAGAGTAGAACTTATAATTTTGAATATATATGATCGATTTTAAGAATCTTTCCAAAAGTTTCGGCGGCAGTTATGTTTTCAAAGATGTGAACTGCCGGGTCAACACCGGCGAAAGAGTCGGGGTCGTCGGCCCCAACGGCGCCGGTAAAAGTACGCTTTTTTCCATCATCACCGGCGAAATGTATCCCGATTGCGGTGAGGTGGTCATCCCCAAAGATTTCCGTCTGGGCATCATGCGTCAGCATATTGCGGATGCCGACCGGGAACGGACGCTGTTGGAATTCACCTCCGATGCCATTCCGGAATTGAAAAGCTATTCGGCTGAACTGGAAGAACTCGAACATAAACTCGATGATGCCTCCGATGACGAATTGGATTCTCTGCTCAAGCGCCACGGCTTTTTGCAGACTACCATTGAACATCTGGGTGTTTACCATCTGGAACAGGAGGCGAAAGAGGCGCTTACCAGTTTGGGATTCCCGGTGGAACGGCTCAACGATCCGTTGTCCGGATTTTCCGGCGGCTGGCAGATGCGTGCGGCGCTGGCGAGGGTGCTGATCTCGCATCCGGATATACTGCTGTTGGACGAACCGTCCAACTATCTGGATATTCCCGCTGTCGAATGGCTCTGCCGCTACCTTGCCAACTTCAAAGGTACTTTGCTGCTGATCTCCCACGACCGTTTCCTGCTGCGCAAACTCTGTTCGGTGACGCTGGAACTCAACAATGCCAAATTGACCCGCTTTCCCGGCAATTATGATTTCTACCGTACCGAAAAGGAACAGCGCAAAATCTCGCTCGAAGCCGCCAAGCGCAACAGCGATCACAAAAAAGAGCAGCTGGAGCGGATGATCGACCGCTTCAAAGCCAAGAGTACCAAAGCCGCCGCCGCCAGAAGTGCGCAGAAAAAACTTGACCGTATGGAGGATATCGAACTGCCCGATGCGATGGATTACCGTGGCGTTATCCGTTTTCCCGAGCCGCCCGGATGCGGTGTGGAAGCGGCACGGTTCGAAAATCTTCACTTCGGATACCCCGGCGGAGCAAAACTTTTCAACGGACTTACCATGGAGATCGCTGCCGGAGACAAACTGGCGGTCATCGGTTACAACGGTATGGGTAAGACCACGCTGCTCAAATTGCTTTCCGGCCACCTCACTCCGCAGGAGGGACGGGTGGTCATCGGACACCGGATAGTTATCGGTTATCAGGCGCAGGAGTTCTCCGATCTGCTCAACGATGAATTGTCGGTCTATGATGCGGTTCGCCAATGTCTGCCGCCGGCGGCAAGTCTGGCCAGCGTTGCCAATGTGCTGGGATCATTCGGATTTTCCGGTGATGCGATGAATAAACCCTGCGGGGTGCTTTCCGGCGGAGAAAAAATCCGTCTGCAGATGGCCCGCATTTTCATCAACCCGCCCAACTTGCTGATATTGGACGAACCGACCACCCATTTGGATATTTCCGCCCGGGAACTGCTTCAGGAAGCGTTGCGCAACTACAAAGGCACGGTGGTGATGGTCAGTCACGATATCGAATTTGTCCGCAATGTTGCAACGACCATCTGGGCGGTTTCCCCGGATGGTGTGAAAAAATATTTCGGTAACTACGATTACTATCTGGAAAAATCTGCCGCCGCCGGAAGCAATGTCGAAGCCGGTGCCGTCCCGATCGCTCCAATGTCCGGCGAGACCGCCAAAGATCGCCGCCGCGCCCGGGCGCAGGCAAGAAATGCCATCGCCGGAGAACTGCGTGCCGCCAGAAAAAAGGTGGAGGAGTTGGAAGCATTGCTGGATAAGCAGGCTGAACGCAAAGCGGTGCTGGTGGCGAAACTCTCTTCCGGAGAGAAGGTCGATTTTTCCAAACTCAACAGCGAACTTGCCGCCTTGGACAAGGATATCGCCAGAACTGAAGAGGAGTGGGAAACCGTTTCCACCGAGTTGGAAGCCCTGCGTCTGGAAAACGAACGGATAAACAGCGAAAACCGTTAAAAAAATATAAGGTGCAATCAATTATGAATGTCAAAAAATTTGTTGCCGCAGTTTTACCCTTGTTGTTGTGTTCATGTACAGTATTTAAAAATCCCGGAGAGGAGTGTCTTATGAGTGGTCAGAGCAGAGAATTTTTCAAGTTGCCCAACGGCAGAAGTGCCAAACTTTACCAGTTGCGCTGTGCAGACGGCTTCGGTGTCGATATCAGTGACCACGGGGCGACCATCATCGCCCTTTACACCCCTGACCGCAACGGCAGGATCCGCAATGTTGCCCTCTCCTGGGCGGATCCGGCCCGCTATACCAATCACCCCATCTATCTCGGTGCGCTGGTCGGCCGCCTTGCCAACCGGGTCAAAAACGGCAGATTCACTCTGGACAATGTGACCTACCAGCTGCTCATCAATGACCGCAAGACCAATTCGCTTCACGGCGGATTCGGTATTTCCGGCAGATTGTGGGAGGTCGAAAAACATACCGATAAAGAGTTGATCCTGACTTTGGAAAGCATCCATGGCGACGGCGGTTTCCCCGGCAATTTGCAGATCACCGCCCGCTATGCCATCAGCGAAGATCACAAACTTACGCTTGAAATCACCGCCGTCCCCGACCGGAAAACGGTGGCAGACTTCACCAGCCACGTCTATTTGAATCTCAACGGCGAAGACAGCGGAGACTGTGCCGATCACACGATCGTTATGAAGGCCCCCCGCCGCACCGCCGTTGACAAACTGCTCATTCCCACCGGAGAGACTCCGGAAGTCGCCGGTACGCCTTACGATCTGCAGAAGCCCCGCACCTTTGCCGATATCCGCAAGGATTTTGCCGAAGGTCTGGATGACAACTACTGTCTGCAGGACAAGTGCGGTGTCTGGACGGAAGCGGCGGCGGTGGTCAGCGCCGCAGAATCCGGTATCCGTCTCACTTTGAGCACCGACCGTCCGGGCATCCAGTTCTACATGGCGAACTGTTTGCAGAACAAACCGGGACGGAGCGGAAATTATGTCAAATTCGGCGGTTTCTGTCTGGAAACCCAGAATTTTCCTGATGCGGTGAACCGTCCGGAATTTCCTTCGCCGGTGATTACTCCGGAACAGCCTTATTCCAGCCGCACCGTTTGGGCATTTGATACCATTTAAGGTGGTTTTTGACTGAGTTGAAAACACCGCCAAGATGAGAGTTTTTTTGCCGGAAGGGTTGAAAATTATGCATTTACGGTGTATTGTAATAATAAGTGGATTTTAGTGTTATTTAACAAAATAAGGAGAATACAATAAAGTGGCTAATGGTGATGATTTTAACCGTGCCGCAGAAAGTGCCCGGTTGCTTACCAAATTATCGATTTTTGCCGGTATCGGTGCATTGATATTGTTGGTGACGACCCTGGCGGTCAGCGGCAGCCGTGGCAGTATGACTTTGCAGATCGCGGCGATCCCTTATGTGTTTGCGTTGCTTTTTTCGGCGGCTTCGCTGGTTTACGGAATCCTCCGCACCTCGGTCGCCCATGAGGATGAAGAGAAAAAACTGCTGGAAAAACGCATGGAAAGCCGGGCGCTCAATGTGGAAGAGGACGTCCGTTTCACCGCCGGCAGAAGTTTCGCCAACTATCGCCGCTTTGCGCCCTACGCTCTGGCGGTCATTTCTGCGTTGCTGATGGCATTTCTGCTGTGGCAGTTCAAGCAGGCCACCTCCGCTGAAAAGATGCTGAAAAGTGCGGAAGCTGTCGCGGCTTCTCCCATCCATACGGCGCTGCTTTCAGCGGTAATGATGATGGTGAGTGTCCTTGCCGGAGCCTTTTTCTCCGGTCAGTCCCGTGTCCCTGAATTCCGCTGGCTCCGTCCGTCCGGAGCCTGGCTGATCACCGGTTTTGTTGCGATGCTTCTGGTGACGGTCTCGTCGATCTGTACGGCGCACAATATCGCCGGAGTTGACAAGACCTGCTCGCAGATCCTGTTTTGGGTTTTTGTGGTACTCGGTGCCGAATTTATAGTCAATTTCGTCATCGAATTCTATCGTCCCCGCACCATCGCCGAAGTCCGTCCGGTCTTTGAAAGCCAGCTGCTTTCATTTTTCACTGAACCCGGCGGAGTTATGCGCAACATCGCTTCGGCATTGGACTACCAGTTCGGATTCAAAGTTTCCGGCACCTGGTTGTACGGTTTTATTGAACGTTCATTTTTTCCGGTGCTGATCCTCTGGGCGGTGCTCTTCTGGGGATTCACCACCTTGCATGAGATCGGACCGGATCAGGTGGGTATCCGGGAAACTTTCGGCAGGATCGAAAAACGTCTGCTGACTCCCGGCGTCTACTGGACACTGCCCTATCCCTTCGGTACAGTTCAGCGTTTCAGCTGTACCGAACTCAAGAGCCTCTACATCGGCGAAAGCGTGGAAAATGCCGGAAAACGTTCTGCCGCTCCGGTGGTGCTGTGGACCAATGAACACGGCGGTGCGGATGATCCGTTCGTCGTCGCAGTTGACACCGAGGGCAAAGAAAAGAACAACTCCAGCGATGCCAGTATTTCGTTTGTCCGCATGGGCATTCCCATTGAGTACCGGATCAAACCCTCTTTCGAAGATGTTTACAACTACGCTTACGGCAACGCTTCTCCGGTGAAGATCCTCCGGAAGATCGGTGAACAGGCCGCCGCTGAATACATGGCGGGAACCACTATGGATGAGCTGCTCTCCTACGGCAGACGTCAGGCGGAACAGTCCCTCGCCAAACGTATTCAGGCTCTCGCCGATCAGAATAAACTCGGTATCGAGATCGTCCGGGTCGGCATTATGGATGCCCATCCGCCGGTGGAAAAGGTCGCTCCGGCTTATCAGGATGTTATCGGCGCTCTGGAGGAAAAAGAGACCGAGATCCTCAAAGCCAACGCTTACGCTGCAACGGTCATCCCCGACGCTCAGGCTTCAGCAATGGAGATCGTTGAGGCCGCCCGCAGTTACAGCAGCCGGATCAGTCTGGTCGCCCAGGCTGAGAGCGAACGTTTCAAATTCCAGCTTTCCGCCTATCAGGCACTTCCCGGAATGTTCAAGTTGAACAACAAATTGGATGTGTTGACGCAGGAAACTGCCGCCATCCGCAAATATATCGTCGGTGCCGGACTCAAAGATGAGATCTATGAGATGAATTTCGAGACCAGAGAACGGCTCGATCTGGTCGATATCGATGCTGCTGATTTCAGCAATCAGCCCGCGCAGTAAAAGTAAAGTGTTTATAAAAAAATAATTTTGGAGGTAATAACAGTTATGGCAACCGGAAACTTTTTCAAACACTGGCCGACGATGCTGCTCGGTCTGATCGTGGCAGTGATCCTGCTTACGGCCGTATTTTCATTCCAACTCAATCAGACTGACGTCGCGGTGATAACCACTTTCGGTCGTCCGGCGGTGATCGAAGAACCGGGACTGCACTTCCGTTGGCCGTTCCCGTTCCAGAAGGTCTACCGCTTCGACAAGCGTATCCGTTGTTTTGAAGGAAGCAGCGGCAAACTGGAAGAGACTGCCACCCGCGACGGACACAACATCCTCGCCGGTATCTACGTCGACTACCGTATCGGTAATCCGGAAACCTTTTTCAAACAGCTCAAAGATATCGCCAATGCCGAAGAGGTGCTCAACAACCTGATGCGCAGTGAAAAGAACAGTGCTTTCGGTCTGTATAACTTCAATCAGATCGTCAACACCAATCCCGCCCAGCTCAAACTGGATGAGATCCAGAGTCAGATCAAAGCCAATCTGATCGCCCAGACCGGAAAATTCGGTATTGAGATCGTCGGTGTCGGTATCAATTCGCTCGGAGTCCCCAAGACCATTACCGAAAAAGTCTTCGATCGCATGGTCGCTGAACGTAAACAGTTCGCTGACAAGAGCATCGCCGAAGGTAAGAGCAAGGCCCGGGAGATCCGCATTTCCGCCGATCGTGACCGCACCATCGCCCTCGCCGAAGCCGAAGCCCAGGCCCAGCGCATCCGCGCCGAAGGTGACGCCAAAGCCGCTGAATCCTACAAAACCTTCAGCAAGGATCCCGAACTTGCCGAATTCCTGCGTAAACTGGAAGCGTTGCGCACCATCCTCAAAGGCCGTACCACCGTGGTTTTCGACACCAACGTGCCGCCCTTTGATCTGCTCAATGCCGCCAATCAGATCCCTGCCGCCAAAGTTGAACTGCCGGTGGTCCCGGCGGCAAAATAATCCGGATGTTGCGGAGATAATATCATGAGTGAAAATAAAAGCGTGATCGCAGGTGATTTTGACCGGACAGATCGTTACGATGCCGGTTTGAAGTCACTTGCCAACAGTCTCCGGGCGGCATTCTTTGTGCTGCTGCTCGGCATCATCGGTACGCTGATCTACTTTTTCAGCGGTGCCGGATATTTTTCAGTTGAACCCCAGCAGGCGGTGATCGTACTGCGTTTCGGAAAGGTCGCCGCCGCCCATGAATCCGGCGGACACTGGTATCTGCCCTATCCGGTCAATCAGTTCATCCGGATCCAGACCAGCCAGCAGCTGCTCAATGTCGATTTCGTTCCGGCGGTGGTTTCCGGCGGTGAAGAGGACGGCATTTCTCTCGAACCCGGCCGTGATACCTATTTGCTCACCGGTGACGCCAATATCGTTCATGCTTCCTGGACCATTGCCTACCGGGTCGACAACGCGGCAAAGTATTATGAAACTCTGCTGACTCCGGCGATCCCCGTCCAGAACGGCAAGATCATGCCGGATGAGGAGTTCACCGATGCGGTCGGTATGAAAGGTACCCGGGGACCGCAGACCTTTTTGCGGAATCTTTTCCGTCAGGCGGTGATCGACGTCACGGCTGAATCCCAGGTCGGCGATATTCTCTATGCCGGACAGGGTGCTTACAGCGAAAAGGTTCAGCAGCTCTTCACCAAACTGGTCAACGATGCCAATTGCGGTATCAAGATCGACAATGTCGGACTCAACCGCATCTATCCGCCCCGCAAGACCAAGGCCGCATTTGATTCGGTGACTGCCGCCGGCAACGTCCGTTCCCAGCTTTACAGCGAAGCCGAAGCCTACAAGGTCGAAGTGGAAAATGATACCAAAGCTTCTGTCGCTGAAATCATCGCCGCCGCCGAAACCTACAAAAAGCAGCTGGTTTCCGGTACCGAAGCCCGGGAGTTCTACTTTAAAGAGATCTTCGCCAAGCACAAACAGTATGGCAGCAGCGTCACCATGGCGCTTTATACTGCGGCTCTGAATGAGGTCGCCGCCAAACTGGATGGCGATAAATTTATTCTCGGTTCCAGCGGTGAAAAGAAACAGATCCGGTTCAAACTCAATCCGGAACCGAAAAAATCCACCGCTAAAAAGCCTGCGCAGGAGGAGAAGTAATATATCATGTCTGAACACGATCACAAACATTGCCAGTGCGGATGTTCCGCTGCTGAACATAAGCATCATGACCACGACCACGGCCACAAATGCGGTTGCGGCCATGACCATAAGCATGACGAGATGGACAGCACCTGCATTTGCGGTCACGACCACAAAGCCGAAGGCGGCGTCGGCCATGACCGTTCCATGGGCAGATTGTTCTTCGCTCTCGTCGGCGGTATGCTGACCGCCAACAGTTTCATCCTCCAGCGCTTTTTGCCGGAACAGAGTTTCGCAGCGGATATGTCCGCCATCTGCGGTGCCTTCATTCTGGCGCTGCCGATCATCATCACCGCGGTCAAAGATCTGCTGCGCGGCAAAGTTTATATGAACGAACTGGTCGCATTGGCGATCCTGGCGGCGATGGTGAGTGCAGACTTCCAGACTGCCGGTATCATCGCATTCTTTCTGCTGGTGACCATCATCATCGAAACCCGTACCGCCAGCGGTGCCCAGCGCTCCATCGAAGAGTTGATAAAACTTACTCCCAATGTCGCGCACAAACTCAACGCTGACGGCAGCGAAACGGAGGTTCAGGTCTCCACTTTGAATGTCGGTGACCATATCATGGTGCGCCCGGGCGAAAACTTCCCGGTCGATGCCCGGATCGTCACCGGGGACAGTACCGTCAATCAGGCTTCGATCACCGGTGAATCGGTCCCCGTCGAAAAGAGCGCCGGCGATGATGTTTTCGCCGGTACCCAGAACCTGACCGGTGCCGTTAAAGTCGAAGTCACCAAAGTCGGCGGCGATACCACCCTCGGCAAAGTCAAAGAGATGATCCTGCAGGCTGAAGCCAGCCGCACCCCGGTCGTCCGTCTGATCGACCGTTACGCCGGATACTACACCCCGACGGTGCTGATGATCGCCTGGATCACCTGGTGGTTCAGCAAGGATATGAATTCGGTGATCGCATTTCTGGTCATCTCCTGTCCCTGTGCCGTGGTGCTGGCAACTCCCACCGCTGTGGTCGCCGCAGTTGCCGCCGCCGCCCGGTTGGGTATCTTTATCAAAAATATCTCCCACCTGGAACTGGCGAGCAAGATCACCAGTTTCGTGTTTGACAAAACCGGAACTCTGACCGACGGTCTGCTGTCGGTGGTCAAACTCCAGGGAGCTGACGAAGTTACTCCGGCGGAGCTGCTGCAGACTGCCGCTTCTCTGGAGCGCTTCAGTAACCACCCGACCGCAGTTGCGATCATGAAACTTGCCAATGAAGCCGGATTGACCAGCGATGAAGTTTCCGGATTCGCCGAAGTTCACGGCCGGGGTGTCACCGGTATGATCGACGGTGTGCTCTGCCGGGTTGGCCGGGGCAACTGGATGCGTGAAAACGGTCTGCCGGTTCCGGAAAGCGATCCGGAAAGTGCCAGCGGTATGAGTATCGTCTACGTCAGCCGTGGCGAAAAAGTCCTCGGCTGGATCGGTTTCCGTGACAAGATCCGCAAGGAAGCTCCGGTGTTGCTTTCCGACTTGCGCCGCCTGGGTGTCCGGCATTGTGCCATGGTCACCGGTGACCGCGAATCGGTCGCCGAAAATGTCGCCGCTCAGTTGGGTATCGACGATTACCGCAGCGGATGTCTGCCGGAAACCAAAGTCGAATATGTGGAAAATGTTAAACGTACCAGCCGCGTTGCGGTCGTCGGTGACGGTGTCAACGACGCTCCGGCTCTGGCGGCGGGCGATCTGGGTATCGCCATGGGGGC
>JAEIGA010013832.1_pt1 | contig 12272 bp, 13 predicted proteins | sample 9270691 | NCBI WGS metagenome assembly JAEIGA01 (sample SAMN17057246, study PRJNA624740) | gut metagenome | biome: biome; isolation source: fecal sample | host: Bos grunniens | place: China: Xizang | collected 2019
TCTGCGCAATAGCAAGGTCGAGAGAAAGCTCCATCATTTCTGTAAAGCTCTTCTCGCGCTCTTCCGCAGGAAGAGCTTCGCCTGTAATAAGAGAATCGGATATAGTGCATATTGCAAGAGCTCGTTTACCTGCTCTCGCGGCATTCATATAAAGTGCCGCAGCCTCCATTTCAACTGCAAGAACGCCCATCTTTCTCCAAGCAACGTTGTCGTTTGGGTTGTCGGAATAAAATCTGTCACTTGAAAGTATGTTTCCTACGTGGTAACGGCTTCCTCTTTTCTTCGCAATATCAATAGCGCCCTCAAGAAGATTATAATCGCACACAGCAGAAAAAGTGCCAGGAAGGTCAAACTGCTTTCCATATGCGGAATCTGTACACGCCCCCATTCCGAAAACGAGATCACGTACCTTTACCTTCTCGCTCATAGCGCCTGCCGAACCTATTCTAATAATATTTTCAACGTCAAATGCGTGATAAAGCTCGTAGCTGTAAATTCCTATGGATGGCATACCCATACCACTTGCCATTACCGATACAGGAACTCCCTTCCAGCTTCCCGTGTATCCCGAAACGCCTCTTACCGAATTAAAGAGCTTGGGAGAATCAAGAAAGTTTTTTGCTACAAATTCCGAGCGTTTGGGATCTCCCGGCATAAGCACAGTTTTGGCTATATCCTCGGGACGTGCGTTTATATGAGGGGTTGGATAAATTAAAGTTGACATATAGCTCTCCTTTTTCCGAACACAGAGTTTTGTGATAAAGATTACTTTCCGTTGCTACCTTCCATATAGTAAGAGGCTTCCATATCGGCAACACAAAGTGAAAATGCAAGTGGGAACATCTCAAGTGCCTTGCCTACCTGATTTGCATCTTCGGGACCGGAAAATCCCATATGATAGCGTATAGCAAAGGCTTCATCGCGAGTGAGCTTCATAAATCCCGAAAGAATATATACCGATTTTTCACCGTGACCATAAGGAAGAGTGTCCTCTATTGTGTAATAAGGAACAGCTTCCCAAACACCGTTCTTCTTTACGTTTCTCATTTCCGTCTTATAAAAATTAGTTTTGCATATATCGTGAAGAAGTGCAACTATGGCGAGGGATTCCTCATCAAAGCTAAATCCGTATTTATCACAAAAATGAGGACGCTTTACGAAATTGCAAAGGCATTCGTATACGTTAAGGCTATGCTCAAGCAGACCTCCCTCATAAGCTCCGTGAAATCTTGTGCTTGCAGGAGCGGTAAAAAAGTCGGTCTTTTCGGTTATATATGCAAGAAGAGCATCTGCTCCCTCTCTCTTGATACACGCGTTGTATATCTCAATAAATTTATCTCTGTTGTTCATATCGCTTCTCCAATTATTTTTTGATTTTCTTATATTTTTATTCTAACATATTTTAAGTCATAAATCAAGGACTTTTTTGCGCACGAAAGCAAAATTTAAGGGAGCTTATCGCTCCCTTAAACAATATTATTTTATGCCTTTTTACTGTTTCTCTTATGTCTTGTTATAAGTCCGAATGCAACAACGATGGCAGGAAGGACAGCTATAAGCATAACACCTGCAAACACGGCACTTCCGGAAGGAACCGAAAGAGGCTCTACATCATAGGGAATCGGAACTGCAGTGGGAACGTTTGACACATAGCTTCTGTTGAGCCACGCCATTGTATACAACAAGGTATACATATTGCTCTCGGCAGTAGTAGCATCAAGCTCTGTACTATTAAAGGAAGAAGCTCCTGTAAACCAAGCAAGACGTGCTACGTCACGGCCTATCTTTTCTTCAACAGCCACAGCAACCGCTCTTCCGCCAAGCTCTTCATTGCCATCAAGATAGGATTCATCAGGGCTTACGAGAAGTGCCGATGTTGTAAAGGACGCATCGGAAGGAGTAAAGATATTTATCGCATTTGCATCATATATCTTGGGTAAAAGTCCTGCATTGGCAACAGCCGCCATAGCTTCGTGATTATAATTCAGCTCAACGTCAAGAGCAGAGGTCTTTTCCTCACCCTCTCCAACAAATAAAGTACCGCCATCGGAGCTAAGACCGTATGCAGAAAGAATTCTGCATAGATTGGGCATTACAAGATTTTCCTCGTTGGTGATAACGACAACACGTCCGCCCTGCTTCAAATAGTTAAGCACGATATCTGCCTCTTCCCTGTCAAGGTCCTCGGTTGGTGCATTTATAACAAGGCAAGAAGCATCATCTACGGTAAGCTCTGAATATGCTGAAAGGTCTATTTCATTAAACGTCGTAAATGCTGTTCCCAAGGGACTTTTTTCTACAATGGCTTCCCCGTTGCCTTTTGTAAACAGAATGCCCGGTATCTTTTCAAGAGATACGTATTCGCATGCTTCAAGAAGAATATATTCTCCAATAAAATGCGGCTCTGTTTCATAATAAAGTGAGTAAATAATATTGTATATCTCGGTTACGTCGCCTCCCTGTGCTGCCATAACCTGATAATAATATTCATAATAATTCAAATAATAGTAATAATCCGAAGCGGATATCTGCTCAAATCCAAGACTTGCATTTGAATAAAGAAGCATATCATCATAGTTTACCACGGTATAACGCTTGTTGCTTTCAACAACAAAGGTGTATTCGGTAGCCGAATCCGCAATGCCATATTTATTGAGGAAAGCACTATCCTCAAGGGACACATATTCAAGCTCAACGTTATCAGAAGCTTGGCAAAAACGATCCGCAAAGTATTCTATTACGGTATCCATTCCGTTAGCACCTACAAGATATATCTTTATGTCGGTGTTAAGCGAATCAAGAAATTCTATACTTACGTCTTCAAGGGTGTATATTCGATTCACCGAAATGTCAAAGCTCATATCATATTCAGGCAAAAACGCCGCGCCCACAGCAATTGCAAATGCAAGAATGATAGCGCATACAGTTATTATTACAGAGGATATTTTGGTCATTCTCATATCGCCTACCCCCTTATATCTTCTTTGCCTTGCGGCAAAACTGAACATATGAAAGTACCGCCATCATTAAGGAAAATACTGCGAGCCATATCACCTTGCGAAAATCAAATATTCCCACGTTAAAGTAATCAAACTGTGCAAAGGGTGACAGGAATACACACACACCGCTTAATACTTCTGCAAAGGATTCCGACACGATACCGACAGTCCACCCCGGAATATATGGTATAAGCCAGGTGACAAGAAGTACACCAAATGTTATTGAATACGCTATCAAGCTATTTTTTGCTATTGCCGAGAACAACATACTCATTACAAGAATAAATATCTCAAAGAGTATAAACATAGCAAAAACAAGATAGCTTGATACATAATTTACATCACCGTAAAGATCAAGTATCACAGGGTAGACAAGCATCACGATACAAGGAAGCACCATCACCGCAGCTCTTGCCAAGAGTTTTCCAAAAAACACGCTGAGCTTGCTTACAGGAAGCATTAAGAGGAAGCTGTCGGTATTGTTTTTTCTATCCGAGGTAAACGCCGTACACCCAAAAATCGGAATAAGTATTGCCACGGGGATCGCCAAAAATGAGAAAACCATTTCAAGCTGAGGATACCCCATCATCATATTGAACACAACAAACAAAAGTCCGCTAAAAAGCAATGCAAGTGCAATATAGATAAATCCGTTTACACTGCGAAGAACAGACTTGAATTCTCTTTTAAATATTGCAAGCATTACTTTTCCTCCCCTTTAGTCATTGTAGAACAGATATCGTCAAGAGTAAGCTTTATTATCTCGTGTGAAAGCACGAGATATCCATTTTCTCTGAACGCATTTAAAATAAGCTCCGCGTCACTGTCGGGCTTACATTCAAGATTCAAAACTATCTCTCCCTGCTCACTCTTGCTTCTTACCGAGGAGGAAATAACGCCATCGATACTATTTACGATTTCTGTTACGTCGTCATTTGCATTATCGGTCTTAGATATAACTCTCACAAGCATCGAGCGTGAAGTATTGAGCTTTTCGTTAATAGACTCGACAGTATCGTTTATCAATATCTTTCCGTCAACCACAATAGCCACATTTTTACAGATATCCTCAACACTATCCGCATTACTTGTTGCCAAGATCACACATTTTACTCCGCCAAGCATTTTAAGCAATGATCTAAAATCTTCCGTCGCGCTCCTATCAAGTCCTCCAAAGGGCTCGTTTAAAACGATAACATCGGGATTTCCGAGAAGCGCCATTGCCATAACAGCTCTTTTGGTCTGCCAAAGTGTAAGCTTGGATACAAGAACGTCTTTATAAGCATCAAGTCCTACAAGCTCTACGGCTTCCTTTATCTGTTTATATTTCTTTTCGGACGAAATCTTTTTGGCATTGCCAACAAAGTCCAATATCTCATATACTGTCATATCCTTATACAAGGAAATAACAGACGGCAAATATCCAACCTTGCGGCGATGAGTTATCTGCTGCTTTTCACTATCTTTAAAGCTATATGAATTTCCTTTTATATCAACTTCGCCTTCATAATCAGAAGAAATTCCCGAAATAATTTCGCACAAAGCGTTTCTTGCAGACGTATTGGGAAGGAGTATTCCATATATTCCTTTTTCTGTAGCTTCAAATGAAATATCAATTAAAAGCTCTTGGTTTTGTGTAGTTATATTTTTAAGTTTAAGCAAAGCTCATCCTCCTTAATATTTAAGTTTATCCAATTTTTTTGACTCTTTTTTTACAGCCAAGATCAAGAATATCATAGAGCACAAGGAAGTAAGTGTCCAAGATATTGGATATGAAAGATATATGCTTGTAGGGGTATTTACCCATTTGAAAATAGTTTCAAGCCAAATTATACGGAAAAGGCACGCGCCGCTAAGCGAAATAAGCATCGAGGTAAATGATCTTCCCATTCCGCGAAGACCTCCCGAAAAGACCTCCATTATTCCGCAAAGGAAATACGTAGACATCATAGCAAACATTTTCACAACGCCTTGATGTATAGCCTCATCACCCTCGGCATAAAGACCGATAAGCTGTCTTGCAAATATCAATGCAAAAGCCTGAAGGACCACGCCTATTACAAAGACCGACGCCACCGAGCATCCAATTATCTTCTTTATGTTCTCGAACTTCTTAGCTCCCACGTTCTGTCCTACAAAGGTAAGTGACGCGTGATAGAACGCGTTGAGCGCTATATAAAGAAATCCTTCAATATTTCCCGCTGCTGCTGCACCTGACATTGTATCAGCTCCAAAGCTATTGATCGAGGACTGAATAAGCACGTTTGAAAGCGAGAAAAGTGAGCCTTGAAGTCCCGAGGGAAGTCCGATGTAAAGTATTTTCTTAAGCTTTCTCGGTGTTATCTTTAGCTTATTTACCGAGAAATGCAAGCAACCTTCAAGCTTTGAAAGATGCACCATTATCATTACTGCCGCAAGATACTGTGAAGCAATTGTGCCTATAGCAACTCCTGCAACGCCCATATGGAAGAATATAATAAGAACTAAATTAAGAAATACGTTTGCGATTCCCGACACGGACAGAAATATAAGCGGGTGTTTTGTATCGCCTGCGGACCTAAGCATTGCCGCTGCGTAATTGTATACAAGAGATGCAGGCATACCAAGGAAGATTATTCTTATGTAAAGCGTAGAATATTCAATAACGTCATCGGGATTTCCCATAAGCTTTAACATTTGAGGTGCAAAAACGTATCCGATAACAGAAACCACTACGCCAAGAATAAGTGAGAGAAGTATTGAGGTGTGCAGAACTCCGCTTACCTCTTTTTCTCTCTTGGCTCCAAGATAGTGAGCAACGCTCACGCCCGCACCTGCAGAAAGTCCCATAAAAAGTCCCACCACAAGATTAGTAAGTGAGCCTGTGCTTCCTACTGCCGCCAAGGCAATGTCACCCTCGAATTGTCCTACGACTATGAGGTCGGCAGCACTGTAAAGTGATTGCAGGATACCTGTAAAAATAATAGGTATCGCATATTTAATTATCTTCTTGAGGAACGGTCCCTCGGTCATATTTACTTCAAGTTGTTTTTTTCTCAATTCAATATCCTCCGATATTAGCCTAGCAACAATAATATTTTATCACAAAAAATATTATTGTCAAGCGATTATACAAATTACCATACCAAAAAATATATAGATTCCTTTTTTTGATAAATCACTTGACAAATATTTTTTTTATGATATAATATAATGTAAATAAAAGCGCATATAAGCATCAAACATTATTATTTAAAATTTCAGGAGATTTTCGTGGGTAACGGCGATAGCGACGGTAACTGTCGAAGTACATTTTTAAAAACGAATATTATCTTTATATTTATCCTTATGCATAACCTGCGACTCTGATCAAAAGAGCTCAGGCTATGCTTTTTTGCGCTTTTTTATAAATCCGAAAAATTCGGAAATATTTATTAAATTTTTTAGGAGATCATTTATTATGCTGCCTGATGGGAGTACCTTTACTATTATTTTAATGTTCATTCTTGTTGCCTGTTCCGCATTCTTTTCTGGAACAGAAACCGCATTTACATCTTTTAATCGTACTAAAATGAAAAACATGGCTTCCGAGGGAAACAAGAAAGCCGCTCTTACACTTAAGCTTGCAGAAAACTATGACAAGCTGCTTTCCACCCTTCTTATCGGAAATAACATTGTAAATATATCGCTTTCCTCAATTGCAACCGTTTGGTTTATTGCTTTGCTGAAAAATAACGACACAGGCTCGGCTGTTTCAACAGCGGCGGTAACCGTTGTGGTTCTTATTTTTGGAGAAATATCTCCCAAAAGCTTGGCAAAGGATCACGCAGAGGGCTTTGCAATGGCAGTTGCACCGCTCGTCAGATTTTTGACTATTGTTCTCACGCCTATCAACCTGTTTTTCTATCTTTGGAAATTGCTTCTCACAAAGGTATTCAAATCTCAGAATGTGGATACTGTTACCGAGGGTGAGGTTCTCACATTGGTGGACGAAGCGCACGAGGACGGAAGCATTGACGAATACAATAAGGAACTTATCGAAAACATTTTTGAGTTTGACGACCTTACAGCAGGCGAGATAGCAACACATAGAACCGAGCTTAAAATGCTCTCAAATGAAGATAGCATCGAAGATTGGGACGAAATTATAAATAACAGCAGATTTACGAGATATCCTATATACGAGAACAATATTGACAACATAATAGGAATACTTGATGCGCGTAGCTACTTAAGCCTTGACGACTCCAAAACTAAAGAATCGGTTTTGGCTTCTGTTGTTAAATCTGCATATTTTGTTCCCGAAAACGTAAAGGCTGACGTTCTCTTCAAAAATATGAAGGAAAACAAGGAATTCCTCGCAGTTGTTCTTGATGAATACGGCGGAGTTCAAGGTGTGGTTACTCTTACCGACCTTGTTGAATGTCTTGTTGGTGAATTTAATGAAATTGATGAAGAAAACGAGGCAGAAGAGGAAATCGTTATGCTTCGTGAAGATAGTTGGCAAATTTCCGGATCCGCTCTTATTTCAGACGTTGAAGAGGAGCTTGATCTTTCACTGAAAAACGTAGAATCCGATACTATAAACGGTTTTGTTCTCGGAATTTACGGAAGTATTCCCGAAGACGGAACAAGCTTTGACGTTGAAACAGACACACTCTCTATCCACGTTGAGGATATAAAGGATCACAAAATCGAAAAAGCAGTCATTACTCTGAAATCACTTGACGAGGAAACATCTTCATCAACCGTTGAGTGATCATTAAAAGGGGTGAATGACAGATAAGGATAATTTATGAAGTCTGATCTCAAAAAGCATTTAAACATCTTTATAATAATTATTGCATCTATATCCTTCCTTGCCTGTATGCTTTATCTCGAAAAGATATTCAGCATACTCAAGGTGATATTAACTGCATTCTCCCCCTTCTTTATTGGCTTGGGTATTGCTTTTGTTCTCAATCTTCCTTTGGTGTTTTTTGAAAAAAAGCTGTTCAGAAAATTCAATCACCCAAAATACAAGCTTTGGAACAAGATAAAAAGAGCGGTCTGTCTTATTTTGAGTATTGTTTTAATACTTGGTATTTTGACACTCGTTTTCTCTTTCATTATCCCTGCATTCGTAGAGGCGGCACAGAATTTCATTATAAACCTTCCTGACAGAATGGAAGCACTTAAGACTATGCTCACAAATTTTGCTTCTGACCATGGCTTTGAGATAGACCTTAACAGTATTGTTATCAATTGGGATTCAATAAGTACCTTCCTGATCGAGAAAATCGAGCAGAACCAAACCAATATAACTGTTGGCACCTTTGATGCACTCGTCAAGGTTTTTAAAGGATTATTTAATTTTGTCCTTGGAGTTGCTTTCTCTATTTACATTCTCGCATCAAAAGAAACATTGTCAAAGCTTTGCAAACGCTTCATATTTGCAATAATGAAACGAACCAAAGCAGAAAAATTCCTCTCGGTCGTTGCAATGTCCTCAAAGGTATTTGCGGGATTTGTTTCGGGACAATGCATTGAGGTAGTCATTATCGGTTGCCTTTGCTTTATCGGTATGGCAATATTTAAAATGCCCTACGCTCCTATGATATCCTGCCTTATCGCAATAACCGCTTTTATCCCTGTCTTTGGTGCTTTTATAGGAACTGCATTTGGTGCACTTATCATATTCCTTGAAAATCCATTGCAGGCTGTTTGGTTTGTCATATTTATAATCGTACTCCAACAGATAGAATCAAATGCTATTTATCCCAGAATAATGGGCAAATCCGTAGGACTTCCCGGTCTTTGGGTACTGCTTGCAGTTACTGTAGGTGGAACGCTGTTTGGTGTTTGGGGAATGATCATAAGCGTCCCCACAGTAAGCGTTCTATACTGTTTGTTTGAGGCTTGGCTCAACAAGCGTCTTAACAACAGAAAAATATGTACTCATACGTTTGTTCCGACAGAAGAAAATTCTGCTACACCTTCCGAACAAGAAGCTGAACAAAACACAGTAACAATTAAGACCAGAATTAAAGAGGCTATTATAAAGCACGAAAAACACAAAACAGAAAACAAGCGTCAATCAAACAAAAAGAATAACGATTAAACACAAAATGGGCTCGCCAAAGGCGAGCCCACTTCTTTTATTTTGCTAAATTATTATCCTTAATATTATCAATACTTGCATTTGCTCTTCCGGCATCTGCAATTCCCTCGCCTATAATAAAAGCGGCAAGGGCGGCACACCCCGATATAATAAGTGCACAGGCTTCCTCGCTAAGCTCCGGAAATCCAAATGCAGTTGCCACCGCAGTAACAAAGCCTACTACCGCCGCCCAAAACTTGCGGCTTGTGAGCTTCTGCTTCCAATTGCTATTCATATTTTTTTCCATTCTCATTTCTCCTTTCTTTATATTTTTTATTCTCCGTCTGCCCACATCTTATTTCCTCGATCCTTTTATGAGCAGATTTTAAAGATTGTTCCGCAACGATAAGTCTTTCGGTTATATCCTTGATATCCCCCTTTACGTTGCTCAGATCTGTTTTGATCTCCGATATTCCGCTGCTTATATCCTCGAGCTTCACAATGACCATTGCCATTTCAGATGCGTCCTTGCGGCTATCTGCTCTTGCATTTCGGCGCATTGAAGAAACTCCCGAGTATATACCGAAAATTAGTGACGCCACGGAAATCAATACTGCTATTTCTATTTCGTTTATCATTTTGTTTTTACCTAACCTTTCGCATTACAGCTTGATTCCCGACCCTGTATATATGATATCACAAAGAAGCTCTTTATGCCTGACGAAAAAATGTCAGTTGTAAAATTTTGATCAAACTCCTTGAAAAAATACGTATATATGATATAATATAAGGGTAGACTACCGAAAGGACCGAATAAACAAATATGAAAAAATTATTAAAAGAGCTTTCTGTCAGAGCTTGTATATATTTCTCAATAATAATCGCTATATATTCCTTTGTAGCGCTGATATTCAACAGTCAGGATGACGTTGTTCTTCTCAATGCGGGAAATATACTTCTTTACTTTGTTTTCGCTATACTTTTAACTGTGGCAAATAAGATATTTTCTATCAAGAATATTAACGTAGCATTAAGACTCATAGTACATCTTATTATCTGTGCAATAGCTTTCTATTCCTGCCTACTGCTTCCCCTCTCGCTTACCTCTTCGCAGACCTTTGTGGGAATGACATTTTTCACGATAGTATATCTCCTTGTAGCAGGTATCGTTGCTATCTTTAGTGCTCGGCTTAAGAAAAATCTTGAAAAGAGTGAAAACTACACAAGCCAATTTAAAAAATAATTTTTCGTTCTCGGTCCGAAAGAATTTTCGGAGGACGAACAAATGAAATATTCAAAGCTGTCTTTGATCTTGATATCCTTATCCATATCCCTTATCGGAATTACAATTGCCTCTTGCGACTGTGATACGACAAACACGATCTCACAATCACAAAGCACCGATATGGGCACGTCTGCAAAAGATACGTTGGCTATGGAGCAAGGATATATCGACAGCTTTATTTTTTTAGGCGAATCCACCACATACCATATGATAAACCGCGGAGTTTTACCTGGAGGCAAGAACACCACACAGGTGTGGGGAACGGTCAGCGGAACACTTAATCTTGATACGTCAATTTCATCGGCTCGAATAATATATCCCGAAACAAAAGAAAAAATGACAATTGCTGAAGCAATTGCCAAAAAGAAACCTGAATATATCGTTCTCACCTTTGGACTTAACGGCGCGGTGCAAAAAATAAACAAAGGCAAGGATTATTTTAAGGATTGCTATAAAATTCTTATAAATACTATCAAAAACAACTCGCCAAGCACAAAGATAATAATTCAATCTGCCTTCCCTGTTGCAAGAAATATGGATATGACAAATTATTCAATAGACGCCGCAACACTTAACCGTTATATTGATAAGATAAATTTATGGAGCAAGGAGCTTTCAGTAGAGGAAGGGCTGTTCTATGTAAATTCTGCAGAAGTACTAAAGGATAGTGAGGGCTTTTTACTATATGAATATCAGGCGGGTGACGGGCATCATCTTACCGCTTCTGCCTATGAAGCTATACTCACCTACCTTAAAGAACACCCTTATAACGCGGAGGCTGCAAAATGAAACGTATATGTCTGTTTGTCATTATATCAGCCTTTATTTTATCGTTTTTTTCTTCTTGCCAAAAGCTCGAATATTCCGATTCATTGAGTTGTCAAGAGCTCGGAAATCAGGCAAAAAATCTTTTGGGGAAACAAACTCTTTTGGAATATGCGGTCTATGATGATATGCATATAAAATATAATTTTGATGCAACAGAGCTTCACAACGACAGCTTTATTTTCTATTCTACCGATGTGGAAAACATTGACGAGGTGGGTATATTTCACACAGAAAGTAAAGAACGTGCTGCTGAAATAGCTTCTATTGCCGAAAAATATATTGCCGATATGCAAAAAAATCAGCGCGCGTTCATCGAAAGCTATGCACCTGCTGAAACGGCAAAGCTTGATGACGCGCGCGTGTATGTTATGGGAAATTACGTGATATATACAATTCTGTTTCCAAATGACAGAAATGCTGTAATAGACAAGGTGGAATCACTTTTAAGATAAAAACATAAGGCGAAAGCATATGCTTTCGCCTTATATCTTCTTTTGAGGTTAGATCTTTTCCTTAACCTTAGATGCCTTACCAACTCTGTCTCTGAGGTAGTAGAGCTTTGCTCTTCTAACCTTACCAACGCGGATAACGTCTACCTTCTCAACGTTGGGAGAGTGGATGGGGAAAGTCTTCTCAACACCGCATCCGTAAGAAACACGTCTTACTGTGAATGTTTCGGAGATTCCGCCACCGTGCTTAGCGATAACAGTACCCTCGAACATCTGGATTCTTTCGCGGTTGCCCTCTTTGATCTTGTTGTGAACACGGATTGTGTCACCGATGTTGATAACCGGAACTTCGGTCTTGAGCTGCTCATTTGTAAAAGCCTGAATCAAATTCATTTTGTCAGTCCTCCTTAAAAATCCGGGTATTCATGCAGAGCCTCGCAGCGGACTACCCTTATAATGTTTGTAAGCAAATTACATCATATTATATCACAATAATATTGTAAATGCAAGTACTTTTTTAAATTTTTTTCACTTTTTTTGAAAATATTTGCAAAATGCTTTGAACTATTCCTCGTCCGTTGAAAACGAGCATAAACAGCACGAAAATTCCCTGCCAAAGAATCCACATAGGCAGATCAAGAAGCATTATCACA
>JAEIGA010013833.1_pt1 | contig 12271 bp, 8 predicted proteins | sample 9270691 | NCBI WGS metagenome assembly JAEIGA01 (sample SAMN17057246, study PRJNA624740) | gut metagenome | biome: biome; isolation source: fecal sample | host: Bos grunniens | place: China: Xizang | collected 2019
CATATTCTTCTTAGTATCGTTGGTCATGTTAGGTTCCAGGTCCTCTGCTAAAATTTCAGCGAACTTCGCGGCATGCTCAGCTTCTTCCCAGGCTGCCTTTTCCCAATACAAACCAATCTCAGGATAGCCCTCCCGATGAGCAATACGAGCCATGCACAGGTACATGCCGACCTCGGAGCACTCACCCTGGAAGTTTGCCATCAACTGGTCGAAGATGTACTTCTTGTCTTCATCAGGAATATCGGGGTTATTCTTTACGGTCTTAGCGTAAACACCGTATTCATGTTCAGCGGCCAAGGCGCCGTCGGTATCCATTACCTTGAACTTAGCGCCAGGAACCTTGCACAGGGGGCACTTGAAATCATCGGATAGAGCATCAGCTTCATGGACATAGCCACAAACGGGACAAACAAACTTCTTCATATTAATTACCTCTTTCTTTATATATTATTTTAATTTCTTACATTTTTCTTATTTACAGGGTCATAGATAACTTCGGTATCCCAATCGGGTTCTTCTTCCTCCCAATTTTCATCCTCGTCATCTTCATCCCATTCTTCGTCAAATTCATCGTCTTCCCAACCATGTTCCCGACTGGCGTATTTGCAGGATAGTTTTTTATCTTTCAACTCAAATGCGGCACAATGGTCTCCGCCAGGGTCAAAACCACCCATGCCACCTTGGAATGTCGCATTAGGAGCAGTTTCTGCCATTTCGTGGAACAAGAGAACTCTTTCCAGGGTGTTGAAGACACCATATGGACCGCCTGCCTCAACAAAAATAGCGCAATTTTTACTGTCGATAAAAGCCATAAGCTCCTCATCAGTAAAATTAGATATGGGTTGGTGCATTCCGAACTCATTTTCACCACTAATATTAATGTGGGTCAAGTATGGGCAATTGCGCTTTTCTCGATACTGCTCACGCTTTTCAGTAGCATACTTATGCATTACCTTCAAGATAGCAAAAACTTCTTCCTTGGTACCGCTAATCGTTGCGGATGTATTAAAATCGGCTGCTCCCATATTACTCTTCCTCTTCAAACTGGTCAGGGCCTACTCCACACAGGGGACACTCAAAATCTTCGGGTAATTCTTCATCCATATGGACATAACCACAAATAATGCATGTAAACTTCTTCATTTTCAAATTCCTCTCAGTTTTTCATCCTTTGTAAGGATTTTTATCATTTTCATTATAGTTTTATTGTATTTATTTTTTAGGGAAAAGTTTGAGAGACTCTGTGACTTTGTCACAATAGTAGCTATTTGTTATTATTTCCCTTTAAATGTGGGGCTAAAGAGCTATAATATAAATAGAAATATTAAGACGTGTATAAGTTTACATTGAGGAGGTATTATGAAAATTTACACAAGTTATTTTGCAATGTTGCGACATATTCCTAAGGACATTGTTCCTGTGTCTATCAGTTTGTATGCGCCTCCTGGTTATCAAGGTTTGACTCTGAAATCGTTGGCGCCCACAAAAGAACTGTTGGCTCGTTACAAGAAAGATTCTAACGAAGAGGCTTATACAGAAGCATTTAGTGAAATTTTGGAAAAGTTGACGCCCGATGCTGTATATCATGTGCTGGAAAAAATGACGGGCGGTCGTGACTGTGTATTATTGTGTTATGAAAAAGCAGGAAGTTTTTGTCACCGTAATCTCGTTGCACAATGGATGAATGCGAACGAGTACGACGTGCAAGAATGGGTAAAAACATAAAAGAGTCCCGCTAGAGATATCTAGCGGGATTCTTTTATACTCGTGCAATCTCTTCATGAGAGTGCAAAGGATTATCGGGCGGGAGTTGTCTCGAATTTCCAATGGGATTCGGGTTGTAATCCCATTGTGGGACAAATTCTTTTTCTTGTGTAGGTGTTGGTATACCGTCTATCTGCAATTCGCCAGGGGAAAGTTGTCCTTCAAAAGGCCAATGTTGCTGTGCCTGTTCTCGAATACCTTGCAAAACTTCTGCCTGAGTTTTTACTGATTCTATGTCTTGCTTTACACTGTCGACTGCTGGCGATTTTACATCAACACCTAAATCCAGGCCTTGTTGTTCCTGCGTTCTGTTCTTAATTTCTGCTGCGAATATTTTCATACCGTCCACTGAAGCCGAGAGACTTCCCCAATCGATGCTCCCTTTGCCTTTTAAACCATCTTTACACGCATCCAATACAGCTTGCAGAGAGGTATCAAAATCAAAACCATCTATCTTTGCCAACTCTTTCATAGCGGCAATAACAAAACCTTTCATAATCTCCTGTCTGTCAACTTGTTTGCCGATGCTTACATTGGCTCCCACATTGGCCGTCAATTGTACTGGGCCCAATTTGCCAGTCCCTTGTATTAAATGTGCTTCGGCCGTGGCTTTGGCTCCTATTTGGTCGGGAGTGAGCGCTGCGCCACCAGAGGAAATTCCTCCTATTCTAACTTCACCGCCTATGATTGTTTCAGCTTTTTCTTTATATCCTTCTCTGGAAAGTCTCTGAACTTCTTTTTTGCATCTTACGGCATCGGCTTTAAAATCAATTCTGGAACTTCTGGTTCCCGTGTATTTTGTTGTTTTAGTAATGGTTAAACTACGTTCGCCAATAGCTCTCTCAGAAACAACTTTCCTCCGTTCATTATCTCTTTTAGAGTTTTCAACAGGCGTAATTATTTCTTTTCTATCTAATTTTTCGCGTTTTGCTCGCTCATATATTTCTCTATATAATTCTCGGCTCATCGAGCCGACATCCATAACACGTTTTTGCGTATGAGTTCTGGCTTGTTTAGAACCGCGATATACAACTCCATCGGCCTTTGCCTCATAATCTCTGGTTTCACCTGTTTCTAATTTTGCAGTGATTGTGTGTGTCCCATTTTCGTTTTTGGATATGGAGATGGAATTATAAGGGTCCATGCGCGCTTCGATTTTTCGCATTTCATCTATGGCGTTTTGAATATTGCTAACAGCGTTACAATAATAATTGTACTCTGTCCATAATGCGCTAACACCTTGTTCTCCCTGCATGTTTAAAGCATAATCATCCCATAATGCTTCAGTTTGTAATCGCCTGGCTTCCAATCTCAAATTGGGGACCACAAACAACTCTATATACTCAACGTCGATTTCCTTTGATAAAAAGGCTTTAACAAGCTCTTCGACATGGGCTTTTTTATCTGATTGACCTGCAAAAGTTTCTGCCAATCTCCCCAATGAGGATTGTGACGGGAGACCAAAGTGAACAATATCTTTTAATTCGGTTAAGCAACTACTTTTTGCCTCTGTGTGTTCTTTAGTGATTCTGAACGCGCGTTGTTCCTCAATTTGGGCAAAATAACGTTTTTCGTTCTCTTCTCCCACAAAAAGCGGTGCAATACCTGCTTCGCGCAAAAATGGCTCCATGAATCCTAAAACCCGAGCATTTAGGTCATAGCCTTGTTGTTTTAATGTGTCTAACACTTGCTCTTGTCGTACGGCGGGATGTTGTGTTTCATAATGTTCGTCACCATAAAAATTATGCAATCGAAGATTTTCATATTGCATAGTAGAATCCATGGTTTCTACGCGCATTTTTTGTATACACTTTAACCATTCTTTTGTATCGGCTGTTAGATTATCGTAAAATGTAGCAGCAGGAACTTTTTTACCATCAAGACGGCCCGCGTAGATATCATATGCGATATCCAACAATGGACGTACTACAGACAAATATTCTTTCGGCGAAACTTTTGTAAAGGGCCATTTGTTCTCGTCCACTAGTCCCTTGACATATTGTTCCATTTCGTCTCGTAGATTACTTTGTGTTTTTATTTGTCTTGCTACTTGCTTAACAATGTGTTCAGTAACCTCTCCCATAGATATAACCTCTGTGATAAATATTTCTATTAAGATGGAAGATTCAACAAGGAAAGAGAAAATAGAAAAACCCGCTCATTATGAGCGGGTTGTCTTTATCTATCTATCATTACGGCTTCTTGGCCGTGGGCTCTGCCTCTATTGGGTTTTTCTATGGTTGTTTGTTCGTCATATGCGGCAGCTCCCTTAAAGAATTGGTATAGTTTTTTGCCTTCTTCTGCCGTATTTTTAATTTCTTGCACAAGTGGACTTTTAGTTTCCACTGTGTATTGTTTTTCTTTCGTTTTTTCATCTTGGGTAATTTGTCCTTGGGCTTCTGCAAGTGTAATATCATCACCGTATTTTACTCTGGCGTTTCCCCAATTCATTGCTGATTTAAAGCCAGCTGATTTCAATACATTTAGACAATAGTCTTTGAGATTTAGCAAATTCATATCTTTGCCTTTGGCCAGTTCTTGGAAAAAAGCTTTAGCAAAATCTTTTCTCAAATCCTTAGGGCTAATTATGGTGCCAACAGACGCGCTTGGACCCATTCTTGCAGAGATTCCTATTTTTTTATATTGAGCATCGGCTGATACATGGGCTTCAGCAGAAAGCTTCGCTCCAATTTTGCCTTGCGTGGCAGCGTCGAAGGTGGCGGTTCCCCCTATTTCAGTGCTTGCGCTGAAGACTTTTTCTTCTTTGGTTAGTCGTCCTTCTTGGTGTGATTTTGAGATGGCGGCTGATAATCTGCTCAAGATACCTGTTAACTTTACTTGTACTGAACGCTCTTCACTCAAACGAGTGTTTCTGGACGAAGAAAGTCCAATTCGTCCGAAGACTTTTTCAGTAACAGTCTTTTTCTTTTCGTCAACTTTTTTGGGGTTGTGAGTTTTTTCTTCTTTTTCTAATTTCTCTCCATAAACTTGTGCCATGCGGTCCGTTTTTTCTTGTTTGACCTTGGCGCTAATGGTAGTTAACTTAAAAACCTTGGAGAACTCTTTTGTCAATTTTTCAGTGGTTTTCTTTCGCACCACTTCACCTTCCTTGACGGTAATTTGTTGTCTTTTACCATCTTTTCTGGATGCTGTGAGGGTGTATATACCATTTTTATCGCAGGACATGGATAGTGTTACACCCTGCATACGCTTATTTTCTCGGTCGCGCATATTGCCTATCGCTTTTTCGATAGTTGTTAGAGCTTTATCGTATTTACGGTAATCTTCCCAATAAGAACTTTTACCTCTCAATCCTGCATTTTCAATGGCCAAGTCTTCGATGGCGGCCTTTGCTTGCATTTCCATCATGGCCATTTTTATTTTAGGTACAATAAGCAATTCAACTCTATCAATATCAAATTGAGCTCGGACCAAATCTGCGACAAACTTTTCATTATCCGCTTTTATTTGAGCCACCGTTTGTTTCTCTGGCCCATTCTGCGTTTCTACGGTAACAGTTCTACGTTCATCTATCCAATTGCCTAATTGAGATTCGGATGGCAATCCGTATTCAAGTAATAAATCAAATCTTGCTGCAAGCTTATGGAATGCCTGAGAATGTTCTTTCGTTGCCTTATATGTCTCATCTATCGCCAAGCGAGGAATAAACTTCTTCTCCCACTCTTCGACATCCAATGGGGTTTGACCAACTATATCGTAAGTATGCTTCATATATGCATTTGCATGTCCAGCATATCGATACATTTCTTCTTTTGCCCATGCCATAACTTCATACATTTTGTCATATTCAGGAGTATATTTTTCCTGTTTGGCATCAAGAGTTCGCTCTTTTATTTCTTGGCTTTTTGCTTCGAATTCCATAGCCTGAACGCACTTTAACATGTTCACAATACGATAATGCAACTTATCTTGAATAAGCTCAAAAGGTTTATCTTTATGTTGGTCGCCAGATTCATTGTACACATCGTACACTGCTTGAATGAGAGGACGGACTGTATCTCGGAAGTCATCGGGAGTAACAGATTTAAATGGCCAAGCATTTTCTTTTATTAGTTCTTTTAAATGTTTTTCAATCGCATCTCCTGAATTGGATTCTGGTCTATCCATTTCTTCGGCGCGCTTTTTTATGTGGTCTAATATTTGTCCCATGTCAGTTTTCCTCTGTATTAATATTTCTATTAAGATAGACAATACAAAAAGAAAACTCCACTCTTTACTAATAGAGTGGAGTTATTGTTTTATAATACTAAATCACAATCCTGTTCTTCCATACAGATGGCATCAAATTTAGGGGAAATATCTCCACCTGTTATAACCTCTGGCGAATTGTTCTCGTGTTCTTGTGAGTGGTCGAATGGGAATAACTGACTTGCAGTTTGCTCCTGTTGTTGATTTTGTTCAGGGTACAGCTTCCCATGTATTTCTTCTAGTTCATTTAAGGCTTGGTCGACGTCTTCTACTAAGCCTTGTATTTCATCTCGAATAGGAACTGAAGTTTCTAATTTTAACTCTCGGGAGTCTTCTATTTCTGGTGTTTGTTCTTCGACTTGCACATTAAGCAAATTTATGCCTTTAGCAGAGATTGTTATATTACCTAAATTTGCTTTCGCTTCGGGTGGGATATTGTTTAAGAACTCAGTTAACTTTTCAACAACTGCCTTAAAATCCAAATCATTATCTTTACCAGTAAGCTCGCCAGCCAACATTTCCGCGGCAGATTTTGCAATATCTTGTGCTGAAATTTGTGCACCCGCTTGTACCTTTGCACCTAAAGATGCATTGATATTCACACCATGCGACCCTAATTGAGCCTCCGCCAAATTGCCACCTATGGAAATAGTAGGCGTTCCTATCGAGCCTTCGGCGAGTCCTTTTGCAGATATTGTAGCGCTTAGCACTTTAAATTCTTTGTTTAAGAGCTCTATTTCTTTTTTCTTACCCTTGGCCTCTTTGACTTTGATTTTCTTATCTTTGAAACGCAAAGCATTCAATTTCAATTCGGAGCGAACACTTTTATGTCCACGTGCTTTCATACTGCGTATTTTTGTGTATGATAATTCTCCATAGATTCTTTCTTTCAGGGACTTTACTTTTTCGTTTTCTTTTTTGGGAACCGACGAATCAAATTCCAATTTGCTTCCCTTGAAAACCCCATATTTCATATGAGTATCCATTTTAACAACGGAACTCTTTTTACCTACTTTAATAGTGCGAGAGTTATTAAAGTATTCTTTTTGCAGGGTTTCTTTGTATGCCGAATCTTTACCTGTAATTTCATTTTCTTTTTGCATTCCTGAAGGCTGGCTTATGGTTATTGCAAATGTTCCATCTCCAACTCTTTTAATAGATAGAGTTGTCCCTTGCGCCATAGCCTTTTCTCGCTCTCGCATATTGTTGAGATTCTCTTCAACATATCTTAACGCAAAGGCATCTCGTTGTGCCTTTTCTTTTAATTCTTTTAAAGAATGCACTGGGTTGTCTTCTGGGTTTTCCTGTTCCGCTGCTATTAAGGCTAATGTGCGTGCCAAATCTCTTTTTAGGCTATGACAAACAAAGGTGTTGAGATATTCTATATCTATTTCTTGATTTGCCAGGTCTATGGCATTAGCAGCGTTTTGCTGTTTAAGAGTCTCTAAGTCAGCAACCTTATCGATGAATTTGCCCACAAGAGTCTCCGAAGGAGCTCCATATCTTAACAATTCATTAGAACTATCCAAAACACGCTTATAGGCTTCTTCGTGGTTTTGTATCACAAAATCAGTCATGAAAACAGCATGCCAAGGAGAGAAATCAATAGAATCTTCTTGTGCTAACAAAATAGGCGTTCTATCTGTTTCTTGCGCCACAGACTGTAGTAGGTCAACTGCATAACTATTATCTTTATATAGTTCCTCTTGCGCCCATTCCAAAACAGCCGTCATGTTGTTTAGCTTTTGAGACATTTCTTCTGTATCATAAGTAAACTCAGCCAAATCCTGGACAATTGTTTCCAATTCCATGGCATGAATGCATTTTGTAAGTTCTATCGCGGTAGTCGCAATTCTATCTTTCAAAGCGGGTGTTGCAACGCTCACAAAATTAACATTTGCAGCTTTGCGAGCTTCTTTTATCGCTTCTGCAAAAGGCTCGACCGCTTCTAAAAATTGTTTGGCAGATACAGTGTCAAATGGCCACAATTTTTGTTTTTCCAGCTGACGAACAGTCTTGATAGACTCATCGAAGCTTTTTAAGTGGTATTGAATTTTATCTTTTATCTTTTCTTCAATTTTATCTTGAAGTTGTCCCATGGTCTTATCCTCATGTTTTATTATTTGTTATAACATGGATGATATATGCAGAAAAAACCACTCTCATCGAAATAAGGAGTGGTTTTAAATTATGGTTTTTGATTTGCTCCCAATATAATTCTTCCGTTTTACAAAATCGTTTTTAGCCTTATTCTTTCATATTATTTATATCATCAGAAAGGAGACTGATACAATGAACAAAATTTCCCGTATTGTTGCCAGAGACATTATTCTGGATGAGTCTAATCATCTTTGGAATGAAGATGAAGCTCGTATTATTCGTAATGCCCTGATGGTCGATATTCCTCGCGCTGGAGATAATGAGGATTTAATTGACCGCGCTCTCGCTATCAAGACTTTCAAGTATAACGAAGAGCTGAGCGACCAGGCATCGTATGTTGTTTGTCGCATGCTCAACAAGATTCCTCCTGCTATCTTTGGCGTCTTTGAAGGCAAGCCTAACGCAAGACCGAACCCCCTGACTCCCGAACAGCTTCGTGCTCTGGATGGAGACCCTGTTTGGGTATATAATTCCTCTGCAGGTGCTTGCTTCTGGATGCTGGCATATTCTGATAGTCTTTCCAATCGCCTGGGCCACCTGGATTATAATACCTGTGGCAAGACTTGGCAGGCCTATGGCATGCCTCGTACGTACTAAGGAGGTCCTTATGAAATATCCTGTTGGTACCAAACTGAAAGTCGTCAATGTTAAGCATGGCGCAGATGTTGATGCGGGCGAAATTATTACCGTTATTCAAATCGGCGATGACGATGGTTTTGATATGGACTGCTATGGCTTTATTTCGCCCCAGGATGGGTGTAAATGGTATTTGTATGATGACGAGGTCGTTCCTGCCACCATGTATGATACCATTCGTAGCACTTCTCAGGAAGATATGGTAGCTTTACTGTCCTCTCTCGTTACTCGGTTTGCAAACTCTCCCGACCTGGAAGTTGATATTGAAAAATATCTGACCACTCCCCTGTGAACAACTTTTAAAAGAGGCAATCCTTGTGATTTGCCTCTTTTCTTTTTGTGTTGACTCCTATAATAATGATATATTGCTCCCTAGGAGGTTTTTATGATTTTATGTAATAAAGATTGCATTCCTTGCTGCGATTTTTGCATTTATGCTATTCATGAAGAGTTTGAAGAGAATGGCAAATTGATTAAGGGTGGGCCCGTTGGATGTAAAGAACATCCTGATGAGGAACATCAGAAGATTGCAGAAAGCTGTGGCTATTGCAGCGACTATCATTGCTTTAACGTTCCTTTTGATAAAGAAAACTCCAACCCAAACTAAGGGCTGGAGTTTTTTATTCATATTGAGAAAGGAGCTCCTTCATAGCAGAAAAGCTATTAGGACACATTATTTCCAACGATTTTGGCTTTCTAATATATAAATCAAATACGCTTGCGAAAAATTCAACAGGAGCATCAACGCTATGAAAGCTATGTGTTAGTTTATACACACCTTTCCATTCTTCGATGTATAATGTCTCCCATTCTTCTGTTTTGCTGGGGCGAAAATTAAGAAAATCTACATAATGTCCAAATTCATGAGCCACAATGCTATTTAACTCGCTGCTTCCAGCCTCAATGATAATTTTTCTTTCGACGCTTTTAGTGAGTCCTGCTGCATTAAACTCTGACCCTTTATATGTAGACATGGGTAATTCTTTGCATATCTCTAAGGTCCATTCTTCTTGTTGAAAACTTACCAAAATATTATGTGGAATCAATTGAAGACTCTTCCACAAATTGTCTTGTATGTAGGATGTTTCTTCCAAATACTGAATATTTATTTCTGGGACAGCAAGTTTATTATGTTCAGTGGACTCAGGGTTTTCTTCCTTATTTGTGTATATAGAAAGCATTCTTTTTGCATTTTTGCCCCAGTCTTGTGCATTATCTAGGACACTTCCGCCAGGAGATTGCTCGTAGTTATTTGTTGAAGCGTGAATATAGCCTTCCGTATAACCATCTTTCTCTCCAACTGTATATCCAATTAAACAGGCCAATGTAATACAAAAGATAAATAATACAACCAGCACTATATCCATACCATTCCAATACAGCCAATTTTTGATTTTCTTCATAGTCGTTCCTCTTTAAGCGATAATCGTTACTATTATAGCGAAAGGCGCCCCTGATATTAGGGACGCCTTTGCTTATTTTTACCACAGATTTACAGAGGAAACTATTTGGTTTCCATGATAAGATACTGTGCCATTTGCGGTAATCGGATTACTTTCTTGGCCCATGATGTTATAGAACACATGAGCATTAATCTTAGAACGAATCTCATTAGGCTTACCGCCAGAGAATCCACTATACATAGAATGTACTACGTTGTTGATAATATGGGTATTAGCAACGTTATAATTGGATTGTGCAATGGCGCCTAGATAATTAGAGATAACGAAAGTATTATAACCAGAAGACAACGCCAGAATACCAGAATCGGGACCGCGGTATTCACCATGGGATTGACTGTATGCATACTTGCGGAAAATGTTTCTTTCAATAATGGTTCCACGCATACCAGCCCAACCATCTTCCAAGTCCAGAGACCAACATGCTCCGCTTAACAGGCTATCACCAGAGACATAATTGTCATGAATCCAACATGCCTCAGTAGCACCAACGACAGAGGCGAGTCCATCTGCGCCATTAATGATAGCAGTATTCTTAATTTCACAGAAACGAGAAGCTTCATCGGGATACAGTCCAATATAGAAATCAGTGCCAGTCGGCAAAGTTGACTGCTGCATAGAGATTTTAAAGTATTTGGCGCCATCAGGCTTATTAGAATAACCTTCATCAACATATTGCCATCTGTTAGTTTGAATCAGCTCGTAGTTCTCATTGAACCACAAGATGTCATACAGATGTTGCGTAGAGGTAATAACATTATGTTCCCATTCGCCCAAATAGTACTCGTGCAGAGTATCCATACCGTTAGCTGCGCCAGGAGATACTGTGTAGAAGTCGGGAGTGCTAATCCAGTTTTCATTCTCAACAATAGCTCCTGTATCGTCTAACCAGCCTGAAACAAATTTGTTGGCTGCAATAGTTCCGCCCGCAGCATTAACCAGCTCGTTATTACCCTTACCGCCCATTGTGATAAAGAATCCTGTTGGGCAGTTTGCTTCTCTTACTTCTACGGAGCAATATTCAGCTCGTTTACCAATATGCAGCAGGACACAGCCCCACTGATATTCATTAGCGCCGACAGACAATTCATTCATTGTGGCGCCTTCTTTGTAGAACTCGCCATAATACTTGTCAATAATTAACTTAGCATCTCTGCAGTAATATGCTAACAACTTACCATTTTCATCATATTCAGCTTCGGCTCTGTCAGTAGGAATGTTGCAGCTCCACCAGCCCCATCCCATCTGGAAGTAAGTATATCCAGATGTTTTTGCTAAATCGCTGGACATCATATGGAACACGGAGCCTTCAGGGAACTCAACGGTCATGCCACTGGGAATATAGCAAATAGTTTCAATTGGAGCAGCATAGAAATCAATTTGAGGGAATACAATATGATTATATCCTGCTTCATGAGCTTCTGTAATAGCGTCATGGATGGCACGAGTAGTCATTTCGTAATCGGTATCAGAGAACATGTTGCCATTGGCACTGACGTAATTGGCAGAAATATTCATTACTCTGTCTGCCGCGACATCTCTATTGAGAATGGTGATAGTGCAGCTGTCAGAAATATCTGTTCCGCGTAGTGTCGCTGTAACAGTCACCGTGCCTGTTCTCTGAGGAATAAGTAGGCCATCGATAATCAAAGCGATGGACTCATCGGATACACTCCAGGACACATCATATTGGTCTGCTACACCATCATGATTGACATTGAACGGATAGGGGACTGCAGACAATGCGTATTTATAACCCATGGGCACTGTTTCAGGCTTCTTGATAATATGCACGCTCTCGTACTTACTGTTATCAATATCCAAAATAGGCTCTGCATAATCGGAAATAACATATCCCAGATTTCTACCATTACCGTCATCCACAGTGTATGTGCCTGCTGACAATGAGGTATCTAACCATTCAGGAATGCCATAGCGGCCGTCTCTACTGTATGCAAAAGCACTACCTAAGCCTGTAATACCATTTTCGGCACGACCTACTAATGTTTTCTCATCGGCTGTCAAAACAATACCAGTTTCAG
>JAEIGA010013834.1_pt1 | contig 12271 bp, 9 predicted proteins | sample 9270691 | NCBI WGS metagenome assembly JAEIGA01 (sample SAMN17057246, study PRJNA624740) | gut metagenome | biome: biome; isolation source: fecal sample | host: Bos grunniens | place: China: Xizang | collected 2019
AAGCAACCAGAGCGTAATCAGTTGATGATGGTGGAGTATTCATCCCCTAATACTAATAAGCCACTTCACTTGGGCCATGTGCGTAATAACTTATTGGGCTATTCGGTGGCTAAGATACAAGAGGCAAATGGATGGAATGTGGTGAAGACCAATATCGTGAACGATCGTGGTATTCATATCTGCAAGTCTATGCTCGCTTGGCTTAAGTTTGGTAATGGTGAGACACCAGAGACAAGCGGTAAGAAAGGCGACCACCTCATCGGCGATTACTATGTGCGCTTTGATAAAGAGTACAAGGCGCAGATCACCGAACTCATGACGAAAGGTATGGACGAAGAGACGGCTAAGCGCGAGGCTCCACTCATGCAAGAGGCACAAGCTATGCTGCGCAAATGGGAGGCTAATGACCCTGAGGTACGCGGCTTGTGGGAGAAGATGAACGAATGGGTATATGCTGGGTTTGATGAGACATACCAGCGAATGGGTGTATCATTCGATAAGATTTACTACGAGTCAACAACCTATCTGGAAGGTAAAACCGAAGTGGAGAAAGGTTTGGCTGCTGGTGAGTTCTACCGCCGCGAAGATGGTTCTGTATGGGCTAACCTTGAGAAGGATGGTTTGGATGAGAAACTACTTCTTCGCTCAGATGGCACTTCCGTGTATATGACACAAGATATAGGTACTGCCAAACTGCGCTACCAAGACTATCCAATCCATAAGATGGTATATGTGGTAGGTAATGAACAAGAATACCACTTCAAGGTGCTCTCTATCTTGTTAGACCGCCTTGGATTCCCATTCGGCAAAGAATTGGTACATTTCTCTTATGGCATGGTGGAATTGCCAAATGGTAAGATGAAGAGCCGCGAAGGAACAGTGGTGGATGCAGATGATTTGATGGATAAGATGGTGAGCGATGCCAAGGAAATAAGCAAGGACAAGGTGAATACGCTGCAGGGGATAACAGAAGAAGAGGCGAATGAGATAGCACGCAAAGTGGGACTCGGCGCACTCAAATACTTTATCCTGAAAGTGGACCCACGCAAGAATATGCTCTTCAACCCAGCAGAGTCTATTGACTTTAATGGTAATACAGGTCCATTCATTCAATATACCTACGCGCGTATTAAGTCTGTTCTCCGCAAAGCGGAAACCGCAGAAGGAATAGGGTCTTTAGAGTCTTTAGGGTCTTTAGAGGAGAAAGAGCTCGCACTCATCCAGCGCTTGTGCGACTACCCAGCTACGGTACGCGCAGCAGGTAATGAGTTCTCGCCCGCGATCATTTGTAACTACGCATACGCACTCGCGTGCGATTTCAACTCTTTCTATCATGATTTGAGCATCCTCAATGAACCAGATGCGCAGAAGCGCGCTTTGCGTCTGCTGCTTGCAAAGAATGTAGCGAAAGTGCTCAATGCTGCAATGGAACTATTAGGCATCGAGATGCCAGAGAGAATGTAGAGATAAAAAAAGAGCGGGTCACATGTGACTCGCTCTTTCGTTTGGGCTATTCGTTAACTCCTTAATTCCTTAATTCCTTAATTCCTTAATTCGTTAACTCGTCCAACGCAGATTACTCTGCGTCTTCTTTCTTAGCTGCTTTCTTGGTAGCTTTCTTAGCTGGTTTCTCTTCAGCTTCCATAGAAGCCTTGAGGTCAGCCAATACGCTGAGGTCACCAAGGGTGGTCTTCTCCACCTTAGGCATTTCTACCTGTGGTTCAGCAGGAGCGGCTTTCTTAGCTGCTTTAGCAGGAGCCTCTTTGCGCTCCTCCCATGTGCGGAGGTGACTAACAAGGATGCGCTTAGCGTCGCGGTTGAACTCAATCACCTTGAAGCTCAGCATGTCGCCTACAGCAACAGCGCCCTTGTCCTCTTTCTGGAGGTGACGGCTGGTGCAGAATGCCTCAACGCCATCTTCCAAACATACAACAGCGCCCTTGTCGTTCATCTCTACTACCTTGCCTTCTATTACAGTGTCAACACCGAATTTAGCTTCAAGCTCTTCCCAAGGATTTTCCTCGAGTTGCTTGTGACCAAGGCTTAAGCGGCGGTTAGCTGCGTCGATATCAAGAACGATAACCTCAATCTGTGCACCAATTTGAGTGAACTCATTCGGGTGTTTGATCTTCTTGGTCCAGCTGAGGTCGCTGATGTGGATGAGACCATCTACACCTTCTTCGATCTCAACGAATACGCCGAAGTTGGTGAAGTTGCGTACCTTAGCGAAGTGGCGTGTGCCTACTGCGTACTTGGTCTCTACATTTGCCCAAGGGTCATCCTTGAGTTGCTTGATACCGAGAGACATCTTGCGCTCAGCGCGGTCGAGAGTGAGGATAACTGCCTCTACTTCGTCGCCTACCTTCAAGAAGTCGTTAGCGCTGCGGAGGTGTTGGCTCCAGCTCATCTCGCTTACGTGAACGAGACCTTCTACGCCGTCAGCTATCTCTACGAATGCTCCGTAGTCAGCCATCACAACAACTTTACCTTTTACTTTGTCGCCTACCTTGAGGTCTGCATCAAGTGCATCCCATGGGTGAGCAGAGAGTTGCTTCAAGCCGAGAGCAATACGCTTCTTCTCATCATCGAAGTCAAGGATAACAACATTGATCTTTTGATCCAGCTGAACAATCTCTTTTGGATCATTCACGCGTCCCCAACTGAGGTCGGTGATGTGGATAAGACCGTCAACGCCACCGAGGTCGATGAATACACCATAGTTGGTGATATTCTTAACGATACCCTCGAGAACTTGTCCTTTTTCGAGTTTAGCAACAATCTCTTGTTTTTGTGCCTCGAGTTCAGCCTCAATAAGTGCTTTGTGGCTAACTACTACATTACGGAAGTCAGGATTGAGCTTAACAATCTTGAACTCCATTGTTTTGCCAACGAGTACATCGTAGTCGCGAACTGGCTTCACATCGATTTGGCTGCCTGGGAGGAATGCCTCCATACCCAATACATCAACGATCATACCGCCTTTAGAGCGCCATTTGATGTAACCGGTAACAATCTCACCATTGTTGTAAGCCTCATTAACGCGATCCCAAGCGCGGGAAGCACGAGCCTCTTTGTGAGAAAGAACCAATTGACCTTTTTTGTCTTCCTGACTCTGGATGTACACTTCTACTTTGTCACCAGCCTTGAGCTCAGGGTTGTAGCGGAACTCAGCAGCAGGAACGATACCGTCTGATTTGTAACCTACATTAACAACAACCTCGCGTTTGTTGATAGACATAACTGTACCCTCAACAACCTCGTTATCCTTGATGGCATTCAGAGTGTCATTGTACTTTTGGGTTTCTACTTCGTTTTTTGTGCCTTGCTGTTGCGCTTCATAGGCATCCCAGTCGAAGTTCTGGAGTGATAAATTTTCTGCCATAGTGGTAGATAAAATGGGAATTAAAAACTCCAAATCATGATGGATGTTTCCAGATTCCCGTTAAAGGGTTAAACATTTAATAAGCCTTTTTCCACAGAAAAAGCGCGCAAAGGTACAAAAATATTTTGATATGTGCAAAATTTTTAGTAATTTTGTCCTCGATTTGCAGAAATAAACTAAATTTATATAAAATGGCTAAACATAAATGGACATTTGCCAGCATAGGCAATGTAACACGCGTGAGCATTCAGTCTGGTGAGGATATCCGCCATTTGGGCGAGTTGGATAAGAAATTATGGACAGTGCTTTCATGCCCCACTTCTGGTTTGGAGATAAGTGATGAGTCACTTAAATTGATGGATGTGGACGGCGATGGTATATTACGTATCAAGGATGTAGTGGCGACTGCCGATTGGCTGTGTGCAACCTTAGTGAAACCAGATAGTTTATTAAAAAATACAGATACAATAGCAATAGACAATATAGCGGACGAGTCTATAGTGGCTGTGGCTAAAAAAGTTCAGCCGGAGGGCAACACCATTTCTTTGGCGGATGTAGATGCTGCCATTGCTGCTATCTCTGTGGACGCTCAGCCTGTACCAGAGGCTCCTCTGGCTGCTAATGTGATAGCAGCTTATAAGGCTAAGAGCGCAGAGTATGCCGCTTATTTTGAGCAGGAGAAATTGCAGCAAATAGGTTTGGCTACTATTGCGGAGGATGCAGCCAAGCCAGGTATGACAGAGAAGAAATTCCTTGAGATGGGAGCACAGATAGCAGAGTGGGAAGCAGCAAAAATGGCTGTAGAGGGAGCTAATACCGCAGCGCTGGCGGTAGCCAGAGCAGAGTATGCACCGCTGCGCAAACTGCTGTTGCTGCATCGTGATTTTTATCGTTTGCTGCGTAATTTTGTTTCATTAGAGGACTTCTATTGCAAGAAAGCCACTGCTTCTTTCCAATGCGGTACGCTCATTATTGATCAGCGCGTATGCCATTTATGCATCCGTGTGACCGATATGGGTAAGCATGCCCTGCAAGCTCCGCAATCGGGTATATATCTCATTTACTGTGATTGTGAGTCCAAGAAAATGGGGCAGAAAATGCAGATTGTAGCAGCCATGACACAAGGTGATGTGAATAACCTGAGTGTGGGTAAGAATGCGGTATTCTATGACAATGCAGGCAATGATTATGATGCCACAGTGACTAAGATTATAGATAACCCGATATCCATCCTTCAGGCTTTCTGGACGCCTTATCGCAAATTAGGAGATTGGATTACAGAAAAAATCAATAAGTCAGCCGCAGAAAAAGATGCGAAGATAATGACTGATATTACCACAAAGATGGATGCCAAAACGGCAGAAGGATCGGAGGCTGCAAAGCCGGCACAGGCATTTGATATCGCTAAGTTCGCTGGTATATTTGCAGCTATTGGTATGGCATTCGGTATGATAGGTACGGCATTGGCGTCCTTGGCAAGCGGTTTGGCTGCATTGAAATGGTGGCAGTTGATACTTGTTTTTGTGGGCATATTGCTGGTTATCAGTGGTCCGAGCATGGTGATGGCATGGATGAAACTGCGCCGTCGTAACCTCGCTCCGGTGCTCAATGCGAATGGATGGGCTGTCAATGCCGATGCACTTATCTCCGTGCTCTTTGGTACTACGCTGACAGAGCAGGTGAAGTACCCGATGATTAAAGATCCTCTTGCTAAACATAAAAAGCATATGAAGCCGTGGCAAGCTACATTAGTGACTATCTTGAGTTTGGCGATTTTTGTCTTAGGTATATATGGAGTATTTCGATATCTTAATCCTGTTGTAGAAGAGGAAGTCGTAGCAGAGGTGATAGTGGATAGTGTGGCAGTTGTAATAGAGGAGGTGGCTCAATGAGTCGCATATTCTCTTTCTTTATAGCTTGTGCTATAAGTGTGTGTGGCATATACGCTGCACCCAATGATATACTAAATCCGGTGATGGAGCACTCTGCTGATACCACTTTGCAGATAGGTGAAGGGGATGAACTGACGGATTTTGATGATGTGAATATAGAGCGTGCTACATGTGAGCAGCAGAACTGGCTGACCACTCGTTATACAAATGACACACTCTTCCTCTCTTGTGATATGGAGTCCTTGCCATATAAGTTAGTGGTAAGCACTCCTAATGGCAATGTAGTTTATCGTTTGGCTCCGCAGTATATTTTGGAAGACACCTCTTCTTTGATGCTGCATCATCCTGCCGATAGTATTTATCGTTTTCAATGGACCAATATGCATGTCAATCCATATGGCAATATGTTTGATTCGCTGATGGACGATGTGCATATACCTATGATAGGTTTTACTTTACCTGCGCCAGGGCATATAACCAGCAAGTATGGTTGGCGTCGCTATCGCATGCACAAAGGGACGGATATCAAGGTACAGACAGGTGATTCTATCCGTGCTGCATGGGGTGGTCAAGTGCGTATAGTAGGTTGGGATCCACGCGGTTATGGCTATTATGTGGTGCTGCGCCACGATAATGGGTTGGAAACAATCTATGGTCACTTGAGCCGTCCATTAGTGGATGAGTATGATAAGATTTTCCCTGGTGATGTAATCGGTTTGGGCGGTAATACAGGTCGCTCAACAGGTAGCCACTTGCATTTCGAGGTGCGCTATTTGGGGTATGCGCTCAATCCAGAGACTATTATAGACTTTGCGAATGGCAGATTGGTGAATGAAGAGGAGTATGTGATAGGCATCAAAGCCATCAAGCAGAAGAAGGCCGAAGAGGCAGCTATGCGCTGGCATAAAGTGAAGTCAGGCGATACGCTATCGGGTATAGCGCGCAAGTATGGCACAACAGTGAAACGTCTATGCCAGCTCAATAAGATTAAGGAGACGAAGATACTGCAGATAGGTCAAAAACTACGCGTACGATAGACTATTCATGGTGGTAGGGTTCGCCGCGTAGAATAGTCATGGCGCGGTAGATTTGCTCGGTGAAGAAGAGGCGAATCATCTGATGGCTGAAAGTCATTTTGCTCAGTGAAATCTTGCCATTAGCGCGCTCATAGACAGCAGGACTAAACCCATATGGTCCGCCGACGATGAAGATAACATCTCGTCCGGCGGCCATTTTCTTTTGTATCCATTGAGCGTATTCGATAGAGCGGTATTCGCGTCCGTGCTCATCTAAGAGGATAACATCCATGGCGGGTGTTATTCGGCGTAGTATCTCTATACCTTCTTGTTCTTTTATCTGCGCTTGTGTGAGTGCCTTCGCGTTACGCAAATCAGGAATAACAACCATCTCAAACGGTATATAGTGCTTCAAGCGCTGTTGATAGTCCTCAATCAGTGTTTGAAGTCGTTGGTCGGTGGTTTTTCCTACTACAAGAAGGGTGATCTTCATTATTGGAGTCTATTAAGAGCGTCTATCTCGGTGAGGTATATATCTGTGCTATCACCCATCCAAGTGAACTTATAAATCAATTTTTGCTGGATACTACCATCAAATCCACCAATGGCAGTGTAGTAGGTGGTGCCATATTGGAAAGTGGTGTGCGAACCAATACCATCGTTCTCAATGGCTTTAACACCATAGTAGATACGGGCTTTGGTTGGGTTGTCAAACTGCTCTTGCATCCATTGACTGAAATAGTCCTCTGCATTCATGCCCGATTGCGCAATCTCCATGCTATCGCGCGTGGTGGCTATATATGGGAAATGGTTATGAATGTTTCTATGACCGTCAAGGGGGTATATATAATCCCAGCTGCCTTTGATGCGGTAGTGGAAAGTGATGTCCACTTGACTCTGTGCGTATGTCTTAGTATTCACCATGTGCAGTTTTCCTATGGGTTTCATAGTTACTGGGTCAACCACAAACGCATACACCCAATAGTCTGTATTAGGCGTGAGACTGGTGAAGAAATAGTTGACAGCGCCATACTGCAATGAGTGACTGGAGAAAGGTGCTATATGGAATTCACCTGCTTGTAGCAGTTCGTTTCGCCAGCGGAGATAGGATAGGTGAGCAGAGTCTAACGCGAGCATCATGAATTGTTTCTGGCGCTCCATAGGATTGTAGCCCTGCCGAACGCTATCGATAGCAATGAGGTAATACGCATCTTTATCAGTGGAGAAGCTACATTCCACAAAGCCAGCAGATACATATTGCAAATCAATAGAGATATGTACATCCTCTGTTTCCCATTTGGCGTCAGGGTTACATGCGCAGAAGAAGGCTATTAGTGTCAATAGCGGTAATAATACTAATCGTTTATTCATATTGCTTCATCTCCTCTTCTTCTTGTTGTAATAATGATTGAACAGAATAAATAAATCGTAGGCAGGTCATTACATGTCCTCCATAATGCCCGAAGTTATAGGTTATATTCGCATCTTTCCATCTGGACTTGGCATTCGTGGCATTGGTGTATGGTACTGTCTCGTCATCAATAGAGTGCATGATATATACCGATGCTTTTGGTACCCAGTTGTAGGAAATGACGGAATTGACAGTCATGGCTTTGTATAGCTCTGCCACGTTATTAGAAGTTTGGTCCATCGCTTCTTTGGTTAGAATCTCGTGCGTCACTTTGGTGCCGATGAGTTCGTTGATCTGCGCAGATGAATATCGCTTGCTATTTACCCAATCGTCCATCTTGTTGTATAGCCATTCTTGCATCAGGTCAGTCATCTCTATATCCAGTTTGTTGCCTTTGATCATACCTTGCAGCACGAGTGGCACAGCTACTGGATAACCAGCTGTATCTGTATTGACAAAGCGCTCGTAGGTGGCCTTTACATCGTATGGTCCGCCACCCGCAAAAACGCGGTGAATCTTAGTGTACTCTGGATATTCGGGGAAACAGAACTCGTTTTCAATGAGGTACTGTACGGCCATCGTGGTGGCGCCTCCTTGGCTATAACCCATTAAGCATATTTCTTCCTCCTCTGGCTCTAAATTCGCTGCTTTGAGCCACTCGCGCACTGCCAAATACATATCGAATACATTGCGCGCTGTGAGGTCCATCACCAAGTAGGGGTGTATCTGATCGGAGGTAACACCATATCCCAAATAATCGGGGATGATGAGACCATATCCTAATTTCACAAGCACTCCTTCCAAAGAGAAGCAGTTGCTGGGTGCTTCTATATTGGAGCATACCGTGTAGTGACTCACCAAAATCATACGCTTTGGTTTTTGTCCCTTAGGTAGCATTACTTTGCCTGATAAAATCACTTTATTCCCATCTCCGTCTATGCTTGGGTAAGTGCCGACAATCTCGGTTATGGTGTATTTCTTGCCGTAGCGAAGCAACTGCTGTAGCATCGATGAGCCGGTAATACTGGTGGTACGGTGCATACCATCAGGGGTGTTTTCCTTTTCCTCTCCTCTATAAGCATTCACGGGTGTGCCATCAGGCAAGTAGCAATGCTCCGGAAAACCTTGACTCAGGTCTGTCTCATGCTGCCCAATCACTTGAAAACGAAGATTGGCTGCACCTTCGATATCGGTGAAGTCAACAGACTCTTCTTTGCCTACTTGGCATCCTACCAATAGGGGTAATAGTATTAATAGAAGGAATAGTGGATTTTTCATAATCAATAGTATTAAAAACGAACACCCATGCCCACATTCATGATACGAGAGGACATGAGGAATATAGTATTGGCATTCTTCAACGCGTATAATCCGCCGCAGTCAACGGTCCAGAACCAGCGTTTGTAATTGGCGCTGATACCAAAAACGGTGATGTTAATAGCAGCGCCGACATCCGTCTTATTGCCCAGTCCATTTGTTTCAGAACCACCATTGATATCTAATCCGATACCCAATCCTGAATAGAAATTCACATTGTCATGGTGAAAATAGGTGAATCGTATAGTGGGCATCAATACCGCATTATAGAAATAGTTTCCTGTCGTTCGTGCTACTTCTCGTCCTTTGCCATCGCGGGTGACATTATCCCAATTGACTTCGCTGAGGTCCACCATACCGCCCAATGAGAACCAGTGATTGAACCGCCACTGATACTCAATCCATAAGTGCTGGTTATGGCTATAATCTTCTTTATAGGTACGACGATAACTATCGGGCATAGTACTAATAATACTGGTGGGATTATTCCAAATAAGGCTCTCAAAAAGCTGGTCTCCCCATCCAATACGCAACTCATTCCGCTGAGTAATATAAGTCCATTTATTCTCTGCAGAACCCACTACGGCTATGCTACATAGCAGTAGTAAGAAAAAGAATTTATTTTTCACGCTGCAAAGTTACAACAATTCTTGCATATATCCAAAAAAAAGTGTAACTTTGCGCAAAATTTTAGAATTATGGAAAGTACAGAACTTAAAAAGCTTATTTCTATTTGGTTTGAAGAGGATATTCGCGATGGTGATCACACTTCTCTTAGTTGTATCCCTTCTACCCAAATGGGTTGTCAGCAGCTTATTATCAAGGAGGCAGGAATCCTTGCGGGTGTGGAGGTAGCGAAGGCTATTATCAATTATTTTGATTCAGAATGCCGCGTGGAGCAGTTTCTGTCTGATGGTGCTGTAGTCAAGCCTGGTGATGTGGCTTTTAAGGTGTATGGCAAAGAGCTGAGTCTCTTGCAGATAGAGCGCACGATGCTCAATATTATGCAGCGCATGTCCGGCGTAGCTACTACGGCGCATAAGTATCAATCGCTCATTGCTGATACGAAATGCCATGTATTAGATACGCGTAAGACGACGCCGGGCTTGCGTTATCTGGAGAAGGAGGCAGTGGCTATTGGTGGTGGTATGAACCATCGTATTGGTCTATTTGATATGATCTTGCTCAAGGATAATCATGTGGATTTCGCGGGAGGTATCACCAATGCTTTGGAGCGTGCGCGTGATTACTGTGCGCAGAAAGGTAAAGACTTGCGTATTGAGATAGAGGTACGTAATACCGATGAGATTAATGAGGCATTGGCTACGAATATTCCAGATCGTATTATGTTAGACAATTTCACTCCCGAGCGTACTAAAGCGGCAGTGCAGCTTATTCGTCAGTGGACAGAGCAGAATGGCAAGTATATTGAGATTGAGTCTTCGGGTGGTATCACCATCGATACGCTGCGTGACTACGCACTCTGCGGTGTGGATTTTGTATCTGTAGGCGCACTCACACACAGTGTGAAGAGCTTGGATATGAGTTTCAAAGCGGTAAAATAATCGGACTTTAGTTAAGATAAGAACAAATCTCGTCCGCCAGTTCGGAGATTGACCGAGACCCATCGTTGTTTAAGACGATGGGTTTTTGTGTGCGTTGGGCTATGTATGTAGTGGCTTGCTGAGAACGCATGCGCGCGCGTACCTTTTTTATATTATCTGCCGAGGCAATGCCTTGCCAGTCGCGGGCTAAGGTGCGCGCCAAACGAAGTTCTTCCGGCGCGTCAATCCAAAAGACCAAATCGCATAATTGATCCATTCCTGATTCGTACAAAATAGCTGACTCCACTATTAGTGCACCGCGTTCTCTATCTGTCTGAGCTACAGCGAGTATATCTTGAGCCACGGCAGGATGAACGATGGCATTCAGCTGCTGTAAGAGAGCAGGTTCAGCAAACACCCGTTGAGCTACATAGGCGGTGTTGTATTGTGTGCCGCAGAATGCCTCCGCTCCTAATAGGTCTATGATGGCTTGCTGCACACGGCTATCGGTGGCGATGATGTGCTTGGCTTCCCGGTCACAGTCATAAATCCTGTGCCCGCGTTGTGCGAGTGCGCTCACAATAGTGGATTTGCCACTACCAATACCGCCTGTGATACCAATGATATATGTGCGCTGCGTATCCATGATTAGAATTGGAAGTAGATGAATGGTTGTGCCTCGGCTGTAACAAACTGGTATATGACGACGATACAAATCATAACAATAACAACCATCAGCCACAAAGGCATAGCTGCGAAATAGAGGCGATAATGTCGTTTCCAGCGAGTGGGTAACCAGTGGATGAGCATACCCATCACAAACATCGCCACTACCCATCGGTATTCGTATAGAAACTCAGGGATGATAGCATTATTCCATGCGCCACCCATCTGATGTATCATATTCGTTGCTGTTTCCCATGCCTCTTCATTGGCGGTCTTAGGGTCTAGATTACTACTGCTGCGGAAAAAGAGTCGCGTGAAAGTGATGAAGGTGAATGTCTGCGCGATGGCCCATGCAGTGGCAATTCCTTCAGTAATCTTTTTCCATGTACGATGAAGTGTCATGCGCTGTGTGCACAGCCAATATACATAGCGGATAGCTGTTCCGGTACAGACGATGCTTGCCCATACGGCGAATAGTTGCCAAGCGGGGAGAGGGTAGTGGTGATTGATAATCCATAAGGAGGCAGTGAGTAATGCCATACAAGCCATACGCATATGCCATCCCATCTCGCGCCAAAACTTATTGACGATCATACCAATGCCGTTTATTCCGCCCCAGATGGTGAAGTTCCAACTTGCGCCATGCCATAAGCCACCTAATACTTGTGTGATGAATGAGTTGAGATTGGAGTAGAGCAGTTTGCGCTGCAAGGGGCGATAGCGCGACACGATGATAATAATCAGGGTGATCACTGCCATAATGCCCACTACCCACCAAGTACCTGTCAGTACGGTGCAAACGATACCAATCACGGTTAACCAAAAGAATGTACCAAACCCAATACGCCTATTGCCGCCTAAGGGGATATATAGGTAACTCTTGAGCCATCTGCCGAGTGACATATGCCAGCGACGCCAAAACTCTTGCGGGTTTTGCGATTTATAAGGCGAGTCAAAGTTCATAGGTAGGTAGAATCCCATCAGCATGGCTAAACCAATCGCGATATCAGTATAGCCTGAGAAGTCTGCATATACTTGGAGCG
>JAEIGA010013836.1_pt1 | contig 12270 bp, 6 predicted proteins | sample 9270691 | NCBI WGS metagenome assembly JAEIGA01 (sample SAMN17057246, study PRJNA624740) | gut metagenome | biome: biome; isolation source: fecal sample | host: Bos grunniens | place: China: Xizang | collected 2019
ACCGGAAAGAAGCATAGCAACGAGATTCTTCTTAGACAGGCGGAAGCGGGAGTACTTACGGGCTTTCTCAATGCCGTCATTGATGGAGTATCCTTCCTTTATGATGGAGTAGATGTCATAGTAGTCCCTGAATTTCATCCTGCGGAGCATAACTTCCATCTTCATGGCCATAATGGACTCGATATCGGCAAGTCTAATGTTTCCCATATAATCCACCGGGTTGCTGATAGGAGAATAGTTGTCACTCACGAAGAACGAGAACTTGACTCCCTTGACACGGAACTCTACCTGATCAAATCCTAGCATATTGAAATTCTCGATTGGTCCAATCTTTTCTGTCAGTTCCTTTTCAATGAGATTCCAGTTGACTTCAGGCTTCTCCGTCTTTGAGATTCTCCACATCATGAAATCAAGGTCCTCGCTCTTGCGATGACCGATCTGCATGGCCAAAGCTGTTCCACCGCAGAGGATGTAAGGCTTTATGCATTCCATCTGAGCCACCTGTTCGATTATGGCATCTATATTAACCGTTAAACCCTGTCGCATGTTTGAGTAATTTATTTATGTGTTCTCTTTCTATACGGGCAAGATACTTCTCCGGGTTCTGTATCCCGAAGTAATACATTGCAATCATGATGTTCAGCATCTTCATGTAGTCTCCCTGAACGGCCATCCTCTCTCTCCATACCTGAAGGATACTCTTTCTTGGATATATCTCGAACATCAGGTCTATGTCGTCCATGTCCAATACGCGGAAGGTACTTTCAATAATCTCCTCATCAGGTATTTCATCTATCGCACTGATGTCATATGACCAGAATGCTGTGTTGGCAATCAGTTTCCTGCACAGGTCTTCCTTGATCTCCCTCTTTCTCTTCACGACAGCCTGAAGAGCCTGCATCTTCACCAGTTCACCCTCAGGGAGGGAAAAGAATGCCTCCAGTTTCATGGCTACCTGTAAGGATAGCTCGCGCTTGTCGCGTATCACATAATTGAGCAACTGCCTGGGAACATTGATCTCCCTGGCAACTGCAGACTGAGAAACGCCGTGCTTAGCACACAAGTGTTCTATATATTTACCTGTGCTTTGATTCATAACTGAATTATATTTGTCAACAAATCTGTTCACAAATATAATGCAAATTAATTGAAATATAACACTCAGGTCATGATTTTTAACTTGCAACTTGGCTGAATGTTAACAGATATCCCTTTCTCCCGGCGGTTAAACAGGAACTTGCTAGCTGTAAGCATTACGAAAGTCAGGATGATGTGAGTATCTGTATCCCAAGGCAGCCCGAGCGTAATGCCCGAGCTGCCTTTCTCTGTGTTCTTATGATTCTACTATATGAAGATAATAATATTACAGGGAATAAGAAGTGTGTATATTAAAAATTTTTAATGATTGACTCTTATAAAAGGAACTTCTTCTGCAAACTCTGGGTCAATCATGTGACATTGACTTTTAATTATACCGCGTTTATGAAGCGCTGGGTTTAAACAGAAGGTACGGAATTCGTCAATGTCGACATCTTCAACTTTCTGCCAATGAGGAAAGAAAAGTTTAAGGTATGCTGATGTAAGCTTCTGAATTGCCTTTAAGTCGCGAAGGTCACTATCATTTGGAGTGTCAATCAACGAGGATACAATTAGTGAATAAGATCCGTCATTTCTGAGTGTGTGCAGAATTTCTGTGAAATATTCGACATTGAGAGTCCAGTCGTTCAAAATGAGGTCTTTTCTCATTCGTGGGAGTTTCCAACCTTCTATGAATCCATGGAAGCGATCCAAGAGAGCTGATTCCTGGAAATCACTAGGGAGAGTGGTTAGATATTTTTCGTTAACAGGAAGGTTGTCCTTTGTAAGAGGAATGTTACCCATAATCATCATTCCACTCTCTGACATGAACTCGTAATTGTCAATAGTTGTTTTACCGCTTTCTAGGTAGCTTTTAAGTGCTGCTTGAATCTCAGCTGGCTCCTGAAAGACAATTGTCTGAATCTCATCGAATGTTACGAAATCGTAATTACGGAATATACCAGGCTGTTTCTTTGTCTTGTCATAAAATAATTTTGCCCTAGTGACTTTTCCACCGCTACATAGCCATCCATACTTGCTCAGGCTACCGAATACGTAAGATTTACCTGTTCCTTTTGGAGCAAGTTCAACCATGTTAAGTCTTGGCTCTACAAAAACAAGAAGGCGAGAGAGAAACTCCACTTTTTGATCAAGTGTGTCAAATCCAGAAGGGTCGTATTCCATTGCAGACAGAAGTACATCAATCCATTCTTCTGTTGTAAACTTGCTTCGACACTCTCTGAAATAGTCGAGATCAACACGGTATGGTCTAAATGGCTTGTATCCGGCAAGCTCTACATAACCAGGTTCTTTACCCATTGGTGGTTGATATACAAGCTTAATGACGCCCCACTTTTCACCATCACGGAATTCGTCCTTATTCTGCTCAGCAACATAATCTGGAATTATACCATCATTTCCAGCAATACCAAGGTCTGGTATAGAAAAGCGAAGTTTATTCTTCTTAATATCCGTAGTTATAGTGAATCTCGTTAGGAGGTTTAAGGCAATTCTGTCGGTTCGCAACATGCTTTTTACATCGCTGCCTTTTGCAGGAATATGCTCATTCAGGAAGCGTGTAATACCAACTGTGTCCAGTTCACCTTCGGTGTTAACAAATTTTTTAATTAAATAGTCTTTTACAAATGAAGGCAGATTGCGTCCATTAAAGACACTATAATTATCTGGATTTTTTAGAACACTAAGATCAGGGAATACCTGCCTAATTTTATTACTTATCTCTTTCATACAAATTAATCAAATAAGTCTTCTTCATCAATACCAGACTTGATGGTGATATTATATTCCTCAGTAAAGCTTCCTAAAAGAAGGTCAATATGAATTGCGCCAGCAGAAACTGATTTAAGTCTAGCATTCCATGAACCCTTTGAATACTCTAAACTACTGATGATACCATTATATTTAATCTTTGGAACTATAGTGTCGTCAAGATCATCAATAATAAATGATATGGTTGGGTCAGCAATGTCAAGCTCTGATTTACAAATCTCAACTGTGTAACCCTTATTATCATCCTGCTTATTAGAAAGGATAATGAATGGAACAAACACTTCTTCAGGTGTACATCCTCCATGTACTTCTCTAGCAGGCTTATTATTGAGTGAATTATGCTTCAATGCAATGATAAAATCAGTCGCATCACTATGATAACGCAAATAATCATTATCAGCAACCTCGCAAGGTTTATCTAATAGTATATATCTTCCTTCGTGGCTTGCTTTCTTTTCATACTTCTTAGGCTGATAAAGCCTTGAGAGTGCAGTTAAACCATGGTCTGAAATGATTAATATTCTTCTATCTGCTTTTTGTCTACACAGATCATCAACAATTTCTCCAATGAGCGTTATCTGTTTGGCCAAGGTATGATATTTTTGGTAATATTCACCATGAACCATCTCATCAAGATCTGAGATTTTTGTATCGCAATCCTTAGAATTGTGTTGAGTACTTGTAGGAAGACCAGTAGCCGCTATATATGCATGCTCAATGCGCATTTTTGAAGGATTTTCCTCTACAAAATGCTGAATGAGTGACATCCACTCTATGCCTAGAGCATCTACCCAATAGACATGATCAAAGTCTCCAGCCTTAATGCGGAGATCTGAAGTCTTATCAAAGTCTTCATACCAGGAGAAGAAGGACTGCTCATCGTTATTGTACTTCTTGATATAACTTTCAAGTGTTTCATTGCGTACATCCTTCAATTTCGCTTCTTTGTAGGATTTCATATATCCGTCCACCCACGAATGAGAGAGCTTCTGATTCTCGAAAGGATATGTCGCAAAATATGCATAAGCAGCAGGGTATTTATTTCTCACCCAGTCGATTGATATCTTATCTTCAGCATACCATTGAAGGATAAGCTCTCTTTCGAACATGAATGTGCTACCACAAATATCTCTTGCCTTTGCAAAATTAACAACCGCTTCATCCTCAAGGCGTTTTTTTAGAATATCTTCGTTCTCCTGGCCTATTTTTACAAGGTCGAGAGAACGGATATACGTATTCCTCTCCTCAAATAGTTCTTCATAGTTGTCGACATCAAAAATATCGTTGAATACATGAGCAATCAAGCTAACAGAATCATAACTCTCTAAGTGCTCTACAACATATTTGAGATATGGGAACTTTAGTGATTTGTAAGTGATAAAATACTTTGCAAGTAACCACCTGTGAAAATCACTTGAAAGGCTCTTCCATGTTGGAAGGAAATTATCGCCAATGGATATCCTTTGAAGATTCAATATGTCACATGTGATTTTCCTAAAGTCCAATGTTTTGAGACCTCTCTTATGTAGTTCTTTAAGAAGAAGGTTCCAATATTCATCATCGATTGGATTATATTCTATTTCAAGAGCATCACAATAGAAGCGTTTAATAACCTTATATGCATTCTCAACCTGAGATATACTGAATATCTTATCGGGAACGGAATATTTGTAGAAAAGGTTCAAAGGGCGGGAACAGCAAATAGCATTTCCTGCTTCCTCCTTCTGCCAAAATTGTAGCCATTCTCGTGTATTTCGTATACAGCTGATATTCTCGGGTACCGAAAACTCTGCAGGTACAAGTGTAATATCAATAGGTTGTGCTTCTTCCTCATCGAGTTCCCAAACTGGGCCAATTTCACGGGAAATACATTCCATGAATCTTGTAAATCGAACGTCTACGCCAATCAGCGGAAGATAAATTCTACAAGATAAGTTATTGGATTCATTCTCTTTTTGGACCATAATGGTGTGAAAGAAAGAGTTGAATTTCTCCTCAGGGTAGAAACGGACAATCTCAGAGAACGGTGAAATAATGGTATCCTCTTTAATTGATAGAATCTTGTCAACAAGGACATCAGATGTTATCCAGAAATCATCATCCTCAAGAAGGTCTTCTATGTTAAATGTACTTGTATTATGATTGAGAGACAGTTCCTTTACAAGTCGTCTGAAAGACTCAAAGGAATCAATCAAAATAGGCCTAATAGGGTACCTTCTTGCCGTAATATTAGTGGTTGTTTTATCCGCTTCAATTGCAGCAATCAGCTCCTCGAAAGAGCTAAAATGTGTTATTTTAGGACTATCTGCCATAATACTATAATTCACTTTCAATAACAGTAATTATATCAGGGAATTGATCTATGAGATTCATCAATACTTCCTTGAGCTTCTGTTCACCCGCATTTGAATTCTTAATACGATCCTTCGCATTCTTCTTAACTATGTCGAATGCAGACATACCTGAAGTTGACCATGTTGATTGTGAACCATAGCCTGTATTTGTGTCTTGAAGTACACCATTATAAGGCTGAGGAGTCTGTTGTTTACTTGTCAACATCCATCTCAAAACTTTTGCTTCAACTTCAGACTCCTTCCAATATCCTATTTCCGTCTGAAGAGATGATTTGAGATAATCAAATACCTCGTCCATCTTATTAAATGCTTCGTTGGTATTATCTATTTTGAGAAGATAATTCATGAAGCCTTCTTTATAATGTTCTGCTTTACCGCAGTATAATGTCAACTTCAGGATATTGTCTTTGATATGCTTAATTGTCCGAGTAATATCTTCTATTTTTGACTCGGTTGAATCAATCAATGTGATGAGCATTTTAATCTGCTCCTTGCAGTCATCAGGGACTTTTGACGCATAAAGAAGGGACCAAATTGGATATTTTGCTTTATGTTTGACAAAGTCTCCTTTAATAACAAACTTAACGTCAGTGAGACTGCTCAAAGAATGTGTACCAGGAATATCGTGGAGATTAAAAATCTCAACGACCTTATCCTTTAAATATTTTTCCTCTTTAGAGCCAAAACGCACCTTCAATTTATTCTCATTCTTAGCACCTTTCTGCCAATAATCAAACATGTCAAGAATCAAGTCCCTGATGTTGTCAACTGTAAGAGGCTGTCCTAATTCTGCATGATAGAGAACGTTCTCATATTTTCTAAGAACGAAACCCATCAATGCCATGTTAAGTATGTTGGTGTACACACCATATGGTGGTCTGGTTAAGACTTCTAGTTCATCACCAATATTGAAAACTGAAGAAACACGCTGTTGAGCTGCTTCAAGGATGGAGTCAACTTTATTTTGTAACTTAATCAAGAAGTTATTATCGTCAGCATCCTCTTTGATATGCATGTCTTCATCAACCAGATAAGAATCATTTGGGTCCTTGAGTATGTAACGAGCGTACTTATACTGTTTGTCAAGTCTCTCTTCTACATCATCTCGGCTGCGTCCAAAAAGCATTCCTTCAGTTGCTGTCTTAGAATTTTGAGTTTTCCAAGCAGGAATTGCAGAGCGTCTAATGAGTGCGGAACTGTCAATTCCGGAATGGAAAATTTTGGGTGCTACTGTATCATTTATAACTTTATAAATAAGCGCTGACGAAGTCTGGGTAGGCTCGGCACTCCTAAAGAAAACGTTTGAATAGTTTGTTTTTATTTTGAGTACCCAATCATTAACAATAACTCTTTCTGCATTCTCTGCATGAGACTGGGCCTGGTCACGAAGTTGATGCTTCTCTGCTACCGAAGCTCGTGCCCTATAATCAATAAATTTGTTGTATCGTTCAGAACCGAGGACCTCATTAAAGAGAACAAATACTGTGTCTTTGCATACAGGGTCAACAGCGAGTTTTTTAATAGTTTGCTGAGCGCTAATGAGTGCGGCCTCATCCATCGCTAAAAACATAGCGACGTGAGTGGCGTAGTTTGATGTAAATACTTTGTTGGCAATACGACTTCTCAAAACATCTTCTGATAATTCTCCGCATTCAAAAAGTGCCACCTCTGCTTCTCGTAATGTATTGCTTGATACTAAACCGACGATAGCATCTTTACCTTTCTTTGAGAATGCAAGAACATCAGTTGATTTCTTGTACTGTAGTTTCTGATCCTTAACCTGTTGTGTAATCTCATTTGATGGCAGTGCGGAGAACTCGATGAGGAAGTTTCCTAGAGGGTCTTTAGTAACAATCTCGTTTAAGTCAATGTAAGAAAGTATGTCATCTACGCTGTCCTCAAAAGATTCTCCAATAAAAAGATCCTTAATATTGTTAGCAGAAGGTACTACATTATGATTACTTGAGCTGTTTGAAAGATCTTTGGAGAGAATGTTATTCATGGCATTCAGTAAAAGAATGCCTTTAAACACCTTAGTGTAGTTCTCGCCTAATGCTTTTACTCTGTCTCCTTCATGCATGTATTTTTCAACAATAATACCATACTTTGCATTATCGCTTTCGAAAGTATCAAGGAAGAAATCCCATAATCTATCAGGTGTTAACAGGAAACCTGATTCAATGTCATTACTTTCTATGAAGTTCGCAAATCCTCTCTCTTGGTCATATAGGAAGTTAAAAACACTACGATTAGCAGAACCAATATTTCTTGCAACAAATGTTGATAAATAAGCCGTATAAGGATGAAGAGGGAAAAGTTTAACAATATCTGATTTTGCCTGTGATGAATCATTGTTTACCAGCCTTGTAATAAGACTATCAAGTGAAATTTTCTTATCACTACAGAATGCATCATATTTTGGGGCATCAAGCTTTTTGATGGTAGCAGCCATTATGTGATAAGTGGTCATAGTTTCCATCTTGTATGACATTAGATGGAAACGATCCTTCATCTTAGTTACATCGTCAGATGTGTCGTTATAGTTAGCAGGTGTTCTGTGGCTAATTAGGTATAAGAATATGTTTTGTTTCTCTGAGAGTTCTGCAATATTCTGGAGCTGGTTAGTAAGGCCTGATGATATAGAGTCCATAATGGAGGTAAACTCATCCCAGAATATAATGATACCATCAAGACCTTTTTTCAAAAGTTCTTTGTTGATTTCTATAAGCCACTTCGTTAGGCTCCTGTCATCATTTGCAAGAACATCAATATCCTGCTTGTTTAATGCATCTTCCAATTCACTCAAGAAGTCTACATCATATGCTTTTAGTTTATTAAGGATATCTTGTTTATTATGTACACATACAGAGAGATACTCATCATTCTTGATTACCTCATCCCAATTTATCGCACGTTTATTCTCAATGTGCTCGCAATACCTTTCAAACTGAGATCTAACAGTTATATTAATCCCAGCCTGAGCTAGAGCAGCCTTAACAGCTTTTTCTAGTTTGAGTGTAAATGTTCTTGAGTTATAGATGCCCTCAGAACCTTTCAAGACTACTGGAAAGAATCGTTTTTCGCTGCGGAGTCTCTTGATTGAGGCATGAAGCTGAGGATAGGCAGACATATTCTGCTCTAAGTATTCACTAATATCTTCTAAGTTATCACAAAGAAGGTGTTTTACAACAGCGCCGGCATGACTCTTTCCTGTACCGAATGTTCCCTGAACCCAAAAACTAAGTCTTTTTTTGGGATCTGCAGATCGAATAGCATCAATGACAGTTTGGAGAATGTCATTAAACTGTGTAGTAGGAATAAACTGTTTCCAGTATCCAGCAGCTTCATCTTGAAGGTTGAATACTGGGTGAAAATATTCCTGAAGACCTATAATCTCTGAGTATTTCATATTATTGCAAATGTTTTTCAATTAATGTTTGTGTTAGCATCTCATAAGCGATATCATCTTGTAATTGCTCAAAAAGATCATCGTCAACACAAAAATAGTCAACACATTCTCTGATGTCTTTCATTGATGGGCTATGCCTATGTGCTGGTTTTACCTCTTTGCCAGGTAGTTCAATTATATGCCAAAATTTGTCAGTCGAGAGGTGATATAATGGGTAGTTGATTGGTGTTGCCTTTGTTCCAGGATTGAACTTCTCCCAATTATTAAGATAGGATGACAATAGGGCTTCATTGAATACAATCTTGTTCGTTTTATATGTTTGATTGTGAATCAATGAAAATACACTTAGGAGTAGCACTGGTTTAGCTTTGCTACGGTAACTACATCCTAAATCCCAGATATATTCCTTGTATTTTAGAACGGTCAGCCCATCCATATCATCAACTATAATAGGTTCTCGAGAACTTCAAGTGCTGTTGCGCTTTCTTTTAAATTGATATTGTCTAGCCCCATTAGAAGGTCAGCTGACACATAATCGTTATCTATGCTACTTAAGGACCTAAGTGCATTCTCAAAGTCAGAACGAGAAATACCGAACACTTTTTCAATAGTTCCTTTATTGTTTCTATCGAACAACTCAGAAACTCTGAGGCTATATCGACCATGAGCCTCTGCATACTTATATAAGAAATATGCAATAATAGCAGGTTTAATATAAGGATCAGTTGTCCTTGTTATACTCTTAACACTTTTACCTTTGGCTTCAATTATGCCTTGTCCCATTTCATCTCCAAGGCAAGACATCTCATTAATACCAAACATACTACATAGTGCTCCGAGTGGATTATTGAGGGTAGCCTCAGCTATCCCCGGGAATGCATCTGCCATTAAGGTGAGTATTTCTTTCTTCTCGTAAGGACGCCCAAAATCTATATTGTCTATGTAGAATTGAACAGCAAGTGAATTGTAGTACATATTGATCCACATAACTTCCCAAACTGATTTGTGGTCCTGATTGTATTTGTCTGCGAGTATTCGGCCTAGTGGAGATATTACCTTGTCTTTCCTGTCCATTATCTCAGCGTCGCGGTACCAGTTAATTGCAGCCGGAACCATCTTGACGCCAAGTCCATGATCTCCTTCAAAATATGTATCAGGTGATTCAAAGAATCGTTCAAGCCACCAAACTTTTAAACCGAAAGTAGAGTATTTATCTATTCCTGATGTTTTCATTTTATTCTTATTGGTTAGATTTCCTTCAGAGATATTCATTGAATTTGCCATTACACATCCGCGATCTTTGAATTCAATACATTTTAAGCAATGGATACATTTATTAGCATTTACGCTCGCTTTGGGTACTACTGTAAGTGCACCAGTTGGACATTCTACCTCACAAGCCTCACAATGAATGCAGTAGACGGTTTTGTATAAAACTCTTTTAATGTGCCCCTGAAATACAATTTCTTTTCCTATATTGAAGAATGTAATAGTAAGTATTTTCCCCTCATCCTTTGATTGAATAAGAAAACGGTAGTTGCTACCCTTATATTTAATATAACCCAGTGTACCTTCATCTGTTTCCTCAGTTTGATAGGGGCCAAGTACTCTTAACCATGTATAGATGTCCTCTTTTGGCTCTGTGAGTACAACCTTTAGGTCAGGATGGGTTGTGATAACATCCAATCTAGAATTTCCAGCGTCACTGGTCTTACCTCCAGCACGCAATTTCCAATTACCTTCTTTAATATAGATTGCTTTCTTTTCATCAGAATCAATACCCAATAATTCTGAACGCTGGGATATATGGTTAAGGAACGGCTCGATGCTTTCTTTATATACTTTCCCGACAATCATTTCTGACCAGTCTGAAGAATATGGGCAAAGCGAACATCCAACTCTAGCTAGACCTTGGCGGTAACCGTCATTAAATGGTAGCTTGTGATTCAGTATGTATAGATACACTTCCGTATTATTCCAAGAAAAAATAGGTCGAGCATTAACTACGTTTTGATGTTTTACGGCTACACCCACACGGTTATACTGGCTTCTGGAGTTACTTTCTTCGGCACGCACGCCCTCAAAGGCAAGTACATTGGGCTGTTTATCAAGCCCCAATATTTCTTTGAGGTTTCTGTAAAGAGGTGCTGTCTTCATTACACCGCAACACCACCTATGCATTCTGCTTGGCGCACCAATATGGTTCCAGTAGTACATGATGTCTTGGTGATTCTGGAATAGAAAGAATTTCAAACCAGGCTTGCGCAGTTCATAGTAACGCTTTGTCTCAAGATAGAGTTTGATTGATGGCGGTAACTCATATCCAGTGTCAGAGTAGGTAACAATAAAGTCATCAGGAGGCACAACTCTAGAAACAAGGTCAAGTACGACTTGGCTATCTTTTCCACCAGAGAACGAAGATATAAACTGCTGTATCTTTGAGTTGTAAACTACTCTCTTGCCCGTATCCTTCGCTTCTGCCATTGGCATGACATCAAAACTATCGCAATCCTCTTTAACAACAGTATATTCGCAGTCCTCTTTTGTACTTATCTTTTTTGCCAAAAGGTCGAAATCAACTGATTTAGGATTAGCTGCTACCGCTTTGTGATTTCTATATATTTCATTAATGAACTTAAGCGCTTCGTATTCAAGGAGATATAAATTGTCCCTATTAGTTTCGTAGAGATGATTTAAGTCAATTGGTTCTAAATTTAAAGATTCTCCTAAGTCTGTTATTATAAGGGTAGGATTGTCAAAGATATTACCTCCTTTGACAGTTAAAACCAGTTCACCCTTATAATAATACTCTCTACCGCAGGCCCACAATAGTGGCTCTTTACATTCTGGATACGTCCAATGCTTTTGTAGACCAAGATTGTTCAGTTCTTCAAAAAAGACAGGACGAGGAGATAAACTCAGGACATCGGAAGATGCCTCAAGCGTTAGCAATACACTATTAAATGGTTTATCCCAGACTATATTGTATATGAAATTTCAATTAAATTACAAATTTATGAATAAATTTTGAATAAAGAGCTTCCGAAAGAAGAATATACTCTTATAGGTTAGAGAGTTAAATTAAAGTAAAAGATGTTAAGGATAAGTCAGTAAAGCGTAAGCTCGCAACGTCTATTCAGAGAAGACCGAAATTTCTGTCAGTTGTAGAAGAAATGTCCATACTAGAACTGGAGATTCGTATCTATAAATCTCTTGAGATGTTTAACTAGGCCTGGCGAACTGATGATATCAATCTGGTCAGCCAGTCCAATTACGAATCTCCCCACGCCAGCTAGATTCTTCACATTACCCTTGAACCACCAGTTCTGTCCATCATAGGTAACATATCTTGATGCCAGCGGATACTCCTCAATGAGAAGGTTCTTAGCCTTGAGAGTCATCTTGAGGGTCACCGGAATATCCTCCTTTCCTGCCATTCTAAAGCAATCAGTCTCTATGATCTCATGTTTGCCTTCATGCCGCCAGTCAGTTAGAGATACTTCAACCTGACTGATCCTGGATATCTTGAATACCTTCGTGATACCAGTGGCTACCTCATATGCGTAAACATCTGTATAGTTGGTCGAGAACTTTATGGGCTCGACAAGACGGTCTGAGATGCTCATGGTGTTCCCGGAC
>JAEIGA010013837.1_pt1 | contig 12269 bp, 14 predicted proteins | sample 9270691 | NCBI WGS metagenome assembly JAEIGA01 (sample SAMN17057246, study PRJNA624740) | gut metagenome | biome: biome; isolation source: fecal sample | host: Bos grunniens | place: China: Xizang | collected 2019
GGATAAATTATATTCGGACAATTTAAAGCGAAGCGGATATGCTGACTATCTTAAGTCACAAGACGGGCGCGCTGCAACAAAAGAGATGGCACGAGCTGAGGAGAAACGCCTGGTTACCGAATATAAAAACAAAAGCGGATATGAGTCATACCTTAAAGGCTATAACGCAGAGCAGAAGCAAATAAGCGAAAGCCTTATTGACGAGCTGGCAAAGGAATTCTGCTTTGACAGTGATACCGCTTATGAGAGAGCCGTAGAAAAGGGGCTTTCAAAGGAAAATTCTCTTTTCCTTGCATCGGGCGGCGTCAGGGCAGCTATGAAAAAGGCTGCTTTGAATATTATCGAATTTGCGGGCAAAAAGGGATATACTCCCAATTTAGCCTGGCGATATGCCAAGTCCGTGGGGCTTTCCGACTCATATGCAAAAATGGTTCGTGACAGCGTAAGCAAAAGCCTTAACGAATACGAAAAAACTCTGTTCTCCGGTCTCTCTGCCGAAGAATACGAGGAGCTTTTAAAAGAAAGAAACAGTAATAAATAAGAAAGGTATTATTATATGAAGAACAATAAATATTCCACCTACGCCACCAACAAGGGCGGCAAAATCACATCTCCCAAGGGAAAGCCTCAGGACGAGCCTAAGGCAACACGCCGTGTTGGTGAGGATTTGAGAGGAAAGCGTGGCTGATATGACGAAAATCGAAAATTTCAGCGAAGATGCGGCGAGGTGTGAGGATATTCCCGAGGAGGCAGAGCAGCTTCCCGAGGAAGCCGAAACGGAGATAACCGACGAGGAAGGCGAAGAGGCTGCCGATGCAGAGCAGAACTACGAGGAAATCGCACGGCGCGACGTGTCAGAACTTCGTGAGATTTTCCCCGAGCTTTTTATGCTTACAAGCATAACCCAGCTTGAAAATCCTATGCGATACGCCGCATTGCGTGATTTGGGTCTGTCCCCGAAGGAGGCGTATCTCGCCACAACTACAAGACCCGCTATCCGCTACGACGGGAAGAGCCATATGAGAGGCTCGGTTCCTATCGGAGCATTCGGTCAGAGCGCATCTATGAGCGCAGGAGAGCTTGCCGGCGCAAGAGAGCTTTTCGGCGACCTGTCCGATTCCGAAATTCAGAAGCTTTATAAAAGAGTTATAAAATAAAGAAAGGATTACTATGTTTAAACTTATCAAAATTTTAAATTCGGGCTCAAACGTACCCGAGCCCTGCCGTATCCCCACGGGAGGTCTTGCCTTTAAGGCAGGCGCAGCTCTCACAGTTGCAGACGGCACCGCAGCGCCCTGCGGCGCAACTCAGGCGCCTAAATTTATTGCTATGGCAAACGCCGAAGCTACCGATACCGACGTAATATGCTACCCCGTAACCCCAGATATGCTCTTCAGCGTTAAGGTGCAGGAAAACCCTGCTGCGCTTAAGCTTTTCGATAAGGTTACTCTTTACGTCGATTCCGACGGTATGGCAACGGGAGTTACCGCAACCACATCATCCGGCGTTGCGACCGTTACAGACCTTGAGGGCGCTGAAGCAGCGGGCGACACTATCACGGTAAAATTCGCATAAAAGAAAGGAAACTAAAATGATAATCTATTCTAAATCTTCGGGTCTTTCCAACTCTGCGATAGGCAAGCTGGAAACTCCCATAAAAATGGTAATTGAGCATGAAAGCGATATGCAAACCAAAAAGGGAGGCATTTGCGACTGGCTCTTCAACGTTGAAAAGAGCGCAAAATTCGGAGAAACCATTATAGGTCAGAACGAATTTGACGTATTCCGTGCAACCGAAGAGGGCGCAGGAGCTGAAAACGACAGTATCAGCGAAACCTACCGCAAATTTATCGAGCATATTCAGTTTATGAAGGAATTTACCATAACCGCAGAAATGATGGAGGACGCAAATTACGGCGTTGCTCAGGACGCAAAGAGAAGGGCTGAAAACTTTACAAGAGCCTATTACAAGACTATGCACAAAATCTGCGAATACGCTCTTTCAAACGGCACTAAATCAACGGGTCTTTTCGCAAAAGCAAAGCTTGACCTTACCGCCCCCGACAATCTTCCCCTTTTCGCATCCTCTCATAAATACGGTATGAACCTCGGCACTCAGTCTAACTACTTCTTCGGTGACATTTTCTCTTCAGGCGCAACCGACAGAGTAGCCTCCACTGCTGTATTCGAAGAGGCTCTCGGCGAGCTTGCGGTAAAGCTTCGTAATATGAAGGACGAAAACGGAGAGGTGCTCGGCTATACCGCAGACACGATAATTCTCCCCGGAAACCGCCCCGTAGCAGAGGCTATTGCAAAGAAGGTTTGCGGCTCCGAGGGCTCACTCGGAAACGGCTACAACGATATAAACCTCCAGTACGGCAACTGGAATATTGTCGTTATGCCTAACTGGCAGACCGAGGACGACAGAGTTATGATTATGTCCTCTGAAGCAAATAAAAATCTTTCGGGTAATATGTTCTTCAACCGTGTTCCCCTCACTATATCCAACTGGGTAGACCATCACACGGGTAACTATGTCTGGGGAGGCAGATGCCGTTTCGGCGTTGGCTTCGGTACGTATAAGCACATTCTTCTTGCCGTGGATTCCAAGTCAGAGATAGCTGACGCAACAGCGCTTTGATAGAAAAGGTGACCTTTGTTCCTCATAAGAGCAAGGGCAGCCGATTTTAATAACCTGAAGGTGACCCACCGCCGCTCCTTCGGGAGGGCGGTGGGTTGCCCTCAGAGAAAGGAAAAAGCAAAAATATGACAGTAAATGAACTAATGGAAGACGTATGCGCCCTTGGCTTTGAAAAAGAGATTTCGGGGGAGCTATCGTTTTTCACAGCGGCAAACAGAGCCTTGCGATTTATAAACTCTTCTCTACCCGCAGTAAAGGTTAAAAAGCTTATAGTAGGCGGCGACGAGGGCTCCATTGTTTTTGAGTCTTACAGGCACACCCCAGGTTGCCGTAACAGCTTCTCCCTCTCGGGCTCTGCCTTTTCATTCAAGGCAAATGGCTCGGGCTCATATACCGTATGCGATGCGGATGGAGAGTTTTCTGGCAGCTTTGATGGTGAATATTCGGCAGTGAGAGGATTTTTAAGAGCAAATGCTAAAATCACATTTTCCGGCAGCGAAGGCTTTACTGTGCTGAACCTTACAACCTTTGAAGGCACGTTTGGCGGTGATGAAGAAAAAATCCCCTTATACGAGGATTTCAGAGCTGTTGACATAAGCCGTATTGCTCCCGATTTTCTGTCTGCGGCAGGCCCTATTGAGGATTCGCGCGGGGTGGCAGTTAAGGATTCGCGTATTTCATACGGCTTCATTTATATCCCAAGGAGCTATCAGGGTGAGATAAGCTTTTATTACAACAGACGCTACAAAAAAATTCTTCCCGAGGGAGAGGATACCACAGTGGATATTCTTCCCGAATACGAGCATCTTTTGCCTCTTCTGACAGCATCCTATCTTTGGCTTGACGACGACGAGGAAAAGGCGGGGTATTATATGAATATTTACAGAGAGGAGTTAAGCCGACTGAGGTCCCTCGGCGAGAGAAAAATCGACACGGGATACAGTGACGTGCTTGGTTGGGCATAATGGGCGCATTGAAAATCAGCAAAGCGAAAAGCAAACGCGAATACAGCGTTTCTTATACTAATATGCATGGTGTTGATTTCTCGGGCGACGGTGGCGGAATTTCAAGAAACCGTTTTGCTTATCTTGAAAATATGTATAAGGATTATCTCGGCGACGGAGGGGGAGCTATTGAAAGCATACCCGGATTCAGGCGGCTCAAAAGACTGATAGGCAAAACCAAGGGCATCTACTCCCTTAAAGGAAAAGACGGCGCAGAACTGATTATTTTCCACACGGGTAGCCATTTATACAGCGTTCCGCTCGCTTCCATTGACGACGAGGATTCTTTTGTGCATCTGAGCAGTGTGTCGAAGGTAAGCAGCGCCGCCATAAGGCTTGGCGAGGGACTTTTATTCCTTGACGGAGAAAATACTTACTATATAACCCCGGAGGGAGCAATAAAGCCGATACTTGACGGCTTTGAGTTAAGCGGATACGTTCCCACTGCCTTCGTTAACGGAAAGCCTTACGAGCAGCTCAATATGCTGACCGACTTCTTCAAGGAAAAGCACTTCATAGGAAACACAGGCACATACACTCACTACAGCGACGGGTTGAAATTCGAGATAACAGATGCGGAAAAGAAAACCTGCAGAATACTCGGCATTGATGGAGATGCAACTGACGTATATATTCCCTCTTATATGCCTGTTGGAAACGATTTTTATCAGGTTACCGAAATCGCTTACGAGGCTTTCTCGGAAAATGCGTCCATAGAGAGAGTTAAGGTTGCGCAGGGTGTTAATTACATAGGCAAATATGCCTTTTATAAGTGCCCCGCTCTGGTTTCAGTTATCCTGCCCGACAGCATAACCCACATAGACGCTTTGGCATTTGGTGAATGCCCTGTACTCTCAGAGCTACATTTAGGAAGAGGCGTCGAGAGAGTTGGCATGTCATTGGTGGCAGGCTGCGTAAGCCTTGTCACGGTTACCTATTCGGGTACGGAGGAGCAATTTGCTCTTATTGAAAACAATTCGGTTTTAGGCTCAAAAACCATAAGGCACAGCGTCACACGCTCAGAGATAAAAATCAGAATCCCAATAAACTCCCCCGCTAAGGAAATCACCTCCCTTACCGTAAGCGGCGTGAGCCACGACTTTGAGTGCTTTACTGAAGGGGGTATCGTAAAATACATCACTGCCGACTTCTCCTCAACCTCCGAGGTGGCTGCGGCAGAGCTTGTGGTGCTTGGAGTGCTTTCCACTCTGGCAAAGGACTTCTCTGCCATTGGCGGCTTTATGAAATCGGAATTTGCGGAGGGTGGAAAAAGAAGCGACATCATAAGAAAATGCAGGGTTGCACAAAGCTTTGACGGAAGAATATTCTTCAGCGGAAATCCCGCTTACCCCGGTATCGTGTTCTATACGTCACCGAACACGAACGAGAAAAACGGAATTTTACACTTTGGAGATTTCAACTATTTCTGCGACGGAAACGGCAGCTTCAACGTAATATCAATGCTATCCTTTTCCGACGGAATAGCCGTTTTCAAGGAGGACGACGACGGAGGCTCTATCTTCTATCACACCCCCAGAGAGACGGGCGACGAGCTGGTTCCGAAAATTTATCCAACCTCTTATATTCACAGCGGCATATGCGCATCCTCCGCCGCTATTTCCTTCTTCGACGACCCGGTTTTCTTATGTAAAAGAGGGCTTTGCGGCATTGATAAAAGAAATATAAGCCTTGACAGGAGCATCGCCGTCAGGTCCCACAACGTAAACCCACGTCTACTCTCCGAGGACCTCAAATCCGCAAGTCTTGCCGTTTGGCAGGGATATCTTGTGGTTGCGATAGGTCCCCATATATACCTTGCCGATTCAAGGGACGTATTCACACACGAAACAGGAAACGTCGAATATGAGTGGTATTACTTATCCGGAATAGGCACGTATGAAGGCGACAGTACCGTTTTCAGATATTCGTCGATAGCGCCTGAGGGGCAGGAATGCAATATTCTGCACCTTGACGAGATTGCCGATGGGACTGTATACAACGTCGTTGTGAATTCACAGATTACCCAGTACGTGGAAAAGAATGGAATTAAATATGCCGTATACCCTACGGAAGAACGCACGGGTGGCAGCTTCAGCCCTCTTTGCGCTGTTCATTCGGTAGACGACTATCTGTTTTTTGGAACAGAAAACGGCGACGTTTGCGTTTTTAACAGCGATAGGCGAGGAGTTCCCTGCGACTCTGACAGACTGTCCGAGGATTTCGACGAGATAGCTTACCGTGAGAAATTCGGCAGGAGAATACACCCGAGCAATTACTCCTTCGAGAAGCACCCACCGCTTTACGCCTTAAAGACTGCCTATGATAATTGCAATCTGCCCTACCTTTCCAAAAGCACATCAAAGGGGTCTCTTGCAATAAAATGCCGCGCTTATCCCGGTAGCAAAATAATGTGCGAGGTGGGAACCGACTCCTCGGATTATAAAGAGCTTTGCAAAATTCCCGGCACGGCTCTCGGATTTTCCGATATTGATTTCGGTGCGATGACCTTATCAACCTCAGACACCTTCACCGTTTCCGTATCGGAAAAGGAAAAGGACTGGGTTGAAAAGCAAATTACCCTTTACTCCTCCGAATACAATTCCCCTATAGGTATTTATTCGGTAGCCTACAGATTTAAGGTAAAGGGAAAGCTCAAGAACAAATAAACGAAAGGAAAAAATATGAAAGCTAAAAAAATTCTTAACAGCGAAATTGCGGATTTAAAAATTTCCTCACTTCCCTCACGTCCCACAGCGCCTACTGCTTTCGGAGGAAAGGGGTTTACCGCTCTTCAAATGAAGGAGGCCTTTGACAGGCTTCCGCTGTTTATAATAGAAAAATTCAATACGCTTATCGAAGATATTGGCAGAAGCGACTCGGATTCCCTGGCGGCGGCTATGCTTACGGGTTTATCCGAAGGACACACCCTCACCGATTTTTTTGCGGATATCAAGGACGGTGAGGCTGCGGAATATTTTATGTTAGGTAACGAATCCTTGAACGCATTCAACACAAGGATTACGAACCTTCTTAAGCAGCACACCACAAGTATATCAACTGCGCTTTCAAAAATCAACGATACGGTTATAGACGGCGGCACACCGTATTCAAGAGACTCCGGAGGCTACGTAATATGACAAAGAGCATAAGACATTTACGCGGTGACACGGACAGCTGGTATGAAAACGATATTGTAATTCCCGATGGCGAATTGGCTATTTGCCGCACCTATAGCGGGGGAACCGTGTTAAAAATCGGTGACGGAATGAAGCGGTTTTCAGAGCTTGAACCCTTAGGAGACCACTCTAAATACAAATACGGCCTAACAGGCTTCTTCACCCTTGAAAACAACTGCCTTTTCAAACTCGGCACACCGAGAGCGCTGAAAATACAGACTCCCGATATGTTTGACGACAACTTCAGCTGCCTTTTAAGCTTCACCACCGGCGCAGGAACTCTCCCCGTTGAGATTTTGGGTAAAATTTATTTCTCCGGTGACGACACCGCAGGAGGCGATTTTATCCCTGAGCCAAAGCGTAATTATAACATTTTCATTTGGAATGACGGAAACTTCCAAGCCGTGGTAAGGGGTGTTCCCCTTGTATAAAATTCTTGCTTGTCTTATAAGGAAAACTCTCGAATACAGAAAGATAATAAAGGGGCACAATTTACTTAAATCATCACAGGACGTTAATACTCTGGAGTTAAGGAAGTGCCGACTTATCGGAAGGAGCGAGGTGGATTTCAACGGGCGGCTTGTTGCAGTAGGCGGCACAGACACCGAGGGCTATGGAAAAATCGGCGTCAGGCACACCAAGGAAAGTATTATTTCAGTATATGATTTTATAGAAGCAGTGAATGAAAGGTACCCTGGATTCTTCGTTGAAAACGAGGAAAAAACAGGGGTTGTTGTTAACACGCCTGTGGGTCAAACCATTAAAAGCCTTGTGCCGGAGAAGTATTTGAGGTTTGAGGACAAAAGCATATACTCTGTATTCATGCACGTGAGCTTTGAGGGCGTCACCTCCTCAAAAACTCTTTCTACTCCCTTTACCCTCTACGACAAGGACGGCTTTGGCTCTACGCTAAAAGGCAAGGTGTCAGCCGACGGACACGGCAATTTTCACTCGACCTTCGGCAGCATATACAATACTATTGCGAGACTGGCGGTAAACAAATATACCGGACCTAAAATGACCCTTTATTACGATCGCTTCGCCATACTTGCAGGAAACTTTTACTCAAGCCAGTACAAGGAATACGACGGGTGTGACGAATATATACAGCTGAAGAAGCCACTGAGGGGCGTTGGAAACGTTTGCGACGAATTAGATTTCGTAAGCGGTAAAGGTGTAAGGCGCGTCAGGCATATCAGGGTAAACACCCCTGGCATTTTCGCTACCGAGGATGAGCTTTTTACGTATAAGCTACCCGAAAAGGCAATTCCGGAGGAGGGCTTCGTTTCTAACCGACTGCAATGCGTACCGCTTGAAAATCTGACGGATGTTGCCGGCTCGGCAGCTATAAGCGAGGATGGTGAGAAGCTGCTCGTTTATCTTGCCGAGGGACAGGACAGAGAATTGCTTAAAAACTTTCTTGCAGAATGCGCTCTTGAGTTTGATTTCGCAAAGCTTACAGAAACGGAATTCCAGGACAATGCGAACATATCCTTTGACAGCGAAAGGCACAATTTCACTATTCTGACCGAGGCTCGCCCCACACTCTTCTATATTGAATACAAGGACGGAAATATACAATGACACATTTATACTACAAATTCAATCCTAAAAAGAACGGTAAAAACCGACACGCTATAAGGCTTGTAGGCTTTGATGCAGGTGACGGAGATAAGGCAAGAATTATAACCGACGAGAGCTGCGAGATAATTATCGGCCCCGTGAGAGCATCGGTTGGCGAAGAAGGTAAAGAGATTGACACCTCGCTTATTCCCGACGGCGCATACCTGCCTAAATTCATTAAGGACGGGAAGGTTTACACCTCTTCTATGCTTCTTGCCGAGGATGGTAAAATCAGCCCCGCCATGAGCTGCCACGATGCTGTGGAGCTATCCTTTGAAATTTGGGAGCTTCAGAATAAGGTATTAAAGCTTTCTTCCATAACAGAGGAGCTTATGCGGAAAATAAGAACAAAAGAAACATTTACTTTAAAATAAGAAAGGACAACAAATGAAAAAAGGATTTATTTTATTCATTATAACAGCTCTTATGCTTGGAATTTTTTCAATTTACGCTTTCGCCGAGGAAAAAGAGGATAATGCAGCGGCAGACTCCGTCCTCGAAGGTGTCGAAGAAAGCACATCGGACGCACAAGGCGCAAAAGAAGAGAGTGTCGCAGATGGTACGCCGGAAGGGAGCGAGGAAAACGCCTTTGAATACGTATATAATCTTCTTCTTGACCACAGCAGCGAAATATTCTCGGCTCTTGCCTGTATTTTCTCCGCTATTATGATGCTTTGCTATCGCAAGGGTATCCTTCCTCTGGTTAAAAAGGCTCTCGGAATTATAAGAGGCGGAGTTGACACTCTTAACGAGGAGGCGCAGCGTCAGAGCTGCCTTAGTGATAGCGCAAAGCAGCTTATAGAGGAAAAGCTCACAGATGCAAAAGGGATTCTTGAAAAAATAGACTCCTCCTTTGCCACCTTTGACGAAAGACTGAAGGTGTGCGAGGAGGTCCGTGACGGTGAGGAGAGCTTCAGAAAAATAATATCCGCTCAGGTAGAGCTTCTTTACGAAATCTTTATGAGCGCCACACTTCCTCAGTACGAAAAGGACAGAATCGGCGAAATGATAGGAGCTATGCGCTCGGAGCTTGTAAAAAAGGAGTGCTGAAAATATGACCAGAGGCAAAAAAATATTATTAACCGCCTTCGGCATACTTTTTTCCGTTCTTCCTCCTCTACTTGCAACCCTCCTTTATTTCCCTGTATTTGAGAGGCAGGGACCTGCTTTTGCGATATCCGGCTTCATAATTATCCTTCTCATACTTTCGGCGGTACCCCTCATAAGGTTCCTCGGAGATAAATTTCGCACACCTGCCGCATATTTGATATGGCTTTTTGTTTTTCTTCTCTTCTTTGCCTTATGGAAGATTGCAAAACAGGTGACGGTTATTTCTTTCTTCGGCTTTGTCGGCAACCTGGTGGGCGCCATTCTTTTCCACATAGCAAAGAAGGACAGCTCGGAGGGCGCCAATGAAGAAAACTGACGAATTTGAACGTGCGCTTCTTGACACGGGTGACAACATCAAGCGAGGGCTTGTGACGGTTATAAACAATATGGGGAAGGCGGTTGCTCTGATTGCCGGAGCGGTGGCGATTCTCGTCACCTTTACGGATATTACCATGGCATCCCTCGTGCCAAAGGATTTTCTCCCCCCACTTGCCGCCTTGATTGTATGCTCCTACATTATATACTTTTCTCTTGAGGATGCAGGAGAGGAGCTTGGAAAAAAGACCGAGGAATATATGGAGGCGTGTCAGAAATATAACGCCGCAAGAGAAAAAATCGGAGGCGAGGACATTGATATGCTCCGAGATTTTTGCAGAAGGTATTCCGAGGAAGAGCTTGAGTTCAGAAGAAAAAGCTTTATGCTGACCAAGGGAATCTCCCTTTCCGATATAGAAAAATATAAGGCGGGTGTTCCTATGCCGCGAAGAAAGAGGAAGGAGGTACGACGTGCGCTTTCCTTAAAAGCGGTCAGCCTCACTCCGGGAGCCTTACTCTCACGGGAAAAATGGAGCCGAAAAAGCGAACTTTCAAACCCAGAGAAAAGTAAGCTTGCACTGCTTATTATAAAAATCCTTCCCTCTACCCTTTGTATGATAGTCACGGTTTCCATAATGCTCTCCTTTAAGAGCGATATGACCGCCTCCGACGTTATAAACAGCATTTTCAAGCTTACCGCCCTTCCACTGATTGGCTTCAAGGGATATAGCGCCGGCTATTCCTATTCGAAATGCAATATGTCGCTTTGGCTTGAAACCAAGGCTAATATTCTCACTAAATTCATAGCCGAGAAAGACTCGGTAAAGTCATCCTGCGAGGAGCTTCCCGAAAAGGTGAATCAGACGGTAAATTAACGCAATTCGCTCTTCTGAGAGATGTGATTACACCTCTCGGCGCAGTGGCGCAAAGCGCTCAATGATATACCAGAGAGCAAAAAAAGGAAATGCGGACTCTTCGATGTCGATTTTGACAACGGTTGAGTCCGCATTTTTTAAAAGCCTACGACTTACTCAAGATTGAGTTTTTTCTGAAGAGCGTTTACGTTAAAGAAGAACAGCGCAACGCTTATTGTAACAGACAGCAGTATATTTACCACGAAATAAAGAAGGTCATACAGCCACTCGTTATCGAACAGCGCCACCCAAAGGATATTTTCCGCAAAGGATATAACTGCGCTTTCGATAAATGTCAAAATTACAAAGAACAGGATTGCGCCGAGGATTTTATGCTTTCGCATCTTGAGGGAGCCTAAGGTTATAGAGGTAAATATTATAACAGTTATCTCTATATAATCGAAAAGCCCTACTGTAAGACTTATAAGAATATCCTCAACGGGAAACATTGATAAAAGCATCTCTAAAAACGCAAGCTCAAAGGTGTTTTCCATAATGAACGGATTGAACAGCAAAACAGGAAGCACCAAAGAAATGAAAAAGAGTACTATCATAACGATATTTGACACGCATGACCATATAAACGCCGATATGAGCTTTCCCGAAAAAATCACAGAGGTCTTGACGGGAAGGGACATAGTAAGGTATCCTTCGTCGGTAAATACGGATTTATAATACCTGTATATGGCGAAGAATGAGGATATGGCGCAAAGTGTGCCTATGGCTATAAGCCCTATTATATAGAAGCTCGACACAAGAGAGAATGCCACGTAAAAGCCGTCAAGCTCGTTAAAGCTCAGGGTGAAGAACATCAGAGCGCAACAAATAACGCTTATAATACCCGAGCTTACAAGCATAGGAAAGGCGGTTTTGACAAGGGCACGCAAATCATACTTAATCAGCTTTCCCAGCATCTGAACACCTCCCTGAAATAGGCATCAACGGTTACTCCGAGGCTTGACATAAGTCCCTCCGGAGTTCCGATACAGGATATTTTTCCTTTTTTTAGGAATATAAAGCCGTCCATTATCTTCTCTATATCCGTAATGAGGTGAGTGGATATAATAACCGAAGAGCTCGGATGAAATCTTTTGATTACGGTATTTATAATAAAATCTCTCGCCGCCGGGTCAACTCCGCTTATCGGCTCGTCAAGAAGATAAACTCTCGCCCGTCTTGCCATTACCATAACGAGCTGCACCTTCTCTTTCGTTCCCTTGGATAATGTTTTAATTTTATGCGACCTCTCTACTCTGAGAGCCGAGAGCATTTCCTCCGCAGCCTCTTTTTCAAAATCGGGGAAGAAATCGGCATAAAAATCCATAGCCTCGCCTACGGTAAAATGCTCGGGAATACTGTTTCTCTCGGGCAAGTAGGCAACCATAGCCTTCGTTTTTACTCCAATCTGCTCGCCGCAAACCGTAACTTCGCCCGAATCCTGCCGTAAAAGCCCTGCGGCAATTTTTATAAAGGTAGTTTTACCCGA
>JAEIGA010013838.1_pt1 | contig 12269 bp, 14 predicted proteins | sample 9270691 | NCBI WGS metagenome assembly JAEIGA01 (sample SAMN17057246, study PRJNA624740) | gut metagenome | biome: biome; isolation source: fecal sample | host: Bos grunniens | place: China: Xizang | collected 2019
CCACAGAAGTCTGGTCCTTCAAATATAATAAGTTTTCCTTTCAATTCTTCATCTCCTTTACATATTGAGCAGCTTCATTAAATGTAGTCAAGATGCTAAGACTTATTTCTTGTATCTCTTCTTCTGATTTATAAGCAATTAAATCAAATAAGTCTTTAACGGAATAATTAATTAATGTCGGTATTCCATTAAAGACTTGTTTTGTATTAATATAGTCTAACAAATTAGAGCCTGGAATAAATTGATTTAAAGATGTTGCACCCAAACTTATTATTATTCTTGGATTGACTACTTTAATAGCTTGGTTTAAAAAACATTTACAATTATTACATTCTTTCTTAGACGGGATTCTTTGTATTGTTTGATCCCTGTCTTGTCTTGTTGTTATGCAGGAAACAGAATTAGTTACAAAATAATCATTTGTATCTATCTCACTCATATCTATAAGTTCGTTAAAATATTCAAGGACTTCTTTATCATTAGTTGCAGAATCATTTATTATTAGAATATTTGCATTTGGATTTCCATAATAAAATTGTTTTTCATAGCAAGTTTTGCAGTCATTACAGTCTTTTATCATATTATTTAACTTGTCTATCATTAAATCACAGTGCAAATATCTGAATGTTTCCAGTGGATTATCTGTATTTAATATTTCATTTAAAGAGTACATATGACGCGTCCTCCCTTCTAATTTATAGAGAAGACGCGCCTACTTCCCTATGTTCTTTTATTATTTTTACGATATTCTATATATAAGAAATCTATAAGCTCTTGGTCAAACATATTATCAGTATAACTCCAAAATTCTTCTTGTTCTCTATCTTCTTTCGTTTTAGCGTCTTCAGAGTTCACTAGATATTGTCCATGTTGAATACCAACTACTGTTACAAATTTGCCAGGTTGAATCATATGATCTTTTAACCAGCTATTAGTTCCTCCGCTTAATCTCATTTTATAATCAGTACAAGTTTTTATATCATCTCGTATTTTAACAGTATCTCCGATTTGCAATAATGTTTCCATGTCATTTAGCTTTTACTCCTTCTTATTCATATTCGTTATATCGAATAAAGATGCCTCTTTATTCTTACAACATTTTTTACCCATTTGTATTAATTTTTGAACTTCTTCTTTAGATGGATAAGCACCACAACCATGTTTTTCCGGACAATACATCATATCTAAGCATTGTGGTACTAATAAATCTCTGTAACGAGGTTCAACTTTAAGAACTTCTTCTTTCATTAATTGAGCAACTCTTCTTATAGGTTCATCTGCTCTAACGCATAATCTTTTATGCATAAAATGAATTAAAGCTTCTATAGTGAATCCCATAGTTAAGTTACATGCAACACCTATAGGAAGCATTGTTCTCATAAGGTCATTCGCTTTTTCACCCTTTATACCTCTATCTTCCATAATTAATCTAGTTTGATTATACTTTCTTTTACATTCAAACTCAAAATCTTCATATATCTCTTTAAGCATATCGTCAGCCATTACTTGTGGTGGAACATATATAGAGAAATCGTTATCCATTGAAACATATCTTTGTGATTGACAATTTATAGCCGTACCAACTGAATGTCTCATAACTTGGTCGGCAGTATATCTTGGACAATGAATTCTGAATTTAAACATATCTGCTCTAGAACCAGATGTATGACCTTCTTTTAAACAACTTAAACCAACTTTCTCTGCATATTTTTCAGGTGTCATATAACATTGACAAGCAAATATACCATGATTACGAATAAAATTTTTAACGTCTTCAGGATTTAATAATTCAACTTTTATATCATCTATTGAATACATTTTAATCACCTCTATAATTTTTATTCTTCTTCATTTTCTTGCTGTTCTTCTTTTTCCAATGTCTTTTCTGCTATTTTTTCTAGAACATAAGTGCCACCAAATATAAAACCGAAAATAAATACAATACCTGCTGCTGTTTTTAACATTTCCATATTAGTTACAACACTCCTTTCTTTTATATCCGCCAACTTGAAATACGTCAAGGTTTAATATTTTAATAGTATCACTGAATCCATTAAATTCTATAGTTAAATGAAGCATTGTTCTTGAAAAGTTGTCTTCATATATCCATAATCTCTTGTTAAAACCTAACACAAATGTTTTATCTTGTTTCCCAAAGCAACTTTCTAAATCATTTACATTTACGGTATAATCATACCTGTCCAGAAAATCAAGTAATTGGTCTAATTTCTCACTCATAAATTTTATCCCCTTTATATTATTGTTTATCTATATAACCTTTTTCTATTAAGTCATTGTAAGCTTGTTTGAATAGTCTATGATTTACAGTGCTAAACATTTGATTATATCCTTTGTATTTAACAACAGAGTCATATTTATACATAAAGCATTTTTCATAAGCAAAAAGCATATCTTCAGGAACGTCTTTTATTAGAATTAAAAATGAAAAAGAACTTGCGCCATGTTCTTTATAATCTTTTTGTAATAATAGATTATTATGTGAGCCATTTGCAAGTTCTCTTTTATGTGTATCTAATCTTCGTGTAACGTTATTTGAGCTACCTATATACCATTTGTCTAGTGGAATACAATGAATAGCATATATTCCACTGACAACTTTAGGCTTTGGTTTACTCATAACTTACATCATTCTTATCATCTCGAAGTCTAAGCCAAGTTGGGAATCTAAGACTAAGTCCACCCTGTTCATTTGTGCTTTCTTCGAAATATTTTATTTCAACAATTTTATTTACAATTTCATCTTGGTTATTCCAATAGTGTGCTCTTTCTTCATCAGTGAAGCCAGAACCTACTTTTAATTGGAATCCTTTATAATCGCATATTATTGCGCCTAAAGTTCCTGCATATTTTCCTTCTCCTTCTTCAACAGCTATACACTTTAAGTCGCAAGAATGGAACTGTTTAACCTTTAATAAATCATTTGAACGTTTACCAAATTTATATAGGCCGTTTATAGCATTTAACATTAATCCTTCATGTCCACTTGCTACAACTTTATTTAATCTATCATCAACTACCGCAGGATCATCGGTACGTCCATATATAGGAACAATTCTAACGAATTGATTACCTATACCTATTTTGCCTATAAGAGTTTTAAATCTTTGTTCAAATGGTATATCACAAGATTGTTTTAAATAATCTTCTAAAGGAACTACGTCAAATATAACAAACTCAAGCCCTTTCTTTAATGGTTCTTTGCTTGCTATTATCTTTTGAGTTTCTTTAAAGTTTACTTCTGATGGTAAATTATCTGGATTTAATTTCAGTAATTCTCCATCAAAGACATATCCTTCAAGCATTCTGTTCTTTAATACAGATTTAATTTGATCTAAGCCTTTAATTTCTTTTCCTTGTCTTGTTAAGAATTTCATTGTACCATCATGATGAACAATCATAGTACATCTAACACCGTCTAATTTAAGGCTGACTTGCATCATTTTGTCTAGTTCTCCTTTATATTTATTAGCTAACATAACTTGATGCTCTAATTTAACAAGATCAGGGAGTACTTCACATACGAATTTTGCAGTCATTCCGCATTTATATTTCTTTGTTATTAATTCTTTAACAAAACCTTTTAGGGTAAAGTTCTTAACAGTATATATGAAACACTGAGCTTCAATTATATCTTTATTCTTACCGGAGTTGTTTTTAACTAAATAATCTAATAACTCCTCCAATGTCTTTTCAGATATTTGTATATCTGCGTCAGAGAATTCTTTCTTTAATTTTGCATCTGATATACCTGTTTTCTTATGTGTATTCATTAAGAATTCTAAGACATATAAGAATAATTCATCATCTTGAAATTCTTCTAAATAAGCTTTTCTTTCAGATTTTTTCTTGCAATTTTTTAATAATTCAAATTTACGATAAAGTTCAAGTAATTGTTGTTCGTTAATAAGAATCATCTCCTTTTTCTTTAAGCAAAGCTTTTAAATAATTTATTTCGGCCTGCATTCTATCTATCGTCGCTTGTAATTCTGTATTCTTTTTATCAGAAAGTATCTGTGCTTTATTTGCGCTATCTATCCTTAATTGAGCCTCCTTGGCTGTTTTCCTATCGGCAATCAATGTTGCAACCATATCTTGAAACACTTGATTATCTGCCACAACATATAACTGTTTATCTGTTTCTTTAAATGAGAAGACAAGCCACCAAAATTCTTTATTGGCCTGTCGTGATTCATAATCTAATTTATCGAGCCATTCTTTCTGTATACTAAATGATTTGCATCCTTTAGCTCTTTCAGGTAGTTGAGTTTTAACTTCCTGAGATATCTCAACTAAACCTGTTATCCAAGCATCTCCTTTTTCTGTACCACTACCGAAACCGGCACCACTATTATTAGTTAATCTACTAGAAGTAGCTGTATCAATGGTTGCTTGATTAGTCTTTTGTACTATGGTTTCAGATTGAGAACCCATACGTTTTGATTGTTTATTATTATTTTTAGAAGAAAACCCCGAAGATTTTTTCTTCGGAGCTTTATATTTTGAGCCATCCACACAAAGATAACATTGATTTGTATTGACACAATCATTACAATCGTAAGGACATGTCATAGGCATCTCCCCTTTATCTATTCTGGTTTATCTACTATATCATCAAGTTGTTCTAGTATTTCTTCTTCAGTTAAATTTTGAGCATTTGCTTTTTCTAGAATAGCTATCTCTTCTTCAGACATAGATTGTACTGTAGAAGATAAATCCATTTCTTCTATTCTACTTTTTAGATAATTGAAGTATTCTGGATTTTCTTGAAGATAGTTACTAAAGTTATTCATTCCACGCCATTCACATTTAGTTCCGTCGTCTAGAACTCTAACATTCTTTTTGTCTCCTGGTTCAACTCCGAAAGGATATTCTCTTATATATCCTCCACCTTCTTTGTGTATTATACCAAAGTCGAATGCAGCTTGAAGATATTCTCCTTCTAAATCTGTACCAACACCATATTTAACAGTATAATCAGTTACAGTATATGGTTGTTTAGTCGTAACGTGGTTTTTAGTACATCTTACTCTTATTCTAGCAAAGTCATCTTTTCTATCGTAATAAGGGTCACCAGATTTGATTGATACTTTATTGAAGTCAAGAGTTAAAACAGAGTTATAAACTATTGCTCTACCTCCAGTTATAACTGTACCGCCGCCATAACTACCTATATCTGTAGTCTTATGTTGTACTATTGCTAAAGCTGTACCAGAGTTAGCTATGATAGGTATTAACACCCTCATTGCTCTAGCATTTAATCTAGCACTTATTGCTACATTTTGATCTTCAAAAGTATCCGAAATTTCTTTCTGAGGAGTTAATGATTTTAAAGAGTTGATACATAACATATCAACACCAGCTTCACATAAAGCTCTGGCATAATCCAGTGCTTTTTCTGCAGCTCCATTTTCCGGATCTATTTCATAATATATGAATCTTGTTCTATCTATACCAAACATATCAAGCATTTCATCATTCATAGAACCTTCTGTTTCTAACCAGCCGCCTATAAAATCAGGGTCTATTTCTTGGTTATATGCTATAGTTTCAAGAAGGAAAGATGTTTTACCAGAGTCCGGATTCCCTACTATCAAACTCATTTTACCTCTCGGTAAACCTTTGATTGCATTTCTTAATGCCAGTGATTTAACGGGTAAAAATTCTATCTTTAACAGTTCTTCTATCTCTGGATCACTGGAGAAACCTATAATATTATCTCCTTCTTTTTTATTGATTTGAGCCATTACAGATTTTAAACTTTTAACTTTTTCAGCTTTATTTTTTCTTTGTCTAGCCATAGTATCACTCCTCCATACGTTATTTTCTAACTTGTAATTTTTTTATATATTTATCTAATAAATCAAGTAATTGTTTGTCTTCATTTAATACTCTTTGAAGTTCTACAGGTATAGGAACTTCTGTAAACGCTTGTTCAAGCAATTCTTTATTCTTGATATAACGTTGACTTATTATATATTGAACAGATTTGATTAAAGGTCTTATACTATAATTTTCAAATTCTGTATTTTCTTCATTAGAACTAATAACTTTTACAAGTTCTTCTACGATTATACTTATGGCTTGTTCAGGATCAGTATAAGAGGCTAAAACGCCTCCTATAAACTGATATAAATTTATTCTAAGTGCTTCTTCTGAAATGTTATTCAATAGATTCACCTTCTTCATTGTTTTTCTGTGGAACAAGTTTAGCTATAGAAGCAACTGCATCATTTTCATTAAGATTTATTAATTTGACACCTTGAGCTGTCATAGATAATTTCTTAATGTTTTCACTGTTTATTCTTATAACAGATCCATTTGCAGTTGTTATCAATAAGTCTTCATGAGTAACAGGGATACATGCAGAAACACGGCCAGTTCTTTCATTAGATTTATATAAGCAATTTCCTTTACCACCTCTATTTTTGAATGTAGTAAAGTCTTTAGCTGCCGTTTTCTTACCTATACCTTTTTCTGTAACAACAACTAAATCTTCGTTGTCGTTCATTATTGTCATAGTTAATACATAATCGTCTGGTGTTTTAAATTTCATACCTTGAACACCTATAGCTGTTTTACCTTGTGCTCTTACTAATGCTAATGAGAATCTTACATAGTTACCTTTTTCAGAAACTAGTAATACTTCTTCATGGTCAGATCCAATGACAGCTTTAACGAATTCGTCGCCTTCTTTTAATTTAGCCACTTTAGTTACGCTATATTTAGATGATAACATATTAAGTTTCAATCTCTTAATCATACCGTACTTAGTAGCTAAAACAAGAGTAGCATCTTGATTATTAGCAACATTTGTAGCTATAGTAGATATCGGGAATTCGCCTTCATCAAGTTTTAAATAATTAACTATGTTTTTACCTTTTGCGTTACGTGCCACTTTTGGTATCTTATATGCTTTTAACACATGGCATCTTCCTGTGTTAGTTATAAACAATAAATCATCTTTACTTCTAACACTAAATAAATCAACGACTTCTTCATCGTCTTTTACGTTTGCTCCCTTGTTACCTTTTCCTCCTCTGTTTTGAGTGTTATAAGCAGATGCAGAAACTGATTTTATGTTTCCATCAGATGTTATTGTTATAACAAGGTCTTCATCTTCTATTAAATCTTCTTCGTTTATAGAAGAATTAACTTGTATATCTATTTGAGTTCTACGTTCGTCTCCGAATTTATCTTTGATTTCTGCTAATTCTTCTCTAAGTTTTTGCATAGTAACTTTTTCATCGTTTATGATTGCTATTAACTTAGGTATTTCATCATACAGTTCAGATAATTCCGCTTCAATTTTCTCTTCGTCAGCATTACTTATTCTTCTTAATTTCATATCAAGAATATATTGTGCTTGTTCTTCTTCTAATTCGAATTGATTCATTAAGTCTGTTAATGGGTCATCATGAGTTCTTATTATATCTATAGTAGTATCAAGATCTTCAAGAACTTTAATGATTCCTTCTAATAACATACATCTTCTATTCATTTTATCTAAATCGAATTGACTTCTTCTTTTTATAACTTCAAGTCCATGTTCTATAAATGCATATAGAGCATCTACTATACTTGATTGTTGTAATTGTTTATTTAATAATGTAGTCATGTTATAGTTGAAATTAGCTTGTAAATCTGTTTTAGCTAATAAGTTACTAACTACTAGGTCTACATTAGCATTTTTCTTAAAGATTATTTGTATATTAACATTTCCTTCAGAAGAAGCATCTATAACTTCTTTAATATCTGTTAATATACCACTGTCTATCTTTTGTTCTATGCTGTTAACAAGTTTTAATTTATTAACACCATAAGGTATTTCAGTAACTTTCATATATGTTTTCTTTTTGTCACTTATTATTTCATATTTTGCTCTAGTTACAACTTTACCTCTACCTTCAGTGAAGATTTTGAACCAATCTGCATTATTAACTATGATACCGCCTGTTGGCCAGTCTGGTCCTTGTATTATAGTTGCTAGATGTGCTACAGATACTTCTTCATCTTCAAGAGATTGTTTTAATATATAGTCAAATGCTTCATATACTTCTGTTAAGTTATGAGATGCACTATTTGTACTAAAACCACAAGCTATCCCTGAAAGTGAATTAAGTAAGTAGTTTGATATAAGTCCTGAAGCAACTACTGGTTCAACGCTAGTATCATCATATGTTGGTTTAAAATCTATAACATTCTTTTCTATGTCGCTCATCATAGCTTCTCCATATTTAGTCAAACGACATTCTGTATATCTATCAGCTGCAGCAGGGTCTCCGTCTATACTACCATTGTTACCAAAGATATCAACTATAGGGTATCTCATAGCCCATTCTTGAGACATACTAATCATAGTATCATAACTTGAAGAATGTGGGTGATATGAACCCATAACTGCTCCAGATACCTTAGCTGATTTTATATGTTTATGATTCGCTGTTAATTTTAAATCATGGTACATACAATAAAGTATTCTAAGGTGAACGGGTTTTAACCCGTCCCTTATATCTGGTATAGCTCTTTCTTGTAGTGTTTCGTGAGCATACGCTTTATATCTTGGAGCTAAAGCATCTCCAAGGTTTTTTTGTATAATTATTTCACTCATATTATCCTCCTTAGATTAAATTATAAGTCTCGTCAGACATTATAAATTCTTTTCTTGATGCTATTGCTTTATCATTCATACAAGTATCAAGAATTTGTTCACACCATTCTATTTGTTCATTGGTAATTTGAATTAATCTTCTTGTATCTTGTGCCATAGTAGATGCTTTTAATTCTTGCCATGGCATTTGTCCTAACCCTTTATATCTTTCTACTTCATATTTGCCTTCTAATCTAGAAAGTATTTCATCTCTTTCAGAATCAGAATAAGCATATATTTTATCTTTGCCTTGTTTAATAGCATATAAAGGTGGTACTGCGAAATAGAACATACCTTGTTCAATTATTTCAGGCATGTGTTTCCAGAAGAATGTAGCCCAAAGACATTGTATGTGTAATCCATCCACATCCGCATCCGCTAGGCTAATTATCTTATGGTATCTTAATTTTTCTATATCGAAATCTTCGCCTATTCCACATTCCAGAATTTTAACAACGTCAAGAATCTTTGATGAAACCATGATTTTATCAAGGGAATAATCATAAGTGTTGTTTACTTTACCAAACGCAGGGAATATGGCATCTGTTTGTTCGTTACGTGCATTCTTAGCAGAACCAGCAGCTGAATCACCTTCAACTAAGAATAGTACAGATTCTTCTGGTACTTTACTAACACACTTAACAAGTTTTTCAGGTTTTGGGCCATTTCCCATACCTTTAGTTTTTCTTGCAGTTTCTTTTGCTTTTCTAACAGTTTCTCTAACTCTTTGTGCCTCTAAAGCTTTTTCTAATATAAGTTTTGCTTCGTTAGGATGTTTATCCATATATTCTTCTAAGTATTCTTGTATAACTTCGTTACAAGATTTTCTAACAGAAGGCATATTTAATAAATCTTTACCTTGTCCTATATATTGAGGTGTTGCTACTTTAATGCTAATAACAGCAACTATACCTTCTCTCGTATCTTCTGCACTTATTGGATTTTTAACTGCTTTTGTTGAAGATTCTTCTTGGTAATCTTTTATAGCTTGTGCTAATCCAGCCTTAAATCCTACAAGATGTGAAGATTTATTATCTGTGTTAGGTACATTATTTGTAAAAGCTATAACGTTATGATCAACTGCTTCTGTATATGCTAGAGCTATAGCTATTTCTATACCGTTAACTTCTTTAGCTATATACATAGGATCAAATATTAAATCTTTTGCTTTTGTTAATTCTTCTACATATTCTTTAACTCCTTCTGGGAAGTTATATGATTCATTTATATTAAAACCATTATAATCATCTACTTGGAAGTTTATAGTTAAACCAGGGTTTAAATATGCAAGTTGTTTTAATCTTCTATCTATTGCATTTATATCATAAACTATCTCTTCTTCTAACCATATTTCTGGGTCTGGTAATGTCATTAATAAAGTACCGTTTTCAGGATAGTCATCTGTCATTTCCATTTCATATAGATGGTTTTCAGAAACAATACCTTTCTCAAAATCTAAACCATAAAGTTTACCTTGCTTAGATATTCTTACTAGAAAATATTCAGATAAAAAGTTGACGCAACTTGCACCAACTCCATTTAAACCACTTGATTTAACACCATTATCTTCAAATTTGCCTCCGGCTTGTAATCTAGAAAGAGCAAGTTCTGCTTGTGACATTCCAGGGACATCTTTGGATTCTTTTATAGGCATACCTTGTCCAAAGTCTTGTACCATTAAACTACCGTCTGCTTCAATTAATACGTTAATCGTATCACCGAAACCGGCCATAAATTGGTCTACAGCATTATCTACTAATTCATATACAAAATAATTTACATTTGGTAAATACATACCTTTTCTTAATCTACAATGGTCTCTGTCATCCAATAATCTGATTTCTTGCTCATTCATACCAATCATCCTCCTACCTTTATTAGTCGTTATCGTTTAATTCTTCGACTATTACTTTACCAAATTGTTTAGCAACAAAGAACGTAACAACGGCTTCTAAAGCTTCCTCTACACCATAATTTTCATCTATCTGTCCTTCAAGTATCAAAGGTCTATATTTAGGAGCCATTATCATTCTTGTCTCATTATAACACATTAATCTAACAAGTGATAGCTTTTCAGACACTTCCCAGATTAATGACCAGTTACCATTTAAATCAGTAACATGGGTTTCTATACCTTTAGATGCATTTCTAATAAGTTCATCCTTTATTAATCTACTTATCTCACGTATATCTTCATCAGTTTTTACTTCTTCGTCAATTGCTTTAAGACCTTCTTCTATATAATTGTTTATTTCTTTATCGTTCAAGATTTTCAGCTCCTTTAAGATTAATTAAGGGCCGATTTCTCGACCCTAAAATTTACTATCTATTTACTGCTGGTCTTGGCATAGGTGGTTTCTTAGCTTGAGGTTTAGCTCCTCCTTTAACTGGTTTATTAGCAGCAGGTTTAGCTGCACCAGCATTAGCATTATTAGCATTTCCTTCAGCAGCCCAGTTGTCTATCATATCACATCTTACGAATAAACCACCTTTAACAAGTTCACCGTCTTGATTTGTCCAGTCGTTTTCTTTATCTAATTTACCAGTTAAATAAACCATTTCACCTGGTTGGAACGCATTTAATCTTTCTGCCCAATATCCACCAGCCATAACTTTTACAGGTACTGTAGCTGTATATCCAGTTTCTTCGTCTTTTCTTTCTAATGACATGTTTATAAATACTACACAGAATGCTCCTTTATCTCCTTCTGCTTCTTTATAAACTTTACCAAAATTAGCTATTCTTCCAGATACTTGTACATTTCTCATAATAATATTCTCCATTCTTTATTTGTGAGCTCGGCGACTCACTACCATTTGATTTATATTTTTAAATTAAAATGGTTCTCCAATCTATTCTTTTGCCGTGATCCTATTCCGCATTGTTAAGAGGCGTTTCACGTACTATCATAATTTAATAGACCAGAGAACCTATATATCTGACGTCAACCTATTCCGCATTGTTAAGAGGCGTATGACGTACTATCCTAATTGAGTACAAAAAGTGGGCCTATTATAAAGAGCGCCCTCTGTTTCTCTATATATTATATTACTCTTCACTTAAAGAGTTTACGTAATCTACAAATCCTTGCACATTATTTTCATTTAAGAAGTCTATATGAAGTTCTTCTCCTACATATAATTCTTCTCCATCTTCATTTTGTTCTATATTAGAACCAAAATAGTTTATATAATATTCAACAGTATCAAGACCTAAACTATCTATCCAATAAGCAACAAGATTTTTAGCGCCTATTATACCGTCGTCTACTTCATTTATAAAGTTAAGTGTTTTATATGTTTCAAGTGTTTCGTATTCAACTATCTGTAAAGCATATTCTTCTCTGAAATCTCTTGATATTTCAGGGTTTAATACATTAAATGCTTCTGTTACGTCAATACCATTAACTACTACATTTTCATCTTCTAAATTCTCAACAACTTCAGCTTGTAATTGATCTGCCACTTCAGCAGCTTGCTCAGGAGCCAATTGATCTCCAGCTCCAACTATATCGTCTATAGATACTTCTTGTGGCTCTGGTTCAACTTCATATACCATTTCTTCTGGTATTTCTGGTATATCAACTTTAGGGTCTTGTAA
>JAEIGA010013839.1_pt1 | contig 12268 bp, 9 predicted proteins | sample 9270691 | NCBI WGS metagenome assembly JAEIGA01 (sample SAMN17057246, study PRJNA624740) | gut metagenome | biome: biome; isolation source: fecal sample | host: Bos grunniens | place: China: Xizang | collected 2019
AACACAAAAAACAAACTTGCAAGGAGAGTTAAAAAGACTTCAAGTTTGTTTTTTGTTTTAAGGTAAAAAGACTCGCCTTGAAAAGAGCCTTACTAAATCAAAAATAACAAGAATTGTGACAAGCGAACTGATTGTAGATGTTAACTCGCAAGAAATCTCAATTGCCATCACCGAAGAGAAGCAATTGGTAGAGTTCCAGAGAGAGAAACAGACAGACACATTTTCAGTAGGCAACATCTATCACGGACGTGTAAAGAAAATCATGCCGGGGTTGAATGCCTGCTTTGTTGATGTTGGTTCCGAAAAAGAAGCATTTCTTCACTATTCCGATTTAGGTCCACAATTTTACTCTCTTCAAAAATATTTAAAACAGGTTACAAGCGACCGCAAAAAGAGTTTCCCCATAGCAAAGGCATCCATAATGCCCGAGAAAAAGAAAGAGGGAAACATCGCCGAAGCACTGCAGACCGGGCAAGAGATTCTGGTACAGATAACCAAAGAACCTATCAACACAAAAGGTCCACGCCTCACATGCGAACTCTCGTTTGCCGGACGATTCCTGATACTCATTCCTTTTGAGGACAAAGTATCGGTATCATCTAAAATAAAATCGCCCGAAGAGCGCACACGCCTTAAACAGCTGATGCAGAGCATCAAGCCAAAGAACTTTGGTATAATTGTACGCACGGCGGCAGAAGGCAAGAAAGTTGCCGAGCTCGACAGCGAACTGCGCACCCTTGTCGGCTATTGGGAAGAATTGGTAAACAAAGTACAGAAAAGCACCAAGCCCCCCACCGTAATACACGAAGAGACCGACAGAACACTCGCCCTGCTTAGAGACCTCTTCAACCCGTCGTACGAAAGCATACATGTCAACGACATCGAGGTCTATAAGAGAATAAGGAATTACGTATCGGTAATTGCACCGGAGAGTGTCGACATTATTAAACTATACCGTGGCGAGTTACCCATATTCGACCACTTTGGTATTACCAGACAGATTAAATCATCGTTCGGACGGATTGTATCATTCAAAGGCGGTGCATACCTTGTAATTGAACACACCGAAGCCCTGCACGTTGTTGACGTAAACAGCGGAAACAGAGCGCGAAACAACGCCAGCAACCAAGAAGAAAATGCCCTTGAGGTGAACCTTGGAGCTGCAGATGAGTTGGCACGCCAGCTACGTCTAAGAGATATGGGCGGTATAATAGTGGTGGATTTCATTGACATGGACAAAGCCGAGCATCGTCAGGCATTGTACGAAAGGATGAGCGCAAACATGGGACGCGACAGAGCAAAACACAACATCTTGCCATTGAGCAAGTTCGGTCTCATGCAGATAACACGCCAGCGCGTGCGCCCCGCAACCAACATGGAAGTTGAAGAGAGTTGCCCCGTATGCAACGGCAAAGGCAAGATACAGCCATCGGTACTGTTTACCGAAACACTGGAGAGTAAAATTGAAACAATGGTAAAGACCATTGGCTTGAAAAGATTCAAGTTGCACGTACACCCTTATGTCGCATCCTATATAAAGAAGGGAATATTCTCACTTTATAGAAAGTGGCAGATGAGGTATGGAATAGGCATTCGTGTCATCCCCGACCAAAGACTTGCATATCTGGAGTATCATTTCTATGATAAAGCAGGTAACGAGGTTGACATGAAAGAGGAATCGGAACTAAAGTAATTTTCCTTAAACGAAAAAGACAGCCAATTTGGCTGTCTTTTTCGTTTAATATATACAGGTGATATCAAATACCCATAGCCTGCTTCATTGCTGCAATTGTTTCGTCAGCCTTTGCAACAGCATCGGCATAGCAGTTGCGGCAACCCATCTTTCCCTTAGCCTCCATGTAGAACTTAATCTTAGGCTCTGTTCCCGAAGGACGTACAGAAACCTTGTGACCGCTCTCTGTGAAGTACTGCAATACGTTTGATGGCTCGGGCATGTCGATATCGGTCACATTACCCTCGGCATCGGTCTGCTTCATAGCCTTGAAGTCCTTGTAACATACAACCTTCTCGCCAGCCATCTCTTTAAGAGGATTAGCGCGGAAGTTCTCCATCATTTGACGGATTTCATCGGCACCACTCTTACCGGGCTTCACAACATTCACTGTTATCTCCTTTGAGAAACCATACTCTACATAGATATCCATCAGCATCTGATAGAGACTCTTGCCGTTATCCTTTGCCCAAGCGGCAACCTCGGCAGCCAAGCTACATGCAGATACAGAGTCCTTGTCGCGGCAGAAATCCTCGGCCAAGAATCCGAAGCTCTCCTCGCCACCACCGATATATTTTGCAACACCTTCGTTGTCGCGGATAACCTTTGCAATCCACTTGAAACCGGTGTAGCAATCGTACATCTTGATATTGTTCTTTTGAGCAATCTCCTTGATAACCTCTGTTGTAACAATTGTCTTAACAACGAACTCGCTACCTGTCATCTTGCCCAACGCACGATACTGTGTGATGATGTAATAAAGGAATATCAAGCAGGTCTGGTTACCGTTGACGATTACCCACTCGCCCTTGTCGTCCTTACAAGCTATTGCCAAACGGTCGGCATCGGGGTCGGAAGCAAGTACAAGGTCGGCATCGATTTCCTTTGCAAGGTTGATAGCCATTGTCATTGCCTCGGGGTTCTCGGGGTTAGGAGAAACAACTGTCGGGAAGTTACCGTCCTTAACCATCTGCTCCTCTACGCAGTAGATATTCTCGAAGCCCCACTGACGCAACGATGCAGGAATGAGAACTCTACCGCAACCGTGGATAGGAGTATACACAATCTTCAAATCCTTGTGACGTGCAATTACATCGGGAGCGATAGAGAGAGTCTGTACCTCGTTGAGGAATACCTTATCGACCTCTTCACCGATAACCTCGATGAGTTCGGGGTTACCAACGAACTTGATATCCTCCACTTTTACATTCTCTACGTTCTTGATTGTATTTACATCGTGGGGAGCAAGCATCTGTGCACCATCGTCCCAATAAGCCTTGTAACCGTTATATTCCTTAGGGTTGTGGCTTGCTGTGATGTTCACACCACTCTGGCAACCGAGGTAACGGATTGCAAACGAAATCTCAGGTGTAGGACGCAAATCCTCGAACAGATAAACCTTGATGCCGTTGGCAGAGAAGATATTGGCTGTAATCTCGGCAAACAGACGGCTGTTGTTACGGCAGTCGTGACCTACGACAACTGAAATCTGCTCCAAATCCTTGAAGCACTCGTTCAGATAGTTTGCCAATCCCTGAGTTGCCTTACCTACAGTGTAGATGTTCATACGGTTGCTGCCGGCACCCATGATACCGCGCAAACCACCTGTACCGAACTCCAACTCACGGTAGAAAGCATCGATAAGAGGAGTCTTGTCCTCGTTGTCGAGCATTGCCTGCACCTCTTTGCGAGTCTCTTCGTCATAATTGGGAGAAAGCCACTCTGTAGCCTTTTCCGTTACCATTTTAATCAATTCCTGGTCCATAATATTATATCATTTGAATATTTGTATACTCATAAACAATCATAAGTATCGCAAATATAATATTTTATCCGAATAAAACGAAATATTTACAATTTGTTTGAATTATTTTGTTTCAGGAACAAGATATCTGTCACCTGTATCTTCGGCAATTTTCTTCCAGAACTCCTTTGAATAGCCAGGACGGACGATATCACCAACAAGACCGGTGTTAGAACGTTGCACCTTGCCGTTGACCTCTTTCTTAACAACAAAGTCATTGTACTTCACAATTACCTTTTCACCGAACTTTTTCCACTCAGCCAAAGCAAGTTCTGCGCTGTTGCAGGTAAAATCGGTGAGCATCTTCACTGCATGTTTGGGCGACTGCTTTATTGCTGCAAGTGCTTCTGCCTCCAATGCTACGCTATGCTCGTATATGCAGTTTTCCAACGCGCCCTGCACTGCACGCATGTCGTCTATCACCATAGAGTATTTGGGGTATATCATATTCGACACCCAATTGAACACCCAGAACGAAGATTTCCAAGAGAACTCCACAGGGTCGGCATACTGTGCGGCATAACAGTCGGGAACTCTTGTTGCACAGCAATATACAGGAGTATATACCACCATATTGGCATCGTCAGTTCCGAACCACATTACACCGCCAATCTCGTCGGGCAAGAACGAACGCAACTGTGCCACAAAGGTAAAGGCTGTCTGGAATGTAGAGATAGGACGTTCATTGAAATACTCCTTGCCATCAACCTCGCAGCTCAAGGGAGATACTCGATAAGGCATCTTGTAAGGACCGGCACCTACATCGCCTGTGATATCAAAAGGAGTGCCTTCGTAGTGATCTCTCATTCCGCGCTGTACATCCTGCAACGAAAGAGGTGCTTTGGGCTTGAAATAGAGTGGCATAGGCTCTGCCGACGCATCGCCCGAAGCCCAAGCTATGTATTTGCCCATATCGGCATCGGCAAACATATTGAAGAAACTCCACACGCGGGCATCACAATAACGCAAGCCACCGAAATCTGCGGGGCAATAAGCCGCCGCAAAGTCGAAATCCTCGTCCTTCCCATTGAAATAACCCATTTTGCGGGCAAATTTTATAACATCCTTTGAGTAACGCACATTCTCCTTATCCTTCATGTCGAACTTGCGTATTCTTGCCTGATTGGCATGAGCAGAGACACAATCATCAGGGATACGTACAGCTACCCATACTGCACCCTTTTCCTTACCGCCTTTGCCGATAAGTTCAAGTATCCATGCCTCGTTGGGATCGGCAACAGAGAAACTCTCGCCACTGCTGTAATAGCCATACTCCTGCACAAGAGATGTCATCACATCGATAGCCTCACGAGCTGTTCTTGAACGTTGCAGAGCAATATAAATGAGACTGCCATAATCAATCACACCTGTTGTATCAACCAATTCGGGACGGCCTCCGAATGTAGTCTCGGCAATTGCCACCTGATGTTCGTTGATGTTACCAAGAACATTGTATGTTACTCGAGCCTCGGGAATCTGTCCCAAGAACGCACCTGAATCCCAATCGTATACATCTCTCATAGCACCTTCAGGGTGAACAGCCGCTGGGAAATGAGCGACAAATCCGCTCATACCGTAGCTGTCCGCACTATACGATATAAACACAGAACCATCGGACGAAGCCTTTTTTCCTACAAGGAAATTGGTGCAGGCATTACCGATGAATACAGTAAACAATACTGCCGATAAAGTCAAAATCAGTTTTTTCATATTCTATCTTGTTTTTAATTATTTGTAATCGATTTCCGTTTCATATACAACCTCATTACCACATCTGTCGGAAGCGACAAAACGCAACAGATGACGCCCGGGTTTCACTCCTTCTCTTTTTAAGTCCAATGTAAATTCGGAATTCTTGCTGTTATATTCAATAAGGATGAACTTGCCGTCTAAAGCTCCTTTAAAGTACTTGAGCCCGGTCTCGTTTTCCTCAAATTTCATCACCACTCTTCCATCCTTTGTCCAACGCTCTTTCTTTACCGGAACAATTCTTGGAGCAACAGTATCCACTGCCACATCGTAGCAACCAATAGTTTTTATGTCGGCTGTAATCCAGCCGTTGGCATATACACCGCCAACCGACGAACTGTCATCGGGCAGAATATGTCTTATGTAAAGTTTGGATTTGTCAACCGGGAGTTTACCACCTGTCCAGAAGGAGATTCTTGAACCTTTCCGCATGGGGTAAACCGTATCGGCAAGGTTATAACGCCATGTTATTCCGTCGCTTTCCTGCAGACTGATATTCAGAAAAGCATCTTCGAAAAGCACACCACGCGGAACGTCGAGTCGGAGTCCGACATAATCTACTCTATTGTTTGCATTGCAGTACAACGTGTGGGTGTGCAAAGCCGGCAACGGAATCGGTTGCTTCTTTCCACGCACCACAAAAGAACAGACAGTGGTGTTTCCATGGTAATCCTTCAAGCGGCATTTCACGTTATAATTACGTTCTTCGTCAACAGTGAGCCAGCCGTTGTTCTTGATAGTGCCAAGCAACCTGAGATTGTTGTTTTCCTCGACATACAGCTTCTGGAACCACTCTCCATCGTAGCACATCCGCCCATAATCCAACCATGAGTTTATCAGAAGGTCCTCATCAAAGGAGAAATGGTCCATTGTTGAAGAGAAATAGAGTTCGTTGTCAACAAACAGTTCTATATCCCTTATACCATACTTGTTTGTGGTTCCGTCCATATAGTCCAGAGCCTTTATGCCAAAAGCTATATCTCCCCATGCCTCGAATGTTTCTGCAACGGTATCGGAATCCACTTCGCAAACACGCGAACCAGAACTGCCATTCAGCACACCCTTGCCACGTTTTGTATAAAAGGAGAGTGCATGTATGCGCGGCGCACGGGTATCGGTAAGTCTGTCCCTGTAGAACTCCATAGGGTCGTAGAGTTCGTTTCCATTGGCATCACGGATTTCAAAATGCAGATGAGGGCCGAATGAATATCCGCTGTTACCTGCATGAGCAAGGATATCGCCCTGCTTTACTCTGAATTCATTTGGAGCGAACCACAGATTTGTATTGAAAGTCTCCTTTTTATATTGATATTCACGCACACGCTTTTCAACGCCCGACGGGAAACGGTGAAGGTGGGCATAGACAGTCATGTATCCGTTATCGTGCATAACGTAAAGTGCATTGCCATAACCGCCCGGAGTAACCGAAGCACGGCATATGTATCCGTCAGCCACACATATTATAGGTTTCCCCACTACCCCCTGTGTCTTGAAATCGACTCCTGAATGGAAATGATCGGTACGCAATTCTCCGAAATTACCGCTTAACAGCAAGGGAAAATCGAAAGGTGCGACAAACAGAGTGTTGCGCACCTGTGCCGATGCCGACAGTGCCTGCATGCACACAAAGAGAGACAGTATTATATATCTGCACAACCTGTACATATTATTTCTTTAGTTTAAGACGTTTCAATATCTTGTTGAAAATATCGCCATGACGCGCCAGATTATATGCCGAGAATCCGACCGACATTAGAATTACCACTGCGGCACATATCCACGACAATATTCCGCTTACAAAGAACACAGCCATTGCCATCAACATGGCAAAAACAAGATTCCACAAAGCATATTTTACAGAACAATGCGACAATCTGAATCCATATCTGAAATATGATATCGAGAATGCCATTACAAAATCCAGGAACCTTGCTGTCATAAAAGCCACACCTACACCCTTTAGACCAAAATACGAATATCCCATTATAACCAGACTTACGTTTGCCACATTTGCAAAAGTCTCCTGCAGGATGAATACAAGAACATCTCCCTTTGACAATGGCATGAAGGATATGGGATAGGTGAGGACGTGAAAGAGCAGACCGAACATTGCCATCTGTGTCATGAGCACAGCTCCGTCAAATTCGCTCGAATACAGAAGCGGAATCAACAACGGCAACACAGCCACTATTGCCAGAATCAAGGGTGTCTGTATAAGTGAATGTACCTCAATCTGTTCATTGACCATGACATTGCGCACACTCACATTCCCGAAGGAGCCGGCAAGACGCGGATAATATTCCGAATCGAGGGCCGCAAACAGAACCGACGGAAACATGGACATCAGAAGATAACCGGCAGAAAAGAGCGACAGCTCCGCCTCACCGCCAATGCCGGATATGGCACTGTATATAGCCCACACCGAAACAGATGTCAATATTGTTGTATAGATATACCCGGCTCCGAGTTTCAGCATATCGACACCTTCGCGCAACAACTGCAACGAAAAAGGCGCGACCTTATAAGCATACAACTTTACCGTATGATACAGCACACCGGCCATCTGCAGAAATGCAATAAAAAGTATCGAAGGCATTATACCTGTCACACCAAAGAAATAGTACATCGGCACAACCACCAATAATGCCACAAGCGATGTCCACAAGCTATATACAGCCAAAGCATTCAATCTCCTGACTCCTCTCAATATCGCGACCTCACCACCCGACACTGCCATAAAAAGCAACACCGGAGAAAGGCACACCAGATACAGATTGGAAAACTCCTGGCCTTCCGATATGAATCTCATCACCATAGGAGAAAACAGCATGAACAGCAACATACCCACCATGCCGGTAAGCAGGGCAATTGAACGAGTAACCTTGACATATCGGGCAAGTTCCACTGATGTTGCATTCTCGTAAGTGTCGGAGAGCTTTCGCACCGCACTATAAGAAAGGCTCAGGTTGGTAAAATCACTGAACATCTGTATGGTACGGTTATACAGCCCCACCAGACCGAATCCGACCGTACTCAGCAGATTCGATGCAATCTTATTGCGCAACAAGCTTATAAAAAGCGAAACTCCCTGAGCTCCACCAAGCAGTCCAAGGTATTTGACTACACGGCCATATTCCCCAGTCGCACCAATATTTTCGTTTTTCCTATTCATTCGGGACTATAAAATGCCTATACAAGCAAATATCTTTTTTACCATTGCGAAGATAATCAAAAAAAGGCTAAAAACAGCACTAAAAACAGAAGCCTTTATTATTTATAAAACAATTTGTAACAATATATAGTAAAATAGACAGTTATTTACTACCTTTGTATTACATAGTAAATTCCACAATAACAACAATGAAACTAAGTATCATAATACCGGTTTACAAAGCAAGACGCTATCTGCAGAGATGCATCGAGAGCATATTGCAGCAGACATATACCGATTATGAACTTATTCTTGTAGACGACGGCTCCACCGACGGATGCGCCGCTGTGTGTGACCGATTTGCGCAGGAATGCGATAAAGTAAAGGTAATACACAAGAAGAACGGCGGACTCTCTTCGGCTCGCAATGCCGGAATTGCAGTGGCAAAGGGAGAATACATAACCTTTGTTGATGCCGACGACACCGTAGCATCGGGAACATACTATTACAACATGCGCATACTGCAATCAAACCCCGATATCGACATATTGGAGTATCCCGTAACCAAGAACTACGAATCACCCCAAAGCGAAGTACTGTCGTTCAAACCGGAAAAGATAAGCGGTAACGAAATATTCCCCGACTGGATTAGACGCAAAGGCTACGAGCACTGTTTTTCATGGAACAAGATATACCGTGCCGACCTGTTCTATTTCATAAGATTCCCCGAAGGTGAAGTCTTTGAAGACACTTATATAACTCCAATGTTATATGAGAGTGCATACAACGTATATTATTCCGACTGCGGTTTCTACTATTATTACAAGAATGCCGGAAGTATAACCAGCAGCTACTCGTTCAAGACGCACTTCTTACTGTTCAGAAATTCCGTTTCGTTATACGAAAAAGTAAACGACACATACAAGATGAAAGAGGAAGCCAAAGAAATTCTGCTTGGTTGCATCGACCGTCTTACCGACCTGCGCCGCTGTTCCGATGGGCAGAAAGAGGAATATGCCAAAGCACGTAAGATGCTTAAAGGAAGAAAAATAAGCATCAGCAAACTGTTCAAGATGAACATCCCCACAACACGAAAAGCCAAGTTCACCATATTTGCTTTGTTCGGAACAAGAGCACATTGTTTCGTATTCAGTATATTCAAGAAAAAACTTTGCTGACAAAGCCATGTTTCTCTCAATAATCATACCACACTATAACCTGCAGCGTGAGCTGTTGGAACGTTGTCTGCACAGCATCATGGCACAGAAGATGCCGACAGAAGAATACGAAATAATAATCGTGGATGACGCGTCGGACATAAAGCCAACATGGGCAACGGAACTCGGCACAAACATAAGACTGATAGAAAGCGAACATCGGGGACCCGGTGGCGCACGCAACGTAGGCATAGAGAATGCGCAGGGAGAGTACATCATGTTTGTGGATGGAGACGACTGCCTTGTACCAGACAGCGCAATACATGCCTGCATAGAAAAGCTCAGACAGGAACGACCACACATATTGCGCTACAACTATGTCGTAAAGCAGGAGAACGATTCCATAGAAGCAACACAAGCAAGAAAAACCAAATTCAGCAATACCATAAGCGGAGCTATATTCATGGAAAGAAACAACCTTTCCGGAAGCTCATGGACATTTTTCTTCCAACGAGAATTTGCACTTAAAAAGAACATTAAATTCCCCGAAAACATATTCCACGAAGACGAAGAGTTCAACACAATCCTTCACTTCCATGCACAAAGCCTGATTATAAGCGATGCCACATTGTATTGCTACTGTATACGCGGAGGCTCAACAACAGCAAACAAATCAAAGGATTTTGAAAGAAAACGCATATCAGACCTTGTACAGATAATAGAGCGAATACACCATTTTGCACAAAGACAAAACGGTAGCGGTATCCAGAAAAGAGGCATAACCCATAAGCTCGACATGCTTTGCGTGGATGCAATCCTGAACATGCTCTTCATCGGCATGAAAGCAAAGGAGATAAGGCAAATATGCAGAACCCGCCTTGCACCCATACAGTTGTACCCATTACGCAAAGCAGGGTATTCGCTCAAATACCGCATATTCCGCAAATTTGCCAATAGCCGTATCGGAATGACACTCCTGCGTATTATGATACCATCAAAAAAACCCGCAAAAAAATGAGAATACTGCTTATAGGAGAATACAGCAACGTGCATTGGACACTTGCCGAAGGATTACGCAGCCTTGGGCACGAGGTCTGCGTCCTCAGCAACGGCGACTTCTGGAAGAACTACAGACGCGATATCTCACTCACACGTACCACATACAGCAAACTTGAAGGAATATCGTATCTATTGAAAACATATGCACTGTTGCCCAAACTACGCAATTACGATGTAGTGCAGCTCATCAACCCGATGTTCCTTGAGCTGAAAGCAGAGCGCATCGAGCCTATATACCGTTTTCTTAAAAAACACAACAAGAAGATATTTCTTGGCGCATACGGCATGGACGCTTTTTGGGTTGAGGCTTGTACACAAAAACCTTATATATTCCGATATTCCGACTTCAACATTGGTAACAAGCCAATAATAAACGACTACACCAACGAGCAGGCTGCCGATTGGACTGACACACCTAAAGCAAAACTCAACAGACACATAGCCAATGACTGCAACGGAATCATCGCCGGAATGTACGAATACCACACCGCATACACAAAAGAGCATTCCAATAAACTGACATACATACCATTCCCGATAGAAGCTGACAAAAAAGAGAGAATCTCATTCTACAACATGGATAGAAAGCTTAGATTCTTCATCGGAATACAAAAGACACGCAGCATATACAAAGGTACAGACATAATGCTCAAAGCATTGGAAAGAATAGAAAAGGAATACCCCAATGAATGCGAAATACTGAAAGCGGAAAGCGTGCCTTTTGCCGAATATTCAAAAATGGTGAACGACTGCGACATTCTGCTCGACCAGCTTTATGGCTATTCACCCGGCATGAACGCACTGCTTGCCATGTCGAAGGGTAAGATTGTTATAGGCGGAGCCGAAGAAGAGTGCTACAACATACTTGGCGAAAACAAGCTACGCCCGATGATAAATGTTACTCCAAGCGAAGAAGATGTCTACAATAAGTTGAAATGGCTTATAGAAAACAGAGACAAAGTTGCCAAGCTGCAGCAGGAAAGTATTGAAATAATAGAGAAATACCACACACCAAGCAAAGTAGCAGAGAGATACCTTAATTTCTGGAACTCGAAATAATAGACAATAAAAAAACCAAACCCTTACGAGTTTGGTTTTTTTATTGTCTATCTGAATCCTTAGATTATTCAGCCTCTGCTACAACTGTGTAAGCGATCTTAACAGAAACCTCCTTGTGAAGTTTAACTGTAGCTGTGTAAGAACCTACCTCCTTAGCTGCGTCAACAACAATAATCTTGCGGTCGATCTCGAAGCCAAGCTTTGCAAGCTCCTCTGCAATCTGGATAGAACCTACTGAACCGTAGATAGCACCTGTTGCGCTAACCTTTGTTGCAATAGTGAGTGATACACCCTCCATCTTCTTAGCAAGCTCCTCAGCATCAGCCTTAATCTTAGCCAATTTGTGAGCACGCTGGCGAAGGTTCTCAGCAAGTACCTTCTTTGCAGACTCTGTTGCGATAACAGCCTTGCCTGTAGGAATCAAATAATTACGGCCATAACCGTCCTTAACCTTAACGATATCGTCTTTGTAACCCAAGTTGATTACATCTTCTTTCAATATAAGCTCCATAATTATTCCTCCTATTATTTCATCATGTCAGTAACAAAAGGCAGCA
>JAEIGA010013840.1_pt1 | contig 12268 bp, 6 predicted proteins | sample 9270691 | NCBI WGS metagenome assembly JAEIGA01 (sample SAMN17057246, study PRJNA624740) | gut metagenome | biome: biome; isolation source: fecal sample | host: Bos grunniens | place: China: Xizang | collected 2019
TACCGCATCAATCATAGCTGTTGGTGTCCAGGCCCGCATTCTTGAGATATGGACAGATGTATGCGGAATGATGACAGCCGATCCACGTATCGTACCTCAGGCACATCCTATCAGAAACATCTCTTATAAGGAGGCCCTTGAGCTTTCACATTTCGGAGCCAAGGTTGTATATCCGCCAACTATCCAGCCGGTGGTAAAACAGGGAATTCCAATATATGTAAAGAATACTTTTGAGCCTTCAGACCCGGGTACACTCATTGAGCGCAATCCACCTGAGGGAAACAATAAAATTAAAGGCATTTCAAGTTCAAACAAAATAGCCCTTCTTTCAATGGAGGGTAGCGGAATGGTGGGTATTCCAGGCTATTCAAGCAGATTGTTTGATACCCTTACAAAGAATAATGTAAACATTATACTCATTACACAAGCCTCGTCTGTGCATACAATGTGCATTGCAATTGACGAGGCCGATGCCGACAAAGCCAAAAAGGCTACCGACGAACTCTTTGCCTATGAGATTTCATTGGGTAAGGTTGACCCATTGCGCGTAGAGAAAGGATTCTCCATCATATCACTCGTGGGTGATGACATGAAGAACCAGTCCGGTGCAAGCGGCAAAATGTTTGATGCATTGGGACGTGAGGGAATCAATATCAGAGCCATTGCACAAGGTTCTTCGGAGAAGAATGTATCTGCAGTTGTCCAGACAGAGTATGTCAATGATGCCATCCGCGCAATCCACGAGGAGTTCTTTACCAGCAACGCACACCGTATAAATCTCTTCATAGCAGGTTATGGTACAGTGTCAAAAGCTTTGGTTCAGATCATACGTGAAAAGAGAGATTTTCTGCTAAGGAGCTTAGGCAAAGAACTTGTTGTATGCGGCCTATGCAACAGCAGAAAATACATTCTCAACAGAAACGGAATTGAACTTGGAACAGAGGAGCAGATGCTGGCACAACTCAACGATGGGCAACCGGTACAGTCCCAATCGGCGCACAACAACTTGTATATTGAAGCTATCAGCAAGATGAAACTCAGCAACTCAATCTTTGTTGACTGTACAGCAAGCAAGGAGATTGCAGGAACTTATGTAGACCTTTTCAGGAACAAGTTCTCAGTCGTTGCCTGCAACAAGATTGCAAACTCATTGAGCTATGACTCCTATCGCGAACTGTTCAACAACGCATTGGCCGAGGGTGTAAACTACAGATATGAAACAACCGTATGCGCAGCACAACCTGTACTGGCAATGATCAGACAGATAATCAACAGTGGTGACCGTATCCTTAAGATTGAGGGTATAGTTAGCGGAACATTGAACTATCTGTTCAGCTGCTACAATGCCAAAAAATCTTTTGCGACACTTGTGAAGGAGGCTAAAGAGCTGGGATATACTGAGCCCGATCCAAGGCTTGACCTGTCGGGAACCGATGTATTGAGAAAATTCATAATCTCGGCCCGCGAAGCAGGCGAGCAGCTCGAAGGTGCAGATATTGAGTTCAAAGGCTTTGTACCGCAAAGTCTGCTACAGCCAAAAGGAGCAACATTTGCAGATGACGAGCAGGATTTCTATGCAGGACTTGAAGCAGAGGAGGCAAACCTTAAGGCAATGTATGACAATGCGGCTGCACAAGGCAAAAAACTCCGTTTCGCAGCAACTCTTGACAAGAGCGTTGAGGGAGAAAAGCCTCTCTACAGAGTCGGACTTATTGAGGTGGATTCAAGCCATCCGTTCTACTCTTTGGAGGGCAGCGACAATGCAATGCTGATCACAACAGAATATTACCCTAACGGTGTAGTGATCAAGGGTGCGGGCGCCGGTGCCCGTCAGACTGCCAGCGGTCTTCTTAACGATATATTGAAATAGGCCAAGGCACGGTAGAGTAAGTACCGGTAAATAAAAGAGTACCAAGATTAAAATTATATAAAATGAAAGTAGCAGTAGTGGGAGCAACAGGACTGGTAGGCTCCAAAATGTTAAAAGTCCTAGAAGAGAGAGATTTTCCAATCAGTGAACTTATACCTGTAGCATCAGCAAGATCTAAGGGTAAAAAGGTGTCGTTCAAAGGAAAAGAGTATGAAGTTGTAACTCCTGAGGAGGCAATTGACATGAAACCTGTTCTTGCAATCTTTTCGGCAGGAAGCGATGCCTCAAAGGTGTATGCACCTGAATTTGCCAAAGCAGGATGCAGGGTAGTTGACAACTCGGCATGCTGGAGAATGGATCCTGATAAAAAACTTGTAATTCCGGAGATAAATGGTGATGTGATTGGCAAGGATGATATGATTATTGCAAACCCAAACTGTTCTACAATACAGATGCTTGTTGCAATAGCCGACCTGCACAAAAAATACAGGATCAAGAGAATTGTAGTCTCTACTTACCAATGTATTACAGGTACTGGACAAAAGGCTGTTGACCAACTTGTTGAGGAGAGAAAGAGATGGAAAGGCATTGAAGAGAACATTATTGGCGGAGAATACAAGTGCGCATATCCATACCAGATTGACCTTAACATGTTGCCTCATATCGACAAGTTCCTTGAGAACGGATATACCAAAGAGGAGATGAAGATGGTAAATGAGACCCGTAAGATTATGAGGGATGACAGCATCAAGGTATCTCCTACTGCAGTCAGAATACCAGTATTGGGCGGCCACGCAGAGTCAATCAACCTTGAGTTTGAAAAGCCTTTTGATGAGAAGGAGGTAGTGGAGATTTTGAGAAACACTCCGGGTGTTGCAGTAATTGACAATGTTGCGCCAAACGGTGATGAGCAGAATCCTGCAATTGGAGAGGAGTGTGTAAAGGAGGCCTGCCGAAAGGGCAAGAACGCAAACAAAGGTGCCATTGACAAATCGGCCAAAGCAGCTGAATTTGCCCAATTGCAGCAACTTCCATATCCAATGCCACTCTACTCAGAGGAGAGGGATGAGGTATTTGTAGGCAGAATCAGAAGGGATCCAAGCCTTGAGAATGGCTTGAACCTATGGTGTGTAGCCGACAATCTAAGAAAAGGTGCAGCTACAAATGCTGTCCAGATTGCCGAATTGCTTTACAAGAAAGGATTCATAGCGTAACACTGCCCAACTTTCTCTACATATGAAACGTATAGCCGTAAAGGTCGGGAGCAATGTTTTGACTCGTCCCGACGGAACACTTGATGTTACCCGTATGTCGGCAATCGTTGACCAGTTGGCCGCTCTGCACAAACGCGGAATGGAGGTTATTCTGGTATCATCCGGCGCTGTGGCTTCGGGCCGCAGCGAAATCAGGATGAACCATACGCTTGATGAGGTCTCTTCGCGCCAACTCTATTCTGCCATAGGGCAGGCCAAACTTATGGGCAAATACTACACCATGTTCCGCGAGCATAGCATAATCTGCGGTCAGGTACTTACCACAAAGGAGGGGCTTGACAAGGCTGACCACTACAGCAACCAGCAGAACTGCATGGAGGTTATGCTCAAAGAGGGTGTTGTGCCTATCATAAACGAAAACGATACGCTCTCCATCACTGAGCTGATGTTTACCGACAATGATGAGCTGTCGGGTATTATGGCTGAAATGATGGGGGTGGATTTGCTGATTCTATTGAGCAATATTGACGGAATATACAATGGCAATCCCCAGGATCCGCAGAGTACTGTAATACGCAGGGTTCATCCTGCTTCTGAGGATATGTCCCAATATATTCAGGCAGGAAAATCTGCTTTCGGACGTGGAGGTATGGTTACAAAGTCACGCATTGCAAGTAGTGTAGCCGGCAAAGGGATCCCTGTTGTTATAGCCAACGGACGCAAAGAGGATATTATTCTCAAATTGATTGACAACCCTAAAGATACCATCTGCACCAGATTTGAACCCTTAAATATCTGAAAATGACTCTCCAGAAAATGATAGAGATGAGTTCCAGGTCTGCCCTGGGACTCGTTTCGCTTACCGACGACAAAATAAATTCAATTCTCATTGACACAGCCCGTGCCCTTCGCAACGGAAGCTGTTCAATTATAGAAGCCAATGCACTTGACCTTGAACGCATGGACAAGGCCAATCCAAAGTATGACCGCCTCAAACTTACAGAAGAGAGGATATGCGCCATAGCAGATGATATGGAGAATGTGGCGACTCTTCCCTCCCCTCTTGGCAGAATCCTGGAGAGTTATACAAGGCCGAATGGAATGAAAATAAGCAAGACGACTGTCCCATTCGGAGTTATTGGTGTAATTTACGAAGCTCGGCCCAATGTAACTGCAGATGTCTTTTCTCTTTGTCTGAAGAGTGGCAACGCCTCTCTTCTTAAAGGAGGTTCAGATGCGGAGTATTCCAACCGCAGAATAGTTGGAATCATCCACGAGGTGCTTGCATCCCATAATATGAATACCGGTGTATGCACACTCCTGCCCTCAAGCAGGGAAGCCACTGCACAACTGCTCAATGCAGTCGGATTGGTTGACCTCATCATACCCAGAGGCAGCAGCCAACTGATAAACTACGTGCGCCAGAACTCCAGAGTACCGGTAATCGAGACCGGAGCCGGCATTTGCCACACATATTTTGATATATCAGGAAGTGTGGAAAAGGGGTGTGCAATTATTGAAAATGCCAAGACAAGACGTGTAAGTGTTTGCAATGCGCTTGATTCTCTCGTTATACATAAAGAGCGTCTGTGTGATCTGCCTGCACTATGTTTGCCTTTGGCAGGAAAAAACGTACTCATTTACGCCGACAGGCAGGCTTATAACGCACTTGCAGGCCATTATCCCGACAAACTTCTGCAACCCGCAACAGAGAGCCATTATGGGACAGAGTTCCTTGACTATAAAATGAGCATCAGAACTGTCGGGAGTATAGATGAAGCTCTTGCCCATATTGCAAAATACAGTTCAAGACACAGCGAGTGTATTATTGCCGACGATCCTGCTTCAATCAAGCGTTTTCAGCGGGAGGTTGATGCGGCCTGCGTATATGCCAATGTATCTACAGCCTTCACAGATGGTGCACAATTCGGTTTTGGGGCAGAAATTGGCATCTCGACCCAAAAACTGCATGCAAGAGGTCCTATGGCCCTGGCTGAACTCACTACCTACAAATATCTCATTGAGGGTGACGGACAGATTCGTTGCCAATAAGATAAGTGTTGGTTACTTTTTTTGATTATCTTTGCAGGATATTTCAAGAAAAGACCAGATGAATTCAAACACAGAGAACAACGAACTGTTCAAGGCTTCAGGGGCAAGCGCAGCAGGAAACTACACTGAGGATGATTTTGAGACGCTGAGCTGGAACGAACATATACGCCGCCGTTCAGGAATGTATATCGGCAAATTGGGAGACGGCTCCAGCCCTGATGATGGCATTTACGTACTCTTCAAGGAGATCGTGGACAATGCCATTGACGAGTTCATTATGGGCTACGGAAAGCAGGTGAACATTACCCTTGAGAACAATGAGGTCACTGTAAGGGACTTCGGACGCGGCATTCCGTTGGGCAAGGTGATTGAGGCCGTGAGCAAGATGAATACAGGTGCAAAATATGGCAGCGGTGCTTTCCACAAATCAGTGGGTCTCAACGGTGTGGGAACAAAAGCTGTAAATGCCACCTCAACCCATTTCTACATCCAGTCATTCAGGGATGGTGAAAGTTTCTATGCAAGATTCAGCAAAGGTGATCTGATTGAGAGCGGAAGTTGCACAACTACAGAGAAAAACGGCACACTTGTAAAATATATTGCTGATGAGACATTGTACGAGAACTACAAGTACAACATGGATTTCATTGAGACAATGCTCCGCAACTATGCATACCTCAATACAGGCCTTACCCTCTCATTCAACGGCACTGATTTCAAATCCAAGCATGGATTGCTTGACCTGATAAATGACAATCTGTCGGAGACTCCGCTATATCCGGTGATTCATCTTAGCGGACAGGATATTGAGATAGCAATTACACATGGAACCGAGAATGGAGAGAACATCAGCTCCTTTGTGAACGGACAGAATACAATTCATGGTGGAACCCACCTGGCTGCCTTCAGGGAGGGTGTTGCAAAAACTGTAAAGGAGTTCTTCAAAAAGGATTTTGATCCGAAGGATGTACGCCAGTCCATTGTTGCAGCCGTAAGCATCAAAGTTGAAGAACCTTCATTCTCTAACCAGACAAAGACATTCCTTAACTCAAAGGATGTCGCCAAGGATGGCCCGAGTGTAAGGAACTTCATTGTTGACTTCATAACCGAAAATCTTGACAACTACCTCCACAAAAACCAGGCGGTTGCAGATGTCCTTCTCAAGAAGGTGATCGAGAGCGAGAAGGAGAGAAAGGCAATCTCAGGAATCCAGAAACTTGCAAGGGAGAGAGCCAAAAAGGCAAATCTCCACAACCGCAAGCTCAGGGACTGCAGAATACACTACCACGACAAAGACCCTCGCAACGAGGAGTCGATGCTCTTCATTACAGAGGGAGACTCAGCAAGCGGATCCATTACAAAGAGCCGTAACGTCAATACACAGGCGGTATTCAGTCTGAGAGGAAAACCCAAAAACACATACGGACTCACAAAAAAGATTGTATACGAGAACGAGGAGTTCAATCTGCTTCAGGCTGCCCTCAATATTGAGGAGGATATTGCCAACCTCAGATACAACAAGATCATAATTGCAACAGATGCCGATGTGGACGGTATGCATATCCGCATGCTGCTGCTTACATTCTTCCTTCAGTTCTTCCCGGAGGTAATCAGACAGGGACACCTCTATATACTCCAGACTCCGCTATTTAGGGTAAGGAAGAAGAGACCGTCGGCCCAAGGCGAAAAGAAGAGGGGGAAAGGCAAGGACAAGGATGATATGGAGACCTACTACTGCTACTCTTCTGAAGAGAAGGAGCGTGCCATTGCAAAACTCGGCAAGAACCCCGAAATTACCCGATTCAAAGGTCTGGGAGAGATCTCGGCAGACGAGTTTGCCAACTTCATAGGTGAAGAGATACGCCTTGATAAAGTAAACTTGAGCAAAGATGACACAATACACGAACTGCTGGAGTTCTATATGGGCAAAAACACTATGGAGCGACAGAATTTCATAAGGGAGAACCTCAGATCTGACCTTATTCTTGAGGAGATTCTTGAAGAACCTGCAGTTCCATTGTCGTAAACTATTCCGACAAACAAACACGAACAGAAAATCATCATATAATGAAAACTATTTGCAAATTTCTCTTGAAACTGCTTGGGTGGAAAGCGATGGATCCACCTATGGAAGGCCCAAAAGGAATTATCCTTGGTGTTCCGCACACATCTGTCTGGGACTTTATCATTTCCTGGATCTATTACACATCCGTTGGCGGAAAAGCCAGCGTAATGGTAAAGAAAGAGTTCTTCTGGGGACCGCTCGGCCCGATTATGAGATGGATGGGTGGCATACCTGTTGACAGAAAGAGAGGTGCCACAGTTGTCAAGCAGGTGATTGATGCAATGAACAAGGCGGACTATATGCACCTTGCAATTGCCCCTGAAGGCACAAGGCAGCTTACTGCAAGATGGAAAACGGGCTTCCACACAATTGCCCGCGCATGCAATGTTCCGATTTACCTCGGCTATTTTGACTGGGGCAAAAAGGAGATAGGAAGAGGCAAGGTTTTTGAGCTTACAGACGACGTGCAAGGTGATCTGAAACGTATCCGTCAGATTTATAAAGAGATGGGAATCAAAGGCAAGCATCCCGAACTCTTTACAACAGGCAACGACCTTGAATAATAATATTATGGCCATCAAAGATGAGTGCTGGAGCACTTCTCTTTGGTGGCACATTTTTTGATAACTACACCACCAAACCTACAAAATTTACACTTTATATAATGAACTTTAAAACATTACGAGAATTATTCTATTCAAAATCAAAGCTTTTCGGCAAGAATAAATTTCTATGCACAATAGGTGGAGATCTTTACACTTACGAACAATTCGCACAAAAGACAGAAGAGATTTCCGCACTATTACTGAATAACGGAGTGAAAGCCGGAGAGAAAGTGGGAATATTGTCTCAGAATATGCCCAACTGGGGTGTCTCATTCTTCAGTTGTATGGTTTATAACAGAATTGCCGTTCCGATGCTTCCTGACTTCTCTGAAATGGAGATTGAGAACATTATCAGACACTCTGAATCAAAGGCTATCTTTGTTTCAAAGAAGCTCTACAGAAAGTTGAATGATGCAGCCAAAAGTATGCTTGACATCATTATTGCAGTTGATGATTTTTCAATAATCAAAGGCCATAGCGGTCTGGAGGAGGTATGTCCGAACATTGAAGGATTGAAATCTGCAATGCAACAGGATGCCTACATTCCAAAAGAGGAGGATCTTGCCACCATCATCTACACATCCGGCACAACCGGTAATTCAAAGGGCGTGATGTTGAGCCACAAGAACTTGTGTTCACATTTGAAATCTGCGATGCAGTTGCGTCCAAGTTTCGAGTGGGATGTATGGCTCTCAATCCTTCCGCTTTCACACACATTGGAGAACAGTTTGTCATTGCTGCTTCCTTTTTCAAGCGGCTGCTCAGTATACTACCTCGACAAGGCTCCTACCCCAACTGCCCTACTGCAGGCATTCAAAGTGGTAAAACCTACCACTATACTTGTGGTTCCGCTTATTATTGAGAAGATCTACAAGAACTCAATTCTGCCAAAAATAAAGGCAAAAAAGATTACCGCCACAATGTATAAAACAGTACTTGGCCGTAAACTTGTGCACCGCATAGTCGGCAAGCAGATGACCGAAATGTTTGGTGGAAGAGTACGCTTCTTCGGTATTGGCGGAGCAAAACTTGACGGCACAGTTGAGCGCTTCCTTCTTGAGGCCAAATTCCCGTATGCAATCGGCTATGGCCTTACAGAGTGCTGTCCGCTGCTTGCCGGTGCCATTCCAAGCATGGTTAAATGGCAGACCACAGGCCCGGCTGTTCCTGGTGTACAGTTGAGAATTGACAATATTAACCCTGAGACCGGAGAGGGCGAGATTGTTGCCAAAGGCGACAACATCATGATGGGCTACTACAAGAACCCAGAGGCTACAGCCGAAGCATTTACCCAAGATGGCTGGTTCAGAACCCAGGACCTTGGTTATATAGATGAAAAGGGCTGGCTCTCAATCAGAGGCCGTCTGAAGAATATGATTCTTGGCCCAAGCGGAGAGAATATCTATCCGGAAGAGATTGAGACAGTCATAAACTCACATCCGGCCATTGCAGAGTCTTTGGTACTCTCGATAAAGGGCAAACTGATAGCAAAAGTACATCCAAGCCCTGAGAAACTTGAATCTTTGAACAAGACCAAAGAGGAGCTATGGAAGGCTTATATGGCAAAGAAGATGGAACTTATCAAGGAGTATGAGACCAAAAAGGCAGAAATTGCCCTTGCATACCTTGAGAAAAAGGCCACCTACGAGAATTTGAAGAGCGAGTACTCACATGCCATTGAGGAGAAGAAGGCCCAGTACACAAAGGCATACGAACTCAAGAAATCGGAATATGCCGAGCAGTACAACAACAAGCGTCGTGAGCTCTTCAAAGCCTACGAGACCAAGAGAGACGAGGCTGTTGCAGCATACCACAGAAAGAAGGAGGAGATGTCGGGCAACATGAGTGCATATTATGAAAAACTCTCAAAAGAGATTGCACAGTATGTAAACTCAAAAGTGAACAAATTCTCCCAGATTGCAGAGGTCTACATTCAGGAAGAGGCCTTCCAGAAGACCGCCACAAGCAAAATCAAGAGGTATCTGTACAATTAGTTACAGCCATAAGCCTCACTTTTAAGGAACATAAAGGTGACCCAAAAGGCATCTCCATGAATAGCACCCCCCTATTAGAAAGCGATCTAATAGGGGTTATTCCTTTGATGATCTATTAAGCCAGTCTCATACGTTCTTCATAGATAGAACTATGAATCTTCATATCAATTTATAAACATCATATTCTTTACCCTAATATATTTTCTTGTATAAGAATATTTGTTCTATTTTATAGTTTTGCAAAACAATGCCCTACTCTCTGCCGGGCGCAAATTGCAGAACCGCGAAGTCCATAAATAACGGCTTTTATGAACTTCGCTCCCAACTGCTCTAAGCCAGATAAACGGAATGTTGTTGTCAGATCCTGATAATACTGAATATGTTGTTCCAATAGGATAGTTCCAACAGGATAAAATAGTATATTTGTAAAAACTAAGAGTCCAATTTATACCCGTTTGTTATGAAGAGAGTTAAATGGCCCAATGCCAAGGTTGACATAATTACCAAGATTGCCGAAATTACCAAGATCGCCACGGTTGCTGCAATTGCTACGATTGCACTGCTGGCAGCAGGTTGTATCGAAAAGGATCCTGTTGACGATGATCCCAATTATAGCACCTTTACTGGAGTTGTATCAGAAGCCCAAAGCCTACAGGGCGTAGAACTCCATTGGCATGAGATGGACCAGATATCAATCTTTACATCAACACTGAACGGTCAATACCAGTTCAAGGGGCAAACCGGGGAGAACTCAGGCACATTCAAGAGGATGTCAACTGAATCAGGCACCGAAGGGGCTTCACTTGCCACCATCTATGCTGTCTACCCATACTCTAAAAATACTTCAATAAGTTCTGACGGAACCATAACCATGGAGTTGCCTGCCGAGCAGGAGTATGCCAAGAACTCATTAGGCAAGGGCGCCAACAGCATGGTCGCAGTAACAGCCGGCAAGGAGGATCTATTTTTGCCGTTCAGGAATTTGTGCGGCTACCTAAAGATTAAGGTTTATGGAGAGAATATAAACATAAGGAGCATTGAGTTGAAGGGAAATAATGGCGAAGTGCTCTCGGGCAAAGCTACCGTTACAGCAAAATACCAGGCAGATCCGCAAATGAGCCTATCACCTGAGGGCGGCAAGTCAATTAAACTCAACTGCAATGCATCGGGCGTAAACATTGGCAATTCTGCCGGTACTGCTACAGAGTTCTGCTTTGTAATACCTCCGGTAACATTCACAAAGGGTTTTACACTCTCAATTGTTGATGTAAATGGAAACAAGACAACCCAATCCACATCAAAAACTTTAACGGTTAAGCGCAACACAATGGAGGCCTTTGATGTAATGTTTGTGGCAGACAATTGGGAGTATCAGATTACCTACACCACAAGCGACAACACAGCCATTGCAATAAATGAATCCCATTTTGACGCCACCATACTCTCCCATTCTTATGACAAGGAGGGCGGCATGGGCAGAATAATTTTTAATAAACGGCTCACAGCAATAAAGGAGGGAGCCTTCAGGTCAAGGACAACACTCACAAGCATAACCATTCCCGAAGGTGTTACAACTTTGGGCTACAGTCTCTTTGCAGAGTGCTCAAGCCTTGAAGAGGTAACTTTGCCGGGCACACTCAAGGCAATACCGGGTTACATGATACAAGGCTGCTCCAATTTGAAAACATTTGTAATACCTGATGGGGTGACAAGCATTGAGAATTGTGCTTTTTATGGTGGCACCAGTCTTACAGACATTACCATTCCGGAGAGTGTGACCAATATTGGAGCCTCTGCCTTTTACGGCTGCCGCAAATTGACAGGCATTACCATTCCTGAAGGAGTGACCGCCATTGGCGGCAGTACTTTTTACGGTTGCAGCAGTTTGGCAAACATCACGATTCCGGAGAGCGTAACCTCTATAGGAGGATCGGCTTTTTATGATTGCAGCAGTTTGACAAGCATCAATATTCCTGAGAATGTAACCAGTATTGGAATCAGCGCCTTCAAGAGTTGCCTCAGTTTGACGAGCGTCAATATTCCAGAGGGTGTAACCAGCATTGAATCCAGCACTTTTTATGATTGCAACAGATTGGCAAGCGTCGATATCCCCGAAGGGGTGACCAGTATTGGGGAATCCGCTTTCTGGTACTGCAGCAGTTTGACAGAGATTACCATTCCAAAAGGTGTAACCAGCATTGGATACAGCACTTTTTTGGGTTGTTTGAGTTTGACAAGCGTTACAATTCCCGAAGGTGTAACCAGTATTGGAATATCGGCATTCAATAGTTGCTGGAGTTTGACAACCATTACAATCCCCGAAGGTGTAACCAGTATTGGAAGCAGCGCCTTCAACGATTGCCGCAAATTGGCAAGCATCAATATTCCTGAGAGTGTGACCGATATTGGAAGCAACGCTTTTTCCTATTGCAACAGTTTGACAAACATAACAATTCCAGAGGGGGTAA
>JAEIGA010013841.1_pt1 | contig 12268 bp, 9 predicted proteins | sample 9270691 | NCBI WGS metagenome assembly JAEIGA01 (sample SAMN17057246, study PRJNA624740) | gut metagenome | biome: biome; isolation source: fecal sample | host: Bos grunniens | place: China: Xizang | collected 2019
AGATCCTAAGGTTGCAATGCTTTCATTCTCTACACTCGGTTCAGCAAAGCACGAGGTTGTCGACAAGGTTATCGAGGCAACCAAACTTGCCAAGGAGCTTGATCCAAGCCTCAAGATCGAGGGTGAGCTTCAGGCAGATGCTGCTCTCGTGCCATCTGTAGGCCAGAAAAAGGCTCCAGGTTCAGAGATCGCAGGACATGCAAACGTGCTCGTGTTCCCATGCCTCGAGGTTGGTAACATCGGTTACAAGCTCGTTCAGAGACTCGGCAACGCAGACGCTATCGGACCTATCCTCCAGGGTATCGCTCGTCCGGTAAACGACCTCAGCCGCGGTTGCTCAGTTGACGACATCTACAAGATGGTAGCAATCACAGCTTGCCAGGCAATGGACGCTAAGTAGTCTAGAGCAAAAACATAGCTAAAGTGCTCCTAGCACCCCATAAATCGAGGGGGCCAGGAGCACTTTTCATATAAAAACGCGCCAGACTGAAGCAGTTGCAGAAATGGAAACGAATTTGTACCTTTGAAGGTTAATTGTTTTATGGAAAAGGCACAGGCAAATATAAGGATAAAAGAGCTCAGGGACATTCTCAATGATGCCTCCAGAAGGTACTACGTCGAGAACATGCCGACAATGAGCGATTATGAGTTCGACATGCTCCTGAAAGAGCTCGAAGCTCTTGAGGCGGAGTATCCTGAAATGGTCACTCCGGACTCCCCTACGCAGAAGGTCGGAAGCGACTTGGCAGAGGCGAAACCATCAAAGCGCAAAGGTACTGAGCCGCGTAAGGAGTTTGAGCAATATCCTCACCGTTACCCTATGCTTTCCCTTGGAAACACATACGACATCAGCGAAGTGCAGGCCTTTGCAGACAGGGCCGCCAAAGGTATTCCTGCTGAGGAAACCGAAAAGGTGCCTTTCTCATTCAGCTGCGAACTCAAGTTTGACGGAACAGCAATCTGCCTCACATATCAGAAAGGCAAACTAACCAGGGCGCTTACCCGTGGAGACGGAACGATCGGAGACGATGTGACTGAAAATGTTAAGCACATCAGCAATATCCCACAAACACTTCAAGGTACAGATTGGCCCGAGGAGTTTGAGATCAGAGGCGAAATTTACATGCCGTGGGCAGCCTTCGACAGACTAAATCTTGAGCGCGAGAAAGACGAGGAACAACCGTTTGCAAATCCTCGCAATGCAGCTTCAGGATCGTTGAAGCTTGTCGACAGCAGCATGGTCGCAAACCGTGGTCTGGAGTGTACACTTTACCATATGCTGGGCGAAGATCTGCCTTACAGCACCCACGACGAGGCCCTTACCAAGGCTGCTGAATGGGGATTGCCGGTTTCTGACCTTAGAAAAGTATGCAAAAGCATAGAAGAGATTGAAGAATTCATAAACCACTGGGACACAGAGCGTAAAACACTTCCGTTTGCAACTGACGGCATCGTCATAAAGGTCAATCAGATGCAATATCAGGAGGAATTAGGCTACACAGCAAAGTTCCCACGCTGGGCGGTTGCATACAAGTTCAAGGCAGAGCAGGCGCTGACCAGACTTAACAGCATAGACTATCAGGTAGGTCGCACAGGCGCAGTCACTCCGGTTGCAAACCTGGAGCCGGTGCTACTCAGCGGAACTATTGTAAAGAGAGCATCTCTCCACAATGCCGACCAGATGGAAATACTCGATATCCACGTAGGTGACTACGTATACGTGGAAAAGGGCGGAGAGATCATCCCGAAGATCACAGGCGTCGAACTATCCCAAAGACCTTCCGACGCTGAACTCCCCCACTTCCCGACTACATGCCCGGACTGCGGAGCGACTCTCGTCAGGGACGAGCAGGAAGCCAAAGCTTTCTGCCCTAACCAGTCCGGATGCCCGACCCAGATAAAGGGCAAGCTCGTGCATTTCCTCAGCCGCAAGGCCATGAATGTGATTGCCGGTGACGCGACTATAGACCAGCTATACAACAAGGGGCTGGTATGGAATCCTGCAGACTTCTACGAATTGGAAAAGGAGCATCTGCTTGGTCTGGACGGTTGGAAGGACCGGTCAGCAGAGCGCTTCCTCAATAGCCTGGAGGAGTCAAAGAAGACTCCTTTCGAAAAGGTGCTGTTTGCCCTCGGAATAAGACACGTCGGCGAAACTACCGCAAAATCAATGGCAAGATATTTCAAGAACATCGACGCAATGGCTGCTGCAACACGCGAGGATCTCCTTGCCGTTGACGATATAGGAGAAGTAATTGCAGACAGCGTTCTGGCGTATTTTGCCGATGGCGTCAACTCAGACACAATAGAGCGTCTGAAGTCAGCCGGACTCAGATTCGAAGTTGAGAAAGAGGCCGAGGCAGTGTCAGAAGCTCTCAAGGGGAAGACGATAGTGATATCCGGCAACTTCAGCATTTCACGTGATCAGATGAAGGCACTGATTGCCGCTCATGGAGGGAAGAACAGCGGAAGCGTCAGCGGAAAGACAGCCTTCCTGCTGGCAGGAGAAAAGGCTGGTCCGGAAAAGCTGAAGAAGGCTGAGAGCCTGGGGGTCAGGATCATAGACGAAAAGACTTTCATGGAGGAGTTCCTTGGTGAAATTCCAGATCAAGTCGTGAATGACGACAATTTTAAGGAAACATTATTTTAAAGAATATAAGATTATGAAGACAGGAGATAAGTTCGTATTAAAGCGTACAGTTGCGGACAATGAGACAGCAGAAGTACTTGGCTCCGGCGGTCTGCCGGTTTACGCAACACCGGCGATGATTTGCCACATGGAACTTTCAGCATACAGTCTTGCAGCAGAGCACGGTCATGCGACAGTAGGTACCAAGGTAAACATCAGCCATTTAAGGGCGTGCAAAGTAGGTACAGAGGTTACTATAACAGCAGAACTTACTGAAGTTGACGGCAGAAGACTTGAGTTCAACATAAAGGTTGAAGACGAGAAAGGTCTTCTCGGTGAAGGTACGCACCAGCGTTACATCATAGATCCTGAAAGATTCATGGCTAAGTTAGGATAATGAAGAGACTCAAGGGAAAGACAACAAGACTGAAGAATTTCTTCAGCGAGGAAATCTGGGAAATGGAATTGGAAGAGCTGTCCAAGGCCAAGGCCCGTTTCATCAAATACGTAAAGATTGCGATCATCACCGCTAAGACCTATGCCCAGCAGAAGATAGGCCCGCAGGCAGTTGCGCTCAGTTATCTGAGCGTCATGGCTTTGGTACCTTTCCTGGCAATTGTCTTTGCCATTACAGGCGGTCTGGGAGTGGACGGTCTTCTGAAGGACTTCATGTATTCTAACTTCAGTACCAATCAGAGCGTGATTGACACCGTTCTGTCTTTCTCTCAAAATATCATCGACACAGCTAGAAGCGGATGGATGGGTTTCCTTAATGCCCTCCTCTTCCTATGGATCATATACAGGCTCATGGCAGGTGTAGAATCAGCGTTCAACAACGTGTGGAAGGTAAACGGCAACAGAAGTCTTTTCAGAAGACTGTCTTATTATCTTGTGATCCTTATCCTGTCCCCTTTCGTGATCCTTGTCCTCTTCTCCGGATCTTTTGTATATACGAACCTGCTTGAGTACATGGGTCTGAATATAGAAGAACTTTCATTCATTAAGAAGCTGCTTTCCTGGGCGCTCTTCGTAGCGGTTGCCGCTCTTACATTCTCAGCCATGTACAAGTTCATTCCTAAACATAAGGTTGAGTATGGAGTGGCATTAAGAGCAGCAGTCTTTGCAGCAGTGGCTTTTACAGCTATGCAGTTCCTCTATCTCGAGACCCAGCTCCTCGTTACGCGCCTTAACGGTGTATATGGTACATTTGCTGCAATTCCGCTTTTCATGGTATGGCTTAACATAAGCTGGAATATAATCCTCATGGGAGCAGAGCTCTCATACGCATTCCAGCATGTAGACACATATAACCTTGACTATTAACATTATGGGAAAGATTTCAGAGTTCAACCAGCATGACCACGAGGTCATTGCACGAGAATATGCCGACCTGAAGGAGGCCGCACGAAAGAGATGTCCGGATCAAACCGAACTTGACATGATCCAGAAGGCATTTGATTTTGCCAATGAAGCTCACAAAGGCGTCAGAAGAAGATCCGGCGAACCATATATCCTGCATCCTATCGCAGTAGCAAAGATAGTTGTCAGCAATATCGGTCTCGGATATAAGTCTATCATTGCTGCCCTTCTGCATGATGTTGTAGAAGATACTGACTATACTGTGGACGACCTGAGAAGTCTCTTCGGAGATAAGGTTGCCACACTTGTAGAAGGCCTTACCAAGATCAAGACAGTTCTTGACAACGAAGACAAGGCTGTCAAGAAGAGCATGCAGGCAGAGAACTTCAAGCGTATTCTCCTTACCCTTAATGACGATGTACGCGTTGTGCTGATCAAGCTCGCTGACCGTCTGCACAATGTCAGGACCATCGAGTTCATGCCGGAGCACAAGAGAGACAAGATTCTCAGCGAGACCATGTTCGTATTCATTCCCCTCGCTCACAGGCTTGGTCTGTACAGCATAAAGTCTGAAATGGAAGACATATGGCTCCGCTATAAGGAGCCGGATGCTTTTCATCAGATATCCGAACAGATCAACAGGACAGTTATCGACAAGGATAAGAAGATCAACGAGTTCATAGCTCCTATAGATCAGGCCCTCAAATCAGCTGGCTTTCAATATGAAATCAAGAAAAGAGTAAAGACTCCATACTCGATCTGGAAGAAGATGCGCACTAAAGGTGTCAGCTTCGACCAGATATATGATCTCTACGCTGTCCGTATCATATTTGATGCATCCAGGACAAAGGAACCGGAGCGTGCACAGTGCTTCCATATATTCTCCATAATCACAGGTCTTTATCCATACAAGGAAGATAGAGTGCGTGATTGGGTCAACCACCCTAAAAACAATGGCTACGAAGCTCTTCATTGTACCCTTATGAGTCAGGCCGGTATTTGGGTAGAGGTTCAGATCAGGAGCCAGAGGATGCATGAGATTGCCGAGAAAGGTATCGCAGCGCACTGGGCTTACAAGAAGGAAGGCATCATCAGCGAAAGCGAAAGCGAGATGGATAAATGGATAACCAAGGTAAAGGATATCCTGGTAAATCCTGACGTCAATGCTCTCGACCTCCTTGACATGATCCATAATGACCTGATCACCACTGACATAATGGTATTCACTCCGAAAGGTGACCAGAGAAGTATTGATAAAGGTGCCACAGCCCTTGATTTTGCATACGCCATACATTCGGAAATCGGAAACAAAGCTATTGCAGCCAAGGTAAACTTCAAGCTCGCACCTCTATCGCATGTGCTCAAGACCGGAGACCAGATAGAGATCATTACGGCAGAAAACGAGAATCCTAAACGTGAATGGCTGCAGTTCGTCAAGACATCCAAGGCAAGAAAATTCATACTGGAGTACCTGAAGACTCAGCGTCATACTACAGAAAAGCATGGAAAACACATGCTTGAAGTAGCTCTCCTGGAGATTGGTAAAAGCCTCACAGACAAGGTAATGAAGTCTCTAATGGAAGAGTTTGATGTCTTTGACACCAAACCTGAGGAGATGTATTATAAGATAGGAAATGGCGAGATCAGTCTTGAGAATCTTTCAGAGAAACTAAAGAAATATCACGGCATCAATAGGGAATCATATTTTGTCATCTCCAACTCTGACAGCAATCAGAAATATATCCTTGCTTCATGCTGCACCCCTATCATGGGTGAAAGCGTCATAGGTTTCAGAGACTCTGACGGAGTCATTACAGTTCATACACGCACATGCCCTAACGCCAACAACCTTGCGGCTAAGTTCGGAGACCAGATTGTTGCTGTGAAATGGGATAAGGAAGCCAATTCCGGAAGCACATATCTTGCACGAGTCTCACTGAAAGGAACTGACAGGATGGGTATGATCAATGACATCACAAGGATTACCTCTAAGGTGCTTGGAGTCAACATAAGGAGGTTCAACCTTGGTGCCGAAGAAGGCATATTTGACGGATTCATCGATCTGTATGTCCATGACATTACCGAACTTGAGAGATATATTGCAAGACTCAGCAAGATCAAGGGCATTGACAGAGTTGTGAAGACAGACCTATAAAGCAATTTTAAATGAAAAAGTTCCTAAGCAGATTCTTTCCTATAATTCCGGTATCAATCATTCTCGGGATGACCATATTTTCGCATTCATGCGCGAATACGACAACGCCCCCTACCGGCGGACCTAAGGATACAATTCCTCCGGTCATCACTGAGATATTTCCTGTGATCGGACAGACACAGGTACCTGTGCATAAGACCCAGTTGAAGATAATGTTCAACGAATATGTGACCGTAAAGGACCCTAAAAGCCTTTTCCTTTCTCCGCCACTGGAGAAAGCACCTAAGTTCAGACTTAAGGGCAAAGGTGTACTGGTTACATTTGAAAGTGACCTCGATTCAAACAAGACCTATACATTGGACCTTACCAACGCCATCGGTGACAACAATGAGGGCAACATGTTTCCTGGATTTACACTCGTATTTTCGACAGGTGATGTTATCGATACCATGATGGTGACAGGACTGGTACAGGACTGCAATTCGTTGAAACCTCTGAAAGGAGCGACTGTAATGCTATACAAGGATCATGCTGATTCTGCCGTATTCCTCAAGAGACCTGATGCTGCTGTCAAGACTGATGAATGGGGATTCTTCTGTCTCAGAAACATCCAGGATACAATCTACAGGATGTACGCCATCATTGACGAAAACAACAATAACAAGTATGATCCTGAAACAGAGAAGATAGCATTCATTGACTCATTGTTCAAACCTGTCAATTTCGTCATCGACAGTCTTCCGGAACTTCAGAAATATGACATGAAGGACACAGTGAACTGTCTGGCACGTAAGACTGAGGTGGAACTTAACATCTTCAAGGAAAAGCCGTCAAAACAGATGATTGTCAATAAGGAACGTGTCGGTGAACGAACTGCATACATTACTTTCATGGCACCATATGCGCAGATAGATTCCATCTGGGTGAGAGGTGTGCCTGCCGAGAATCTGATCACCCAGTTCAACATCATGCAGGACAGCCTTGAAATATGGGTGAATGACCCGAAGCCTCAGCCTGATACAATGTTCCTTAATGTGAAGTATCTGAAGACCGATACACTGGGCATGCTTAACAGCTTTACAGAAGAACTCAAGTTGCTCAAACCGAAGAAGACGGCAGGCAAAAGTTCTACAAAAGATACCAAGAAAGAGGATACTCTTGCAGTGTTCAAGCTGGAAGCAAAACCGGAAACCGTCGAGCAGTACGGATTCACTATAGAATTCACATATCCTCTAGTAGAGTCTGCGTTCGATTCACTCGTATTCCGTTCAATCAATCCTCGTCAGCAGGAAAACATCGGGAAATACAGTGTTGTCCAGGATTCACTCAACCTGAGGAAATATGTTGTCACACCGGCAGAAAAGCTTCAGCCAGGATATGAATACTTCCTTAAGGTCCCTCATCGTAAGTTCCGTGACATCAATGGATTCTATAATGACAGTTCAGAGGTTAAGGTAACACTTCCTAATGATGACAAGCTCAGCACACTATTCCTTAATCTTTCAAATGTAAACAATAAATACATTGTGGATCTGCTGAATGAGAAGAGAGACAAGGTGTTGAGACAGTATATTGTCGAGAAGGACCAGACACTCACATTCCCATACCTGAAGGCAGGCAAATATTCCATCAGGATCACAGAGGACCTTAACAGAAACGGAATTGTCGATACCGGTATCCTTTTGGAGAAGAAACAGCCGGAAAAAGTAAGATTCTATAAGCTGGAGGACGGCACCTTCCTGATCGACATTCCTGAAATGATGGAGATCGAGCAGAATCTGGATGTACAAGCTATGTTTGAGTAGAAATGAATATGAAGAGACTGATATATATAGCAGCAGGACTTCTGATCTTCATCAATGCTAATGGACAGGTGAAGACTGATGAAATGATGGTGCTTGACGTGGATTCCATTACAGACACTCAGCTTGATACCATAGATATCAAGAAGAAGCTCGTCGTAAATGACTATACAATGATAGGTATACAGTATGGTGCCGGTCTGAGTCAGGTCATGTGGAATCCCACCCAGAAGCAGGACATGCTTTTCTCACCTGTCAATGTCGGATTTACGATAACAACATATCAGAAGATGTTCGGATATATGCCGTTCTTCGGTTTTCAGGCGGGTATCTTTTACGCAAAGGAAGGATACCAGTTCGAATATAATGAAGACAAGGACTATATCTATACTATCGAAGGTGCTGAAAAGGCGGTATTGGATGTGATTGAGGTTCCTCTGCTTTTCCAGTTCCATTATGATATGTGGAATTTCAAGATCATGGCCCAGGTTGGTTGCTATGGTGGTTACAGACTTGGAATAGAAAGATTTCCTGGAAAGACTGGAAATGTAAGCGAAGAACTCAGATATTCCTTCAAGGATACAGACAGGAGAATGGATTACGGAATCAAGGGTGGGGTAGGTTTTGCCCTTGTGTTCGAGCCTGTTGAAATCCACTTCCAGGCCATGTACAAACATTCGCTAGCCACACTATACGAACCTGATCATTACAGCCAATACTACTACAGATACGCTTATCCTCAGAATATCATAGTTTCAGTAGGTACACATTTCCATATAACAAAGAGATCTGGAAAGACTAAAGCTGAAATAAAGAAGCTTGCAAAAGATATGGTATATAATAAAGATAACCAGTAATGAATGCAATTGAAGTAAATGTCGGCAATGTCATCATAGGAGGCGAAGCGCCGATTGTCGTTCAGACGATGTGCAATACCCACACATCTGACGTGGAAACATCTGTCGCACAGTGTGTGGAGCTATATAAGGCGGGCGCACAGCTCATAAGACTCACAGTTCCATCTATGGGCCAGGTAGAGTCAATCAAGGAAATAAGAAGACAGCTGAGAGAAATGGGTATAGACACTCCCCTTGTCGCAGATGTACATTTTTCATCAGACATAGCCATTGCTTGTGCTGAGGTTGTAGAAAAAGTCAGAATCAATCCCGGCAATTTCCATAAGGATCATGAAAAAGCAAAGGAGCAGTTTGCTAAACTGGTCCAAGTATGCAAAGGACACGGCACTGCTATAAGGATCGGTCTTAATCATGGGTCACTTGGAGACCGAATAACCAATTTATATGGCAACACTCCTCTTGCAATGAAGGAAGCTGTCATGGAATGGCTGGAAATGTGTGCAGACAACGATTTTTACAACGTCGTAGTGTCCCTCAAGGCAAGTAACACTTTTGTTATGGTAGAGGCTTATCGCCTACTGTTCAACGAGATGCGCGATAAAGGGATGGCTTTCCCACTTCATCTTGGTGTCACAGAGGCAGGTAACGGAGATAGCGGCAGAATCAAGTCCGCAGTCGGTATTTCCGCCCTGCTTTCAGAGGGAATCGGTAATACTATCCGCGTATCATTAACTGAGAACCCGGCAAACGAGATACCTGTTGCACAGTATCTTTCTGAGCGATACGGCAGAAGACTTTATTCGTCAATGTCGAACATCACAATCCAGGAAAAGAAGGCAATTGCAGAATATCATGCTCCGTCCAAGGAAAGACTCCTGCTCGATGCTTCCTGCGATTTCGGCAAGAGGCTTCTTGACAAAGAACTTGATGAGCTTGAAATAACTGGTACATACATAGATGAAAGCGGATCAGAAGTGATGCTTGAGGGAAGCGACTTCGCTGCTTATCTGGTAGATGAGATCATGCAGGCAGCGCGCAGACGCTTCTACAGACCTGAATATATCGCTTGCCCAGGCTGCGGCAGGACAATGTATAATCTTGAAGGCACTTTTGAAGAAGTCAAGCGCAGAACAGCACATCTCAAAGGTATGGTGATCGCCGTAATGGGATGTATTGTAAACGGACCTGGAGAGATGGCAGATGCTGACTGGGGATATGTGGGTGAAGGAAACGGCAAGGTCTCTATATATAAAGGCAAGGAACCTCTCGATAGACATGTTCCTGAGACAGAGGCAATTGACCGCCTCTTACAATATATAGAAGATGACATGAAAAAATAAAGATACGAATAAAGGCTGAGTGAACTACTCAGCCTTTATCATATCCTTCTGGGCCTTCTCCCATTGTTCTTTTGCATATTCCTGCATGTCAACGACCTCATCAGTTTCATCAACGATTTCCTGACCAAGCATCGTCTCGATGACGTCTTCCATGGTCACTATGCCTCGGAATGTTCCGTATTCATCGATGATGACCGATATGTGTTCCTTCTTCTCAAGGAACTTCTCCCAAATGTTTCCTACAGGCTCATTCTCAGGAAAGGTGAGAATCGGGCGGCTGATTTCACGGATTGTTGTAGAGAACTTGTCTTCGGCCATTTCTTCAAGTACTGTCTGTCGGAGAACATATCCTATCACATACTCATCATTGTCTTCATCATATACGAGGATTCTTGAGTGAGTAAGTTCTGAATCATAGAACTCCTTTATAGTCATCTGGCCTTCAGCCATCTCGACAACTGTGCTGGGGGTCATGATTTCGTGAGCAGTAATCTCATCAAGTTTGAGAAGGTTCTGAATCATTTTCTTCTCCTCTGTCTCGATAACATCCTCTTCAGTCGCCACACTTACCATTGCTGAAATATCTTCTCTGCTGACACTGACCTGGTTTGACTTGGATGATATGATTCTCTGAAACTTCTCAAGAATCCATACCAGCGGGAATGATATGAAAATCATCATATTGATGATCGCCGAAGCCGGAATTGCAAGGCTTCGCCAATAGTTTGCTCCGATAGTCTTTGGAATTATTTCAGAAAATATCAGAATAGCAAATGTGAAGATTGTCGAGAAAATTCCCACCAATGCATCTCCATAGACTTCATAGACGAGGGATCCTACAATTGAAGCACCGACAGTATTTGCAATTGTATTAAGACAAAGAATAGCTGAAATTGGTCGGTCCGGATTCTGTTTGAGCCTTTTTAGCCTCTGAGCACCTTTGACTCCCTGCTCTTCCAGACCTGTTACGTATGATAATGGCGTTGAAAGAAGGGTCGCTTCAAGCATTGAGCATAATGCTGACAATGCAATGGCGATCACCATTATAATATATATTAACTGTTCTTCCATTTTATTTGTTTAGTTCTGCAATAACGGTTTCAGATCCCCTTACTGTGTCACCAAGCTTGACCTTTATAATAGCATCAAGTGGCAGATACATGTCGATTCTTGATCCAAACTTGATGATTCCACACTCATCTGACTTCACGACATCCGCCCCAGGATTTGCGTGGCACACGATTCTTCTGGCAAAAGTTCCTGCAATTTGTTTGAAGAAAACATCTCCATAAGTACTGCGTACAGCTACTGAGGTATGCTCGTTAAGTTCTGAAGCTTTTGGAAGGAAGGCGAGCATATATTTGCCTGGATGGTATTTATAATATGTTACGTTTCCATCTATAGGCCAATAGTTCACATGAACATTGAAGAAATCCATGTATACTGATACCTGAAGGCACTCACCCTTGATATATTCGTTCTCTACAACCTTGTCAATCACTACAATCTTACCATCAGCTACCGAAGTCACCTGATTGTCAGCTCCGACGCGGACGCGCGAAGGCACTCGGAAGAAAAAGAGAACAAATCCCATGAAGAACATAGGGATTGTACACAAAGGATATGAGATGAAAGGCCACGGAATAAAACGCATGATGAGATATGCGAGCGGTGCGCATATCAGCCACACAAGCAGGATAGTACCGTAACAGTCTTTATGAATCATAAAAAAATCGCGTTTTATATAATAAAGCGCGAAATTACTAATTATTTGTCAATTAGACAAATTGTTAGAGACAGAGAACGTCCCATGCTACCAGATAGATGATACCTATCGGAATCGCTATCAGAGCACTGTCGAAACGGTCGAGAAGACCGCCATGACCCGGAATGATTGTGCCTGAATCCTTGACATCATAGTGTCTCTTCCACTGGGACTCAATAAGATCTCCGTATACTCCTGCCACATTCAGCAAAACAGCTATCGCGATGCAATGAGCAAGGTCAAATGTGTGTCGTCCTGATGTAAGAGGGAAAATTCCTGTATAATGCAGTACGACTGAAATCAGTATTGCCATGAACATACCACCCCAGAATCCGATCCACGACTTTTTAGGAGAGATTGA
>JAEIGA010013842.1_pt1 | contig 12268 bp, 3 predicted proteins | sample 9270691 | NCBI WGS metagenome assembly JAEIGA01 (sample SAMN17057246, study PRJNA624740) | gut metagenome | biome: biome; isolation source: fecal sample | host: Bos grunniens | place: China: Xizang | collected 2019
ATTTCTGGTTCAACACTCCCGATGTTATAAAAGCCAAAACAGAATATGCAATCCAAAACGGTTTTGGCGGAGTTATGATATGGCATTACAACTGCGATTTGCCATCGACTAACGAAGGTTCGCTCCTCAGAGCGATAGATACTGCAATAGACAATAATTATTGATAAAAAGAGATGTCTTGCATCAGCAGGACATCTCTTTTTGTGTTAAGGAAATTTTGGATACATTAGTCAAGGTTTGTTTCCTTATAAAAAGTAACAAGTCACTTGTTTATTAATTTTTTTAGTAAGCGCTTGGGGTGTTTAATGTAACCAATAATTATTTTTTTGTTTTTTTGAATGACTTTTTGACGGATTTCTTTTTTTTGATTTTTTTTAGCAAGCTTAACAATCTTGTGGTAGTTTCGAGTTTTTGAAATGCGTAGTAACGTTTTATTTATTATGCGAAGCTCAAAATCCCTAAACGGAATACAGGTTAAATTATAATCCCACACAAAATTTTTATTAAAATAATCATAATCCAATAAAGAATAGTATCTTGCAAGGTACCCAATCCAATATAACAACATTCTTCTGGTTTCGCTTAAACAGATCTTGCTGTTGTAATCGTGAATCAAAATATCAAAAATCTGTTTTGATCCTTCAAGGGTTAATTTGAGCCTTTTTTCTTTAGGCGCGAAAGTTACAGATGCGTTATGGACTCTATAAAAATAAGCTAATATGTTATAGTCAATAGTTTTAGGATTATAAATCATTGTCTGATAATTAAACAACCCATCTTCTCCATAATGAACATTATTTGCAAACATGATATTATGTAGATTAAGGTATTCACGTCTATAAAGAGTTCGTGTAACAAAAACTTTTTTATATGGAACATTAGGCTTCAGATTCTTTGTTTGTTCTGTTTCAAGCTCAGAGTTAAAAGTATATGATTCAACAGTGATTCTGTCCGGATTACACGATGTTGCTAATTCCTTAAGTTTACCTAAAATATTAGGAGAAATAAAGTCATCTGCATCTATAAACCATATGTAGTCACCTTGTGCAATTCTGATTCCTTCGTTTCTCGATGCACTTACTCCACTGTTAGTTTTGTTTTTTATAATAATATTATTGTATTCTTTTGAGTATTTATCAAGAATAATGCTGCTGTTATCCGTGGATCCATCGTTGACACAAATTATTTCAAAGTCCGATATATCTTGATTTATAAGTGAATCAAGACATTGGCTTAAATAATTTTGAGCATTATAAACAGGGACAATAAAACTTAAGAACAAAAACAACACCTCTTTTATTATAACAGTTGGCTTCTATCAATATTTTATATTGTTAGTCTTATATTGTCAACATTTCAGGTGATTAAAGAATGTATTATTTTAAAACAGAATCAGAATGAAATAATGGGGTGTGTAAAAAACAAAAAAATTATGGTGTTTACTTGACATCAGCACCTGCTGCCTGTCGCACCATATCAGATTTTCTGAAAGATACAAATACCGCGCCGAGCGAATACGATATGATTCTGACGGGGGATCTCGGTGCGGTCGGCTCAAAGCTGCTGCTTGAATTGATGCAGCAGCAGGAAAACATTGATATTTCGGCGATACATGCCGATTGCGGCACGATGATTTTTGATTTAAACAAGCAAAAAGAAGTGCTTTCCGGCGGTTCGGGTTGCGGCTGCAGCGCAACCGTGCTTTGCAGCAATATAATGAGAAAAATTGAAAACGGTGAGCTTAAAAAGGTTCTTTTTGTAGGGACGGGTGCGCTTATGTCGGGCGTTTCCGCTCTTCAAAGCGAGAGCATACCGTCTGTAGCTCACGGAGTTTTGATAACGAACAACGGAGTGTGATTTGAAATGAACGAACTGAGTAATGCGTTAAGGGTAGTGAATACGAGTTTCAAAACCGTCAGGCTGCTTGAAATGTTCAAAAAAACCGTTATCTTCGGAGCTTTTGCGGTTTGCGGAATATATGTGCTGAAAATGATGCGCAAATAATACACCGAAAGGTTGTTATACATGAAAAATTTCAGAAAAAGTATGCTTGCTGCCGCCCGTGTTTTTCGTGACGGAGCGGCTCGGAATGAGGATTCCTCCCAGCTTTATTCCTGGCTTTCCGATAATTATTATCTGCTTGCAACCTGCGCCGAATCCTGCGCAGATAACTGCAAAAAAATTCAGAGGAACAAAAAAGACTCGGCAGAATTGTCGGGTCTTTATGATTTATGCCGCAAAATTTGCCGTAACGGCGTTCTTCCTGCCGAAAAAGAGCTTGCGGAGTCAGTTTCGGATATGAGCGGATGCTTTTTGAGCATGAATCTTCCGCTTACGCTGAGTTGCGCTCTGATTGAATACGCGCGAGAAGCGGTTGAAAAGGGGGATGTGCAGCTGCTTTCCGATGCCGTTAAGTCCCTCAGGCGCCTTGGGGAAACGGACTTTGAAGCGGTTTATGCAGCTTCATCAAAGGTTGAAAAGCTCATGAATGCCGACCCTTCGGGCGTTTATCCCGAACTTGATGAGCGCACGAAAGGGATTTACAGAAAGGCGGTTTACAGGAAATCAAAACGCTGCGGCAAAAGCGAAGAACAGGTTACGGCTCAAGCGCTTCTGAAGGCAAAGGAAAGCTCACGACATGCAGGGGAGTTCATATTTTCAAGGCGAAAAAAATTCATTTACGGCAAAGCGGTGATTTTGCTTGAAATCATTATGCCGCTGCTGAGTGCAGCCTGTGCGTCAATTATATCGGGAAGTTTTGTTATGGGGATTCTTCTGCTCTTTCCGTTTAGTGCCATATGGCGATACCTGGTCGGCGCAAACGTCGTCAAAACGGCAAAACCCGTGCGACTTATGCGTCTGAAAACGGATAGCCGCATGGTCGATAATGTTACTGCGCTTATTACTGTTTCAATGTTGCTCCCGCCTGCAAATGAAATGGACAGGCTCTCAAACCACCTTGAAAAGCTTTATTTGAGCAACGGCGGTGATAATATAAAAATATGCTGCCTTGCTGATTTTAAAGGTGCGGATACTCCTTCACTGCAGGGAGATAAGACGGATATAAGGGCGGCAATGCGGATTTTTGATCGCCTTAACGAAAGATATTCGGGCGGGTTCATTCTGGCAGTGCGCCCGAGGGTATATTCGAAAACACAGGATGAATTCACGGGAAAAGAGAGAAAAAGGGGAGCGATAAGCGACCTTGTGAAGGCGATAAAGGGCGAAGAAAAGGGCTTTTCACTGCTTTATGGCGATAAAAAGAAGCTGAAAAGCGTTAAATATATCATTGCTCTTGATGCCGACACGGAGCTTGAATTCGACGGTGCGCGCAGCCTTATAGCTGTTGCGGAGCATCCGCTCAACCGACCGGTAACGGATAAAGAAAAGGGCAGGGTAACAAAGGGCTACGGAATTATTGTCCCCCGTGCCGAAAACAAGGTGGATTACAGCAGATGCACATTTTTTGAAAAAATTATGGCAGGTGGAAGCTGCATTTCCGTCTATGACGCGATTCTGACGGAAAAATATCAGGCTCTTTTCAGTGAAAGTCTGTTTTGCGGCAAAGGATTGATTGACGTTGACGCATATAACGAACTGCTTACAGACGGTCTGCCCGAAGAGCGTATTTTAAGCCACGATATCATCGAGGGCGGTTACCTCAGGGTTGGTTTTGCATCGGATATAAAGATTACGGAAAGCTTCCCTAAAACGGTTGAATCGTATTTTCGCCGTCATCACCGCTGGTGCAGAGGCGATTTGCAGAATATTCCGTTTATTTTCGGCAAAAATTCGCTTAATTTTGTTTCAAGATATAAGCTTTCGGATAATATTATCAGAACTGTTACTGCGCCTTCTACACTTGTTTCTCTTGCGGTTTCACCTTTCATCGGCGGCGCGGGAAGCATAGCTGTTGCGGCAATATCGGCTTTTTCACTTATATTGCCTGATATTTGTGCAGGCATAAATGCATTGCTAAACGGCGGATTCTGCTCAGTAAGCTGTATATTTTATTCAGGTGCTGTTCCTGCGGCTCTCGGTGCATTTGCAAGAGCTTTTATAAGGGTTTCTCTTTCCGTAAAAGAAGGTCTGACGGCAGCAGATGCTTGTATTAAAGCGCTTTGGCGCCTTGCTTTGAGCAAAAAAAATCTGCTCGAATGGTCAACCGCTGCGATGAGCGAAAAAACTTCGGGCTTATTCTTTCGGGCGTTTTCGTGCCTTCCGAGTGTTCTTTTTTTTGTATTACTTTTTGCTTTTGGTTCACCGCTTCACCGCTTGATTGCAATAATCATCCTTTGCGAAGTGCCGCTGACGTTGCTTGGCGGAAACACGGTGTATTCTTCGGCTGAAAAACTTACTTCAAAAAGCAAAGAGGAGCTGCAAGAATATTCTGCTGCAATGTGGAATTTTTTTGATGATTTGTGCAATCGGGAAAACAATTTCCTGCCGCCCGATAATATCCAGTTTGCGCCCGTCGGAGTTGCCGCAAAGCAGACCTCACCGACGAACATCGGCCTTGCGCTCCTCTCTTATCTCGCAGCAAGGGATTTTGGCTATATTTCAAGTGAAGAGCTGTGCATTATGCTTGGCAGAAGTCTTGAAAGCATAGAACAGCTTAAAAAATACAAAGGCAACCTTTATAACTGGTATAACGTGAAAACTCTTGAAATATTGAAGCCTGCCTTCATTTCAACCGTTGACAGCGGCAACTTTCTTTGCTGCCTTGTTGCGCTTACGGAAGGGCTCAGGGAATATTGCGGTGAATATGCGCAACTGAGCAAGCAAATTGAAAGAATTGATAGAATAATTGCCGCAACAGACCTGGGTTTTCTTTATAACAAGCATAAAAAACTCTTTTCAATCGGATATTATCCCGATGAAAACAAGGCAAGTGGCAGCTGTTATGATATGCTTATGAGCGAAGCAAGGATGACGAGCTTTTTTGCCATAGCTTCAAGGCAGGTCCCGAAGGAGCACTGGAGCTCGCTTGGGCGCATACTTGTTTCCGACGGCAGGCACTGCGGCCTTGCATCCTGGTCAGGAACAATGTTTGAATATTTCATGCCGGCAATCTTTATGAATTCGCCTGCAGGCAGCATCACGGACGAATCACTGCGTTTTTGCCTGCAATGTCAGAAAAAAAGAGCGGGCAAACGCCCGTTTGGCGTCTCGGAAAGCGGATATTATGCCTTTGATGCTGAGTTGAATTACCGCTACAAAGCGCACGGAATCCAAAAAATCGGCGTGAGCAGAGGGCTCAACAAAGAATTTGTAATTTCTCCCTACTCATCATTTCTCACCCTTGCAATAAAGCCTGAACTTTCATTACGGAATCTCAGAAGAATCAAAAATCTCGGCGCTTACGGCAAATACGGCTTTTTTGAAGCTGTTGATTTTACGGCAGGCAGGGTGAGTTCATCTTCGGGGGCGATCGTACGCTCGTTTATGGCGCATCATGTCGGAATGAGCTTTCTTGCGACGGATAATGCGCTTCATGGTAAGTGCATGCAGCAGCGTTTTATGAGAAATCGCATGATTAAGGGGGCTCAAAGTCTGCTTGAAGAGCAGATTCAGCCGAATATTAAGGTGTTCAAAGATATAAGGCACGAAGAACCTCCCGAAATAAGGGAAAGGAAGGCGGTAAAAGCTGCGGAATCTCTTTCGCCCGATATTACGCAGCAGCAAGCCGCCGTTTATTCCAACGGACATCTTTCGTCCGTTATGACCGATTGCGGTTGCGGCTTTCTGACGTTTGAAGGAATAAACGCAACCGTAAGGAGTCTTGATGCTCTTGAGAGACCCGAAGGGATATTTGCGGTTTTTGAAAGTGACGGAGAGGTTATTCCGTTTGCGGCAGCACTCGATATCAAGCAAAAAGCCGAGTATTCGGCTCGTTTTGAGCGTGAAAAAGCAATTTATACGGCTCAGAATGAATGTCTGAAGCTTAAAACGGAAGTTTGTCTGCTCAAAAAAGCTAACTGCGAGGAAAGAAAATATACTGTCAAAAACAAAGGCAGCGAAACGCTCAGCGGTCGGATTATAATCAATTTAAACCCATGCCTCGATAATTTTAAAAGCTTTTCGGCTCATCCTGCGTTTTCAAGGTTATTTTTAACCGATAAAAAAGATGAAACGAACAATTCGATAATAATCAAAAGGAATCTGCGCAAAGGCGAACAACCGTGCGCTATGCTTTGTGCAATTAAAGAGGATACGGCGGTAAAGCTTGAAACATCGAGAGAAAAGGTATTTCAGGCGCCTCAGGGAGTATTTTCGCTCGGTATGAAAACGGATTTTGGTTCAGCAAGAGGAAATCCCGACTGCTGCTGTGCATTTTCTGCTGAAATTGAGGTGAAAAGCGGCGAAACAGCATGTATTACACTTCTTACAGTCCTCGGTGAAACAGAAAAAGAGGTAACGGATATCTTTGAAACTGTTAAATCGGGAAAAGTCGATAAGCAAAAAGCACAGAAGCTTCAATCAAATGACGCGGCGGAAAATGAAATAATAAAAACTGTTTTGCCAAGCATTCTCTATCCGAAAAACGGTTATATCACTCAAACTGAAATAAAAGAAGAAATCTCAATCGCAGATATATGGCGTTTTGGAATTTCAGGCGATATTCCGATAGTTTTGATTGAAGTGGATTCACCCGAAAATCTGATTCAGGCATTGCCGTATATACGCATCAGCAGGTCATTCAGGGAGTGCGGAATAGCCGTTGACACCGTGGTTTGCCACAGCTGCGACGAAGGTTATAATTCTGATATTTTCCAACAGTTCGCGAAGCTGCTTACGAACGAAAATTGCGAGCTTATGCTCGGAATAAAAGGCGGTTTTCACGTTGCAAATTTCAAAAACTGCACCCAATCCGAACTGGAAACGCTGAAAAGAACTGCTTGCGTAAAAATTACGGGCGGAAATATAGAAAAACACGGAAAAACGGCGTTTTTTAAGCGTTATGAAGTCGTGAAATCGGAAAAGCAAAAAATCCACCACAACGTAAAGCGATATAACTTTACACAAGGCGAAATTATCATAAAAAAAGAGCCTGTAACCGTTGATATACCGTGGTTTATGTGTTTAGCTAACAGAACGTTCGGAACCATGGTGTCTGACAAGGCGATTGGCTTTACGTGGGCGCAAAATTCGCACGAAAACAAGCTCACACCGTGGTATAATGATATGTGTTCGGATAACTGTGGAGAAATTCTTTTTGCGAAATATAAGGGTGCTTTTTATGACCTGGCTGCCATTGGATACGCTTGCTTCACTCCCGAAAAAGCTCTTTGGCGAGGTGCTTTTTGCGACTTTGATTTTTGTGTTGAAGTAACCGTTCCGTCAAAAGGAATGTGCAAAAAAATTGCAGTAGAAATCCAAAACAAATCGTCAGAAAAAGCCGAGCTTGAACTGTTTTTTTACACGCTTCCCGTGCTTTCCGATTCGCGCGATTCCGTTTCTGATTTCACCGTTTCGAAAATTAAAAATGGTGCGGTAATCGGGAATAATTTTGCACCCGTCAGAGGATATTTTGCCGTTTTATGCAGCGGAGAAGCGGACAGTGTATGCTTATCAAAGCCTGATTTTTATTCCGGAAAAACTGATAAAACAACGGATGTTCCTAAGGATTTGTGTTGTGCCGTTGGGAAAAGAATTGTTGCAGAGCCGAGCGAAAAATCGGTAAGTTACTTTTATATTTCGTGGGCAACCCACGCCCAAGCGGCGGTTATGATGCCGCAGGTTTCTGAATTCATCCCTAAATCGGATAAATCAAGACCTGTAAAAACAGCAATAAAAAAGCTTGACATTTTCTGCAACTCATTTTTGTATCACCAAATCAAAAATTCACGGTTTTTAGGAAGAACAGGACCTTATCAGTGTTCGGGTGCTTATGGATTCCGTGATCAACTGCAGGATTCACTTGTTTTTCTTGAAACAGAGCCTGAGCTTTGCAGGCAACATCTCCTCAGATGCGCCGCCGTTCAGTTTGAAGAGGGCGATGTTCTGCATTGGTGGCACTCAATCGGGTCACGAAAAGCAGAAATCAAAGGTGTGCGCACTTTGTGCAGTGATGATATGCTGTGGATGCCTTACGTTTTGTGCGAATATTTAAAAAAGACATCGGATTACGGTATTCTTGACGTAAAAATCCCGTATATTATTGGTGAAAAACTTTCCGACTGTGAACGTGAACGTTATATACAGCCCGAAAAGAGCAAACTGAAAGATAATCTTCTTGTTCACTGTGTCAAAGCAGCAGAGTATTCGATGAAATACGGTGAAAATGGCTTCCCATTGATAGGGTCATGCGATTGGAATGATGCATTCAGTTTGGCAGGTAACGAAGAAAGCGGCGAAAGTATCTGGCTTGCGATGTTTCAGATAATCGTATTCAGCGGTTTGGCTGATGTTTGCAATAAATGCAATATGAAGAAAAAAGCCCGTCAATTGAAATCAACTGCTGATTCTTTAAAAAATCACGTGGAAACCGCTGCATGGAACGGAGAATATTACAACAGAGCGATTTTGCGTGACGGAACGATTCTCGGAGGAGAAAACGGCTATATAGATATACTTCCGCAGGCTTTTGCTGTATTTGCAGGTCTTAAAAATGCGGAAAAAGCGGTTATGAAGGCGTTTGAGTTGCTTTTTGATAAAGAAAACCGAGTAATACGTCTGATGAATCCGCCTTTTGAAGAATCTGATCGTGATAAAATAGGGTATATTGCGGCTTATCCGCCCGGAATCCGCGAAAATGCAGGGCAGTATACTCATGCTGCTGTCTGGTTGGCACGTGCTTTACTGCAGATTGGCAGAGTTAAAGAGGGGACTGAACTGTTGAATGCAATCAACCCTCTTGAAAAGTATTCGGATGAAAATCTTGCAATTAGCTACAGATGCGAGCCATATGTACTCGCAGGTGACGTTTCATATGCGGAAAACGCCATAGGCAGGGGAGGTTGGACCCACTTTACGGGGGCTGCTGCCTGGTTTTACAGAACGGTAAGTGAATTTCAACAGGAAATTCTGAATCATCAAAATGAAGAGAAAAAAACTGATTTGTAAAGGCGATGATATTTACATTGGCGTTTTTTGAAAAAAATTCAGTTTTTTTCAATTCAAAGTCTTTTATTTTTTAGCTAATCAGTATGATTTTATTTTCTTCAAAAGACTTTCGATTGTAAAGTGCTGTAGCTTTACAGAACGGGAGATAAATGATGAATAAGAATTAAAATTCGCCAGCAAAAGACAATTATTGTATACATTTTATATATGTAGTCTTATGGTGTGGCTCAGATTTCAATAACGGAATTAAAAAACTTTTTGAAAATTTGCGTTTTTGTAAAGTGATATAGCTTTACAAAAACGCTTTTGTGAGAGATCAAGAAATTTATTGAAATTAGGGTAGACAGATTTTACAAAAAGTCGGAATTGATATTGTTGAATATTAACAAATTATGAAAGGAATTTTGAAAATCGTTGACATTGAGGCGAGATTTAGGTATATTTATAGTGACCATATGGTGAATTTGCGCCATAAGTGTTTCTATTTTTAGGAACACAAGGGGCAAATTCAACTGTCTGGACATAAAATTTTGTGATTTGGCTGTTGCTCTGCGCCGGATATTAAGGCGTGTCCGGTACAGGCAGAATCAACAAGGAGGTCGGTCAATTTTGTGTTCCTTGGCAAAGAGGCGGCAACGCTGTTTTGGCAGAGCGAATACACACTTAATTTAATGTCCCGGCAAACCTAATCATGTTTCAAATTTTTTTGGAGGTGTACAATTTGAAAAAGTCAACCCGCATGATTGCTATTCTTATGGCCATGGTTATGCTCTTCAGCTCCTTCGCAGTAGTTGGTAGCGCATACGAAGCATATAAGGGTAGCGCAATCAAAGACTCCTACAACGATGTTGACTCTCCTGAATTCACACTGGAGCAGTACGCATCAATGGCACTTGACGAAGTAGACCGTATGCTTGCAGAAGAAGAGATCGTAGTAGATATCTACATCGGTACTCTTGACCTCGGCAGCGTTTCCGGTGCTATCGCAAGTATCGAAGAACTCCTTACCAGCGTTTCCACACTTCTCCCTCTCCTTGGTGATGCAGAAGACCTTACAATCGCATCCCTTGAAGGCAAGAAGAGAGAATGCGACGGCGGCAAAACAAAGGACCTTGACATTATCAAGGGTCTCCTTAATTTCCTTGCCGACAACGCTCCCATCTTCCAGAAGTACGCAAACGGTTCACTCAGCGTTGGTATCCTTGATTCCTTGATCTCCTCTTTCGTTTTCGACGTTAGAGAACTCGTAATCGGCCTTGTATACGGCATGCTTCCCGAAGGCAAAGCTGCTGATTTCGATTACATGGACAACGGTGCTGACGGCATCCCCGCTAAGTACATGAATCTCAATAACGGCGCAGCTACTCTTCTCCAGGATCTTCTTAACAGCCTTGTTCTTGGTGAATGGACCAGACTCGACGTTACTCGCGCAGAAGCTCTCAAAGCTAACCCCGAATTTACAGGCGACTACGGTATGTACCTCGAAGATCCCCTTGATCACGTAGACTATGCAGACTACGAATTCGAAGGCACTTATGATCCCGTTAAGTACGACTACTACGGTTGGGTACATCCTAATCAGTGGGTAACATACGCTTTCGGCGGTTGCGCAAGAGTTACTGCAGGTTCTGCTGCTCCCGCAGCTATCTACACCAACCTTGACATTCAGGCCGGCACAGTTGCTTACGACTTCATCGAAAATCTTCTCCAGATCGCTTACAACAAACTCCTTGTTCCCGTTCTCAACACTCAGACAAGAGTTGCTCTCCGTAAGTGGTGCGGTATCGAATATGACGAAACCAAAACAAAGAGAAGTATCTACAGTGAAGAACTCCAGAAGTGGATTGTTAACCCCGCATATGATCCCAACTACGATGGCGACGACGAGAACTACACACCCACAGATCTCGACAAGATCTTCAACGTAAACGCATATGCAGAAGAAGTTACAATCCCCGCAGGCAGCACATTTATTAATGAATTTAATACTATCCTCGGCGATTTCGCTAACATGCTTCTTAAAGTTCCCGCAGGCACAAAGACAGAAAACGGCTACACCTGGACCTGGACAGCCGGCGGCAACGAAGTTCTCTTCAAGAACATCGTTTCTGTTGCAAGATTCGTTCTTCAGGAAACAGGCACACTCCTTTTCTCAGACTATACTAAGGTTCCCTCAGCTGCTGAACTCGACACAATGAACGACCAGCAGATCGTTGCTTTCATCATGAGAGCAATCCTTAACAGCTCAGTTGACTGGCTCTATGTTGACGAATCAGCTCAGACTATCGTTGACGTTGGTTATGCAGCAGTTGAACAGCTTGCATACCAGGATATTCCCCAGTTCACTTACAAAAAGCCCGTAAGAACAAGCTTTGCTACTGACGAAGCTTACTACGAAGCAGTTGTTGATAAGGCACTCGACATCCTCTTTGACGTTGCAGTTTACAACCTCAACCAGGGCTTCGATATGGTTCCCGCAGAGGGCACAGATCCCGCATCAGCAACAGCTAACGGCCTTATCCCCTACCAGGGCGACACAGGCTCATACGAAGCAACACTCGTACAGGTTGCAGCATGGGCATTCAAGAACTATGCTCCCATCCTTGCTCTCAACCTTAACTGCTACAACGAAACAGGTTCAGCAGCAGGCCTTGATGCTGACGACGTATGGAATGACCTTGATACAATCATTAACGCTCTTATCCCCATTAAGGGTGGCCCCAACACAACTCCCTGGATTTCAGCTGAAATCGCAGGCGACGGCACAACAATCGTTTCCAAGGCTTTCATCTTCGACTACATCCTTAAGCCCGTATACACACTCAACGCAACAAACTTTGCAAAGATCTTTGACAGAAACCCCAACGGTGCTTTTGCTACAATGAACGGCATCCAGGTTATCGTTGACCTTCTTGACAATGTCTTTGACCTTCTCTTCCCCAACGTATTCAGTAACACAGCAAAAACAATCGACGCAATCCTCAACAACGAAGACCTTGGTAAGATGGTTCATGACCTTATCAAGTCACTTGGCACAGCAAACTTCACCGGCGCTATGAACGGTGTTGCAATCGAAGGCCGCGCTGATGACCTTTGCGTAGTTGCTCTTCCTCTCGTTACAATGCTTATCGGTCTCTCCGATGACCAGGAATTCGACGAGATCGAAATTTTCCTTCCCGAAACAATCGCAGCAGGCGATAAC
>JAEIGA010013843.1_pt1 | contig 12267 bp, 12 predicted proteins | sample 9270691 | NCBI WGS metagenome assembly JAEIGA01 (sample SAMN17057246, study PRJNA624740) | gut metagenome | biome: biome; isolation source: fecal sample | host: Bos grunniens | place: China: Xizang | collected 2019
GTTTTGTCGCACCGGCCTGCAACGATTTGTCTTCGTCAAGCACAACAGTAATTGCCGACAACGGAATTGTGCTGTTCTCCTTACGTATAAGAAGTGCCAGATCCATAAGCTTGTCCACCCTATTGGGGTTGGCAAGCGCAATAAGGGTTTTCTTGGACGATATGCTTACAGGATTATTCAGCACAGCACCCGAGACGATAAGCCTGCGCGATGCCCTATCGGAAATAATGGAACTGACAAGACATGTTGCAAGAATAAGCAGGATTGTTCCGTTAAGCACATCGTCGTTGAGCAGACGCGAGCCGTCGGAAAGTATTATTCCATGACCTACAAATGCCGCCGCAAGGGTTGCCGCAGCCTGCGATGTACTCAAACCGAACATTAACCCCTGTTCGTTCCACGCCATACGATAGCGGCGTGCAACAAGGAACGATGCTATCCACTTGCCTGTAAGAGCTGTCGCAATCATCACACCGGCAACCAACAACGAACCGTCGCCGTTGAAAAGTACACGGATATCAATCATCATACCCACTCCTATAAGGAAATAGGGAATAAAGATTGCATTACCCACAAAGTCGATGCGACGCATCAACAGTGACGAGTGCGGGATGAGAGGATTCAGCACAAGACCGGTGATGAATGCGCCAAGGATACCCTCCATACCGGCAAGTTCCATCAACCCTGCACCCAAGAAGAGCATCACCATAACAAAGATGTACTGTATGACGCTGTCGTTATAGTTACGGAAGAAATAACGTGCTATTCGCGGGAAGAGGAATATTATTATAGCCGCTATTGCAAGAAGTTTAAGCAGCATGAACACCACAAACCATGCATCGGCCTCACCGGTAAACGTACCGGCAATTATGGCAAGCACAAAGAGTGTGAGCGTGTCGGTTATCATTGCTCCACCGACAACGAAGTTGACGCAACGCAGACGCGAAAGACCATAGCGTGCCACTATGGGATAGGATATGAGCGTATAGGATGCGTACATACTCGCCAGCAACAGCGAAGCGACGAAATCGAATTTGAGAATGAAGATGTTTGCACCCAATCCAAGAAGTATGGGAATGGCGAACACGGCAAGTCCCATGAGCAAAGCACCGTTCCTGGACTGTTTCATCTCCTGCATATTCACCTCGAGACTGGCAAGGAACATGATATAATAGAGACCTACCTTGCCAAAGAGTTCGAAACTGCTGTCGCGTTCAAGGATATTCAAGCCGTTAGGGCCTATAAGCAGACCAGCCAATATCATACCTATGATATGTGGCATACGCAGTTTGTTGAACAGCAGGGGTGCAAAAAGAACAATACATAACACACCCAAGAATATCCAAGTCGGTTCCGTTACAGGAAATAATGAAATGAAATTCATAATAGGGTATATTATGTATTGTTTTATATTTTATCGGATATTACCAAGCGTAAGCTACGCCAAGAGTAAAGAGTTCCTTCAACTGCCAGAACTTCCAGTTCTCGTGTGCAGCGACGCTGTCGTCGAAACGCGCATTCAACATCAATGATGCTGTGAAATACTTGCTGATTGCCACATTGAATTTTGTTTCCCAATCGAAGAAAGCTCTGTGGTAGTCGGTATAATACTCAAGACGTGAATATACATCGAGGAAGGAAGTCAACTGATAAGCAGGGATTGTTATAACAAGCTGTGTACCGAAGTCATAGTTGAAATGATCTCCTTCTCTTTCGGTAGGAAGATATGAATCTTTCAACTCATCGCGATGTACATAACGGAAGTTGTAACCCGAGAAAGGAGCAAGGTAAATCTCAATCTTGAACTTGCCGAGGTCGGGCTTATAGTTGAAACCGAGAGAAGCATTGGCCTCAAGTGGAGAAGCAAAAGCCGACTGCAAAGCATCACCGTTTTTGTAAGGCAATGACTGTGTCTCAGCCTTTACTTTGGCAGCAACATCAAGTGACTTTACCAACTTGTAACCGAATGTTGACTCAAAACGCAATTTATCGGTGTTTGTTCTGATACCGAGCTTTTCACCGTTCTGGTATGTTGCAAAACCGAGGTCGAAATCGAAGTGGTTTGTCCAGCTGAGACGGTCCTGATTGTCATAGTTCAAATCGAGGTCAATGGTTGCAAGCATAGCATAGTAGTTCTTTTCGCCACCCTGATACCAGTTGTCAGAGATGAAGCTCTGTGTAAAGGTCAACGATGTACGGCCAGAGAACTTCCAATAGTTGGGTTTAACGACTGTTGTCTTCATGCCACCTACTACATCGTCAGGCATAAAGCCACGGTTGATCTTCAGGTTAAGACCTGTTATTTCGGGCTTGTACTCCATAACAGACTTTTCGCTACGCAATTCGTCTTCGGTCATCTCAACAAGTTCGGGAGCGTTCTTATACATATCAAGCATAAGAGCGTCGATAACCTCTGAACGCTGGTCGTCCATAGCAAGAAGATCGCTTTCAACAGCATTCTCCTCTGTGGTAAAAGCCTTCTCTATTACAGAATTATAAAGGACAGGAGTTGTAAACACCTTTGCATAGACCGGGTTTGTCTTCTCCTCTTCATCATCGAGAGAGAGAGTCTGCCACTTTCCTACAAGTTCATCAATTTTCAAATTGTAATAATCCACGACATCCTGGTTGTTTTGTGACTTTGCACCTGCAACAACAAAAGAAATCAACAATAACAAGAATAATTTTGTTTTCATAGTATCTGTTTACTTTTTAATAAAATTTCCGCGAAGATAATAATATATTTTAACTACTTTATAAAAGAAGTATAAATTTAACAACAAAAATAACCTTATTGAGTTTTTTACGGGTATAAGCAAAGGCTTTTAAAGTTATTTTTATTATCTTCGCACGAATTTTACAAATCAGCTATTACAAAAAAATCATTTGATAAAAAAGACATGGACAAAAAGAGCATTATCGGATATATTCTCATAGGTCTTGTATTGATAGGTTATTTTACCCTCAACAAGCCAAGTGCAAAAGACATTGAAGCACAAAAGCACTATCAGGATTCCATTGCCCTTATCGAAAAGATTCAGGAATTCGAGCAGCAGCAGGCCGAGCAGGCGAAACTTGCCGAAATCGAGAGACAGAAGAAGGACTCTACCGACCTGTTCTTCAATGTACTCAACGGTAAAGAGGAGGCTGTTGTTTTGTCAAACGACAAGGTAAACGTAAATCTGTCGACATACGGAAGCCGCGTAACATCGGTATCCCTCAAGGACTACAAGAACCAGGAAGGCGGCGACATTGTCCTTTTCGACAGCAATGACAAACTCAAGGACAGCGACAACGTAGAGGGCGACAACAATCTCGAATTCATCTTCGAGAGCAAGCAGGGTTACAAGAACATCAACACAGCACAGCTATACTCTACCCTGATTGCACACACCGACAGCACAGCAACTATGCGTCTTGCTTTCGGCACAGACAGATATATCGACTTCAAATACCTGTTGCGTAACGGCAGCTACATGCTCGACCTCTTCATCGACGCACATAACATGGACGATATCCTGAGCAGCAAGAAAGAGATTGAAATAGACTGGAATCAGCTCATACGCCAGCAGGAGATAGGCTACGATTTCGAGCAACGCTATACAAGCCTTACATACAAGCCTGTAGACGACAGTTCAGAGCACCTCAACGAAATGAAGAACGACAGCGAGAAACTCGCAGAGCCTATCAGCTGGATTGCATACAAGAACCAGTTCTTCTCTTGCATCATGATTTCGGGCGAGGAGTTCAACAACGTACAGCTCGACTCAAAGGTAATTGCCAAAGGCGAGAACATGCTCAAGGACTGTTCAGCAACCATGACTGCTCCGTTTGACCCGACAGGCAAACAGACCACAGCAATACAGTTCTATTACGGCCCCAACAAGTTCAGCACATTGCGCGAAAGCAGCAGCATGGCAATAAACCCCGACAGCGACCTCGACCTTCAAGAGATCATCTACTTCGGCTGGCCTATCGTACGTTGGATAAACCGTTACTTCATCATGTACCTCTTCGACGGCCTTTCAAGCCTTGGATTGAACATGGGTATAGTACTTATTCTGCTCACGCTCATTGTAAAGGCAATAATATATCCTTTCACAAAGAAGTCATACATCTCTTCGGCAAAGATGCGCGCATTGAAGCCATACATTGAGGAGATAAACAAGAAATATCCAAAGCAGGAGGATGCCTTGAAGAAACAACAGGAGACAATGGCATTGTACTCAAAATATGGAGCAAGCCCCATGGGCGGTTGCTTGCCGATGCTCATACAGATGCCTATCTTCATTGCGCTCTTCAACTTTGTACCAAACTCTATTGAGTTGCGTCAGCAGAGCTTCCTTTGGGCAAACGACCTTTCTGCGTTCGATGCAATCATAAGCTGGGACACCCCGATATGGCTGTTAGGTGACCACATAAGCCTATTCTGCCTATTGTTCTGTCTAACACAGATTGCCAACACATACTACACAAGCAAGATGCAGCCATCAATGGGCGGCACACCCGAAATGGAACAGCAGCAGAAGATGATGCGTTGGATGATGTACCTGATGCCGATAATGTTCTTCTTCATCTTCAACGACTACTCTTCGGGATTGAACTTCTACTACTTCGTATCTACGCTGATAAGTGTCATCACATTCATCTACTTGAGAAAGGCTGTAAAAGACCAGGAGTTGCTCAAGAAGATGGAAGCGTATGCCGAGAGCAACAAGAACAACCCGAAGAAACAGAACAATATGTTCTCGCGTCTTGAGGCTTTGCAGGAGCAGCAGAAAAAGATGCTCGAAGAGCAAGAGAGAATCAGAAACCAGAGAAAGAATAAGAAATAAACAATAAACCAAAAACAGTTTCCAAAATGGGACTATTCAATTTTTTCAAGAAAAAAGATGATAACCGCGTAGGCGGCATGGAGGATTTCATGACCCTTATCCGCGTATATTACCAATCGGTATTGGCAGCTAACTTAGGTATCACAAACATCGGCATGTTGCCCGACCTTGCTACATTCAAGCGCACACTTAAGGTTGCGACACAGAACAACAAGCTCGGTGTTGCAGAGCGCGGACGTTGCAAGAAGATGCTTGAGCAGCTCTATGGCATGGACGAGATTTTCTTCAAGGAGATTGACGCTTCTATAAAGAAGAACTGCAAGAAGATGCAGGATGTACAACCCTACCTTTTCGCATTCCAGGGCTTCAGCAACGACCTGATGATGCTCGTAGGCAACCTTATGAAGTGGAAGTTCCGTGTTCCCGGATTCATGCACAAACTGTTGCGCGCCATGACCGAGCAGGTCATCAACGACATCCTCACAAAGAACAACTGGAAGGACGAAGCTACATTCCGTACCGTATATTCAATACGTAACTACAAAGAGAAACTCGGTTACTCACAGGCATGGATGAGCGAGTATGTCTACAAGATTGTAACACTTGCAAAGAAAGAGCCACGTCCACAGGCTGAGGACATGGACAAGAAATAAGATTTCAGGCTCCGGCATCCGGAGCCTGAAGTTTATAATACGACAATAATTCAATGTTGGATTTCAGACCTATCACAATAGAAGCCGTCGAGGAACTGCTACGGTTCACCAACCCCGAGCTCACCCGTTCATGCGACTACACCCCGGGCAACCTTGTCATGTGGGCACGATTCATGGATTACAGATATGCCATAGAGGATGACACACTTTTCATTTCGTGCAAATCGCAGACCGACCTCAAGAGCGAGGCATTCCTTCCGCCCATAGGAAAGATGAGCCTTACGAAATCTGTTGCCTTATTAAAAGCACATTGTGAGGAGACAGGCAAAGAGTTGCGCCTTACAGCCGTTCCCCAAGAATTCATAGAGGAGATTAAGGGAATACTGCCCCATTTCACATGCGAAGAACTCGAGAACTGGAGCGACTATGTATATGACATTCAGAAACTCGCCACCTTGCAAGGCAAGGCTCTGAACAAAAAACGTAACCGTTACAACAAATTCATCACAGAACAGCCAAGCTACACATATAACAGATGTAGCGAAGAGGATATAACAGAGGTTGTGAAATTCCTGGCAAACAACAGAGAATGCCAGAACCAACGCGACGACAACATGCGATGTTACGAACATTGGCAGTGCATGGCAACGGTACGTAACCTCTTGAGATATGAGCAACCTGCAGGCGTGCTACGCGTCAACGGCAAGATTGCAGCCTTCACGCTCGGCGAGATATTCGGCGACACCCTTTTTGTACATATAGAGAAAGCCAACCACGAGATTGCAGGGGCAAGCGAAGCCATCAACCGTATGTTCGTAAACGACATACTCACACAACACCCCGAACTTGTATATGCCAACCGCGAAGAGGACCTCGGCGACCCCGGACTACGCCAGGTAAAGAGAGCTTACAACCCCGTAATGATGATACAGCGTTACGAGATGCAAGCCAAGCAATAGACAAAGGAACACTATTCCAGTTCCTTCCTCAACTTCTCCACCAAGAGAGGGAGTCCCACAGCACCGCGTTCCTTAATATGAGTCAAAGGATTGTGAATTATAGATGTGTCGGGTGTTCCGGGGTCAACCAGATAAATGGGCACCTTTTCATCACGCATAAAATAGACCAGTGACGCAGCCGGATATACAGCAAGTGACGTCCCGACAATTATCAGGATATCAGCATGCTCCACAATCTTACATGCCAATTCGAACATAGGCACATCCTCGCCAAAGAAGACAATGTGCGGACGGAGTAATGCGCCATCCTCGCCACGTTCATCGAGACTCTGCTCCCATCCTTCGTCAATGTCATATATTAGCTCAGGATTCTCCTCGGAACGCAACTTCATAAGCTCGCCATGCAGATGCAATACACGCGTAGAGCCTGCCTGCTCGTGAAGGTTGTCCACGTTCTGGGTTATCACACACACATCGGCCCACTGCTCCATAGCAGCAATGGCAATATGTCCCTCATTGGGTTTCTTTGTCAAAGACTCCTTGCGACGCAAGTTATAGAACTCGATAACCTTTGCCCTGTTATTCTTCAAGGCCTCGGGAGTACACACATCCTCAACACGGTAGTTCGCCCAAAGACCGTCTGCATCGCGGAATGTTGCGATACCACTGTCGGCACTTACACCAGCACCTGTAAAAACCACAATTCTTTTCTTTTTGTCCATATATCTTTTTATAAGGCCATCACTGAAAGTATGTGCAATATAACATTTATATTCTTTATACAGGCTGTTTTATGGAAAAACTTTTATACGGTATAAAAAATGCACAATGAATATATGTTCGTCTTTTACAAAATGCTTACCTTTGAGAGTTGAATCAAACCGAACGCTTCACAAGTATGTCCACTACCGAAAGACACCCTTTAGAGCCATTCTTGCCAAAGAATGCAAAGATTCTTATGCTCGGCAGTTTTCCACCGCCACGGGCACGGTGGAGCATGGAATTCTTTTACCCGAACTGGATAAACGACATGTGGAGAATTTTCGGTTTCATATTCTATAACGACAAGCAACATTTTGAAATAAAAGGCGAAAAGAGATTCTGCAAGGAGAGAATTGAGGCATTCTGCAACGAGAAAGGAATCGCATTATACGACACAGCCTGCGAAGTCGTGCGCCTGAAGGACAATGCTTCGGACAAGTTCCTTGAGGTGGTAACCCCCACCGACATACGTTCCCTGCTGGAACAGATACCACACTGCACAGCCATTGTCACCACCGGCGAAAAGGCAACCGATGTGATAACAGAGACATTCGGTTGCGAGAAACCGGGTGTAGGAAACATGACCGCCATTAGCGTAAACGGCAAGGAAGTGCATTTTTGGCGCATGCCGTCATCTTCGCGTGCCTACCCGCTGTCAATCGAGAAGAAATCGCAGCATTACAAGACAATGCTATACAACGAAATATGTAAAAAATAAACTATTTTCATTATATTCGCGACATAAAATCAAGAAACGACAAACAATATGAAATCGATATTAAGAACAGCATTGATTGTCATTGGGCTTATACTGTGCATCAGTGCAAACGGGCAAGAAACAGCGACAAGAGGTACAATTCAGGAGACAGGCGGAAACATCGTCGTGCACCTTGAAACGGCAAGTTGGGGACAAGGCTATCCGTTCAACGAGCAATGCTGGACAAGCTACGGCGGTACAACCCATGCAAAGACAGGTTGTGTATCCACAGCATACGCCATTGTAATGCGCTACCACAAAATCCCGAAAGAGGGAACTGCAAACAAATTATACAACTGTCAGGCACCCACATACGTTGAGCTCACCGACAGAATATATGATTGGGACAATATGCCGTTGGTATATGACGGCAACTGGACCGAGGCACAGATTTATGAGGTTTCAAAGATTATGTCGCACCTTGCACACGCAAATTTCTCATCATTCGGCAGCGGTGCAACGACAGCAAACGAAGAACGTGAGACAGCACGACTGAACAGATATTTCAACTACCCAAAAATAGCGGCATCGTACCAGCGCGACTACACAAAAGAACAATGGGAGGCTATGATAAGGGAGAGCCTTGACAACGGTTGCCCCGTTCCCTATGCCTCAAACAATTCCGGCACAGGCGACACACGCCACATGTTCGTAATCGACGGCTACACCGACAACGGTTATTTCCATTTCAATTTCGGATGGAACGGCGGTGGCAACGGATGGTTCAAGCTCGATAATATTACACCATACCAAGGCGACAACTACTCTTGGAAAGACGGCTCTGAGCACTATGCGAATTTCAATCTGATGCCCGATGTCGCAAGACAGACCATCACTGCAACCGTAGCACCTACAAATGCCGGCACCGTTGCCATAAACAGCAATCAGGCAGCCAACGAGGTTACAGCAGAGCTTTTCGAGGGTTCACAGGTGACACTCACAGCAAAAGCCAATGACGGTTACATATTCTCGCATTGGAGCAAAGGCTCAGAGACAATCAGCACCGAGAGCATCTGCAAGGTAACTGTTGATGCAAACGGCAACGACTATGTCGCAAACTTCACAGAATATTCAGGACCTACAACTGCCGAATACACAATAAGCCCGACAACAGGCACGCTTACCAACAGCACAGGCAAAAGCAGCACATGGACATTCACCAAGACAAGTGAGTGCCCTGCGGAACTGACTCTGCAATCGGCATGCGGAACCACGGCTGTAAATGCCATGAACATCAACAGCGGAACATTGCAGCTGTATGCATTCGACTACGACATGCAAAGCGGCATGACATACACACTTGGCGTTCCCGACGGTTTTCTTATCACGGGTTATGAACTGACATACAAAATGGGCAGTTCGTACAAAATCACTATCAAAAACGATACTATGGAACAGACCGCAACAAGAAGCGACCAAGTGTTTACTGCAACAGGCCTCTCAACCACAAACACATCGTTCAGCCTGACAGGAACGGCAGCAAACAACTTTGTCAAGGTAACACGTTTTATCGTTACCGTACAGAAGGAAGGTAGCCCTGAAACAGACATCGAGACAATTGAGATACCCGTAGAAGAGAGCATCTACAACCTCAAAGGAGAGAAACTCGACAACATCACAGAGCCGGGAATATACATAGTAAACGGCAAAAAGATACTGAAGAGATAATCTGCGCACTCACAGGTTTGTCCGAACCCGAAAGTAAAAAAACTGCAGAAAAACAGAAAAAAAGCAACAAATCCTTCACACTTACCCAAAAATCGTATATATTTGTAGAAATTACGAATATATCCATATTTGTACATTGATTGTTGTATTATGACCGAGAACGACAGAACTGTTATTGCGAACTTTGAAGAAAAGCTTCATCGTCTTGTTATTGAATACAAGCAGAAAGAAGAGCGCAATAAGGAACTGGCATCAATTCTTCAGCAAAAGGAGAATGCGCTTGAGGAATTGAGACTCCGTTGCGAAGCACTCGAGAAGAGTTACAACAATCTTAAACAGGCGAAGATATTGAGTCTCAACGACCGTACAGTCGATGAGACAAAAGAGAGGATATCAAAGCTGGTGCGTGAAATCGACCGTTGCATCGAGTCGTTGAAAAAATAAAACACCCTTTGCACATGGAAGATAGAGAATTAGGAATTAACCTTATAATTGACGGCATATCATACCCGCTTACCATAAAAGCGAGTGAAGAACCATATTACAGGCAGGCAGCCCGCATGGTAAACAATACGCTGTCACTATATAAAGAGATTTTTACAGGCGAAGAGGGGGTCAGAGTAATGACTATGGTAGCCCTTGACATTGCGTTCAACGCCATCAAAGGTGGCAACGACGGCAACCCTGCCGAAGTTATGCGCAAGATAAACGAATTGACACGTCTTGTTGAAAATACACTCAAGGGATAAGTTCCGCCCTATATTTACAATTTCACGCATTGCAGATTCACGTCAAGCCGGTACAGCATACCGGTTCGCGAATGGCAGTGCGTTTTATTATATATAAAAAATTAACCATTATGAATGTCACAACATTAATCATTGGATTGGCAGCAGGTCTCGTCGTAGGCTTCATAAGCCAATATTTGATAAACAGATTCGGACTGAAGGCGAAGCGTCAGAGCATCATCAACGACGCGCACAAGGAGGCCGAAGTAATCAAAAGAAACAAACTGCTCGAAGTAAAGGAGAAATTCCTCAACAAAAAGGCAGAGCTCGAGAAAGAGATTTCACAGCGCAACAACAAGATTCAGCAGGCAGAGCACAGCCTCAAACAGCGCGAGGTACAGTTCAACCAGCGCAACGAGGACCTGCAACGCCGCAAGAACGAACTCGACGCACTGAAGGACAACCTCGATGCACAGAAAGGCGTTCTTGAACGCAAGCAGGAGGAACTCGACAAGTTGCACGCACAAGAACGCGAGAAGCTCGAGAGCATCAGCGGACTATCGGCCGAGGAGGCAAAGGAACGCCTTGTAGAGTCACTCAAGGAAGAAGCCAAGAGCGAAGCGGCATCATACATCAACGACATCATCGACGATGCAAAGATGACCGCCAACAAAGAGGCAAAGAAGATTGTAATACAGACAATACAACGCGTTGCCACAGAGACAGCCATCGAGAACTCGGTTACCGTATTCCACATCGACAGCGACGAGATGAAGGGCCGAATCATCGGACGCGAAGGACGTAACATCCGCGCACTCGAAGCAGCTACAGGCGTTGAGATTGTAGTGGATGACACCCCCGAGGCCATCGTGCTCAGCGCGTTCGACCCCGTACGTCGCGAGATAGCACGTCTGGCATTGCACCAGCTTGTTGCCGACGGACGCATACACCCTGCACGCATCGAAGAGGTGGTAGCAAAAGTAAAGAAACAGATTGAGGAAGAGATTATCGAGACAGGTAAGCGCACCACAATCGACCTTGGCATACATGGCATGCACCCCGAGCTTATCCGCATCATAGGTAAGATGAAATACCGTTCATCATACGGACAGAACCTGTTGCAGCACGCACGCGAGACAGCCAACCTTTGTGCCGTCATGGCTGCCGAGCTTGGCTTGAACCCCAAGAAGGCAAAACGCGCCGGACTATTGCACGATATAGGTAAGGTGCCCGATGAGGAGACCGAATTGCCACACGCAGAGTACGGTATGAAGATTGCCGAGAAATACAAGGAGAAAGCAGATATATGCAACGCCATCGGAGCTCACCACGACGAGGTAGAGATGACAAGCCTCATCGCTCCTATCGTACAGGTCTGCGATGCCATCTCAGGCGCACGCCCGGGCGCACGCCGCGAGATTGTAGAGGCATACATCAAGCGCTTGCACGACCTTGAGCAACTTGCAATGTCATACCCAGGCGTAACAAAGACATATGCCATCCAGGCAGGACGCGAGTTGCGCGTAATCGTCGGTGCAGACAAGATTGACGACAAGCAGACCGAACGTCTTTCTACTGAAATCGCCAAGAAGATTCAGGACGAGATGACATATCCCGGACAGGTGAAGATTACCGTCATCCGCGAGACACGTGCCGTAAACTACGCACGATAATAATAATCAACAACCAATCAGGGAGCAGCAATAATGCATGCTCCCTGATTTCATTTATAACAAGATGGCAAACAGATGTAACCTTGCGGCAGAACTTATAGAGTATATTGAAACGGATATTCTGCCACGCTACGAGGCCTTCGACAAGGCTCATAACCGCACACACGCGCTCATGGTGATATCACAAAGCCTCAAATTGGCACAGCACTATGACGTTAATGTTGCCATGGTA
>JAEIGA010013844.1_pt1 | contig 12267 bp, 13 predicted proteins | sample 9270691 | NCBI WGS metagenome assembly JAEIGA01 (sample SAMN17057246, study PRJNA624740) | gut metagenome | biome: biome; isolation source: fecal sample | host: Bos grunniens | place: China: Xizang | collected 2019
ACCACTTTCTAATGAATATAATACTTCATACTCATAATACGCCTTCTTATTATTAAATAGATTTTTCATATATATAATATAGAATATTGGATTTTAATATTTCAATATTTTATTTTTATATAATAAAAATGAACATAATAAATATTATGAAATCTATAACCACTTATATAACAGAAAAGATGGTTTATAATAAATCTACTGCTTCTAAATATAACTATCAACCCAAAACAAAGGAAGAATTAAAAGATTTAATGGAACATCTAATCAAAGAACGCGGTAACGAAGGCGATTTTAATGATATTGATACATCAGAAATAACAGATATGTCAAAATTATTTTATCAAATGAAAGAGTTTAATGGAGATATATCTAAATGGGATGTATCTAATGTAACTAATATGGAAGATATGTTTAACAGATGTAGATCATTTAATCAACCATTAAATAATTGGAATGTATCTAATGTAATTACTATGTCCGGTACGTTTTATCAGTGTATGTTATTTAATCAAGATATATCTGGTTGGGATGTATCTAAAGTTGAAAATATGGAAGATATGTTTTGGCGTTGTTACGAATTTAACCAACCATTAAATAATTGGAATGTATCTAATACAACTAATATGTCTGGTATGTTTTATCAATGTAAATCATTTAACCAAGATATATCAAATTGGAATGTTTCTAAAGTTACTGATATGGAATATATGTTTTGTAAGTGTGAATCATTTAACCAAGATATATCAAATTGGGATGTATCTAATGTAATTAATGTATCAAATATGTTTGAGGAGTGTCCAATAAAAGCAAAAAATATACCAAAATTCAAATGAAATCTATAACTACTTATATAACCGAGAAAATGGTATATAATAAAACTACTACTTCTAAATATAAATATTGCCCTGAAACAAAAGAAGAATTAAAAGAACTATTAGAACAACTAATAGAAGAACGAGGTAATGATGGCAATTTCAATGATATAGATACATCCAAAATAACAGATATGTCAGAGTTATTTGAATTATCTAAATTTAATGGTGATATATCTAAATGGGACGTATCTAGTGTAACAAATATGCAACTAATGTTTTATAATTGTATTTTTAATGGAGATATATCTAACTGGGATGTATCAAATGTAATAGATATGTCTGGTATGTTTTATTATTCTAAATTTACAGGAGAAAACGGTGATATATCTAATTGGGATGTATCTAATTTAATAAATATGGAGAGCATGTTTGAAAGTACAAATTTTAATTTAGATATATCAAAGTGGAAATTAAATAACAACTGTAAAACTAAAGATATGTTTAAGAAATCACCGTTAAAACAGCAATCAGAAAAATGGCCTCAAAATTATAAAAGAAATTAAAATATGAAATCACTTGCTACTTATATAACCGAGAAAATGATATATACTAAATCTAATACTAATAACATAAAGTATAATTATCATCCAGAAGCAAAAGAAGAATTAAAAGATATAATTGATAAATTAGTTGATGAACAATCTATGGAAGATGTTATAGATTTAAATTCTATAGATACATCAGAAATAACTGATATGTCTGGTTTATTTCACAACTTTGAAGGAATACTAAAAATTGATGTTTCTAAATGGGATGTATCTAATGTTGAAAATATGGATTCTATATTTAAAGGATGTATAAATTTAGAAAAAATTACTGGTATAGAAAATTGGGATGTATCTAATGTTGAAAATATGGAAGATATGTTTTACAAATGCGAATTATTTAATCAAGATTTATCAAATTGGAATATGTCTAAAGTAACTAATATAAGCGGTATGTTTTATCGTTGTTACAATTTTAATAAACCATTAAATAATTGGGACGTATCTAATGTAATAGATATGGTTAGTGCATTTTGTGAATGTAAAAAATTTAATCAACCATTAAATGACTGGAATGTTTCTAATGCAACTGATATGTCTAGCATGTTTTTTAATTGTAAATCATTTAATCAAGATATATCAAAATGGAATGTATCTAATGTAACAGAACATGATATAATATTTGAAAATTGTCCAATAGAAGAAAAATATAAACCTAAATTTAAGTAATAAATATTAAGTAATTTTTTGATAATAAAGTGGGTATTATAATACTCACTTTTTTATTTTTATATATAATAATTATACATTTACAAATTAAATTATGCTTTTTGGAAATTTAAGCGATGTACTAGAAAATGAACAAACCATATATGAAGCTGCAAATAATATAATGCAAACAGGTTATGTTAAACCAGAGAAGAAATCAAAATTTTCTAAAATTTTGACATCTTTATCAAAATATGGTATGAATTATTCTGATGATATTCAGAAAAATATGCAAGCTATTCCAGCAGATAAATTACTTCAACCTAAAGAAGATGCGTTATTGCAGCAATCTTTATGGGGAGCAGGAGTAAATAACTGGAAAGTTAAATCAGAAGAAGAAAAAGGATTTGCACAAAAATCATTAACTCAAAAACGAGACATTTTGAGAAAAATGGCTATGCAACCTGAATTGGAAGATATATTAGATATTATGGCTAATGAATCAATTGTTTATGATGATGACTTAGCTTATATATGTCAACCGTTCCTTGATACTTCGTTAATACAAGACCTAAATGAAAAATCAGCAGATGAAATACGTTCAGCTGTAGATACTGCATTTTATAAAATATATATGTTATTAAGCTGGAAACAAAACGCTTGGGATGATTACAAACGTTATCTTGTTGATGGTGTAATGGCATACGAAATTATTTACGATAATCTTGAACACCCTAAAGCTGTTATTGGTATTGTTGACTTGGATCCAGCAACTTTAACTAAAGTTGTAAAAGAAGGTATTACATATTGGATTCAATTTAAAGATATACTTGGTAGAGAACGTACTTTATTAGACTCACAAGTAATATATATTAAATATGAAGATTCAGGTGTATCAACACGTCAATCATATCTTGAACGTTTAATTAGACCATTTAATTTGTATCGTATTGTAGAACAAGCTCAAGTAATTTGGACAGTAACACAATCATCATTTAAAACATTATTTACTATACCTGTTGGTGGTATGAATAAAACCAAAGGTATGCAAACATTAGCATCTGCAATGAATAGATATAAAGAAGATATATCATTCAATACAGAAACTGGTGAACTTCAAATTAATGGTAGAACTAATATGCCATTCAATAAAGAATATTGGATGCCAGAAAATGAACAAGGTAGACCACAAATAGAAACACTTGTTGATAACGGTCCACAATTGAATGACTCAGACCAAATCAGATATTTTGAAGCTAAGCTTTGGAAGATGTCAAAAATACCTGCATCTCGTTTTGATAAAGATGCCCAATCAACTTGGTTTGGTACAGATGCAACTCAAGCATTACGTGAAGAAATTGATTTTACTAGATTTGTACAACGTGTTAGAAATTCATTTTCTGAAATATTATTAAAACCATTACGTATTCAATTAACATTAACTATTCCAGATATTAAGAATGATAAACGTATATTAGATTCTGTTTCATTACGTTGGAATAGTTATAACTTATTTGAAGAAATGATGAATATTGAAGTTATGACTAAACGTGTAGAATTTATTGGAACAATGAAAGACAGTTTAACAATAACAGATTCTGAAGGTGAAGAACAACCATTCTTCTCACCAAAATTCTTGATAATGAAATATCTTAAGATGTCTGAAGCAGATCTTGAACTTAATGAAAAATATAAGTTAGAAGAAAAACTAAAAGGTAAAGGTGACGAAGAAGATGAAGAATCAGATGAAGAAATAGAAGATACAGGCAATGATTTAGGTGGTGGAGAAGACGAAGGAGGTTCAGAATCAGATGAAGGTTCAGATGAAATAGACGACGAAATGTTAGGTGATGTAATGCCAGAGTCTCCGGAAACAACTCAAGCTTAATAAAATAATATATAGAGGAATAATATGAAATTAATTAATGTTGAAATAGTACCTGGAATTATATATAATTCATCGGATCCAGAAAAATTAGGTAGAGTTAAAGCATCTGCACCTGGATTATTTGACAATACTAGTATGCACGATGAAGCTATACCTTGGTTATATCCTTGGCTTATGTGTGGATATCAACATTTTTCTAAAATGACAAATGGTTCAAAAATATGGATAATTGTAAATAAAGATAATTTACATGAATGCTATTATATGCCATTATTAGAATATATTGATGTTGCTAGAAAATATTTAAATGATAATTATAACAACTCACCTGATATATTAGTATTTAGAAATAATGGTTTTAATGTTGCATCTTTAACTTATGATACAATAAATGGATTTAAGGAATCAATTTTAGATTCATATATACAATTAAAGCCATCAAATGAAATAGAATTAAACGCTAATGAAGCAAATATAACAATGGCTGGTAATCATATAAACATTGGTAATATAAATGGTAAATATGAACAAGCTGTGCTTGGTAATACATTATATAAAATTTTATATGATTTACAAAGTTCAATGCGTCAATTACAACAATTATCTATGTCTAACCCATTTACTATTTCCCTTGGTCCAGGATTTGAACAAGCTATAGCAGCACTAGATCCAATTGATACTATATTAGCTGCCAATACATCTGTAAACTAATATGCAAGAAAATATAAATAATACAATACCATCATATATATTAGATATAGAAATAACTGGTTATACACCTAACTTATTAGGAAGTTCATTCTCTGCAGCTGAACCTAATATAAATGATATGACAAATGCTAACTTTAATCCAAATATTAAAGGTTCATCATATGTTAGAAGTTTGGCTAGTAAAAGAGAAAAATCTAATTATAAAACAAATACATCATTAATTGCGTCATCAGATGAGCAATATTATGTTTTATCTGGAAAACGTGAAGGAGATAATATTGTTTTAGAAAAAGATATATATGAAGTACATATTAGAGGTAGACGAGGCGCAAATAGTTTAAGTCCTATAATAGCTAATTCAAACTTAACTGGAAAACGTGAAGGTGGAACAGATTTAATATTTGATGCTAACGGCAATATTATTGATTCTCGAAGACCAGCTGGTGGAGGTGGCATTAACCTCGATAATAATGATTTAGTAAATGGTAAACGTGGTTTAGGTAATCAGTTAATAGATCCATCTAATGATGACGGTGATTTAGGAAGTGTAAATAATCGTTATGGTGGTGGTATAAACAATGATTTAATTGATGACAACGGTTCTGGAAACACATCTGGTGATGGATCAAACAGTAATAATGGAGATAATAATCTTAATGGATTAGATGATAACTCGGGTAACGGGAATGGCTCTGGCAATAATTCTGACGATGGATCAGGGAATGGCTCTGGCGATAATTCTGGTGATGGCTCAGGCAATGGTTCTGGCAATGGCTCAGGCAATGGCGCTGGCAGTGGTTCAGGTAATGGTTCAGGTAATGGTAATAATTCTGGTAATTCAAATCTAAATTATAATGATGGACGAGATGGTTCTGGTGATAATAATAATTCCAGAGGTAATGGAAATAATATTGGTGGAGGCAGAACTAATGGAAATGATTCAGAAAATAAAGATAAGAATAATTTCGGCGACCAATTAGGAAATACCGCGTTAAAATCAGCATTAAATGGATTATTAGCTGGATTATTTGGAAGAGGTAATGGTAATTTACAAGATAGATATATTACAGTTCCATATCTTCAACAAGAATTATGCGGTGAATGTTTTGGATTACTAAGTTTGTCAGAAGCAAATTTTGGTGGAAGTTTTTTAAATGGTGCACCGGTTACAGCTTTTCCAGAAGATAGTACAGAATTATCAAATGCTGCTACATTCGCTGCGCTTGATGCTATAGATAATACAATAGCAACAACCAAAAATGGAATAAACGCAGTTAAACAAATAGCAAATGGAAATATTGCAGAATTAGGTCAAGAATTGATTACAGCTACCGTTAAGAAAGTAACAGAAGTATCTGGACAATTTGTAGGTAAAGCAATAAATTTAGTTACAACAAGTTTAATGAGCGTACCTACTAAAATTGTTAATGAATCTATGACTTATTTTAGTACATATAAAGCTTCATTAGGCCAGATTATGAAAGAAGTAACGACTTCTTTGGAATCACAGGCTGAAGAAAACGTTAAAAAGGAAGATAAAGAAAGAGAATCTAAAAAGGTAAAAGAAGTACAAGAAAAAATAGATAATATTAATAAAGGTATATTATTTTATTCTAATATGGTTACTGAATATGCAGGTATGATTAATTCATATTTACATATGGGACCAGAATGGGTAGCGGATAAACTAGATGGAGTTTGTGTTACAATATTAGGACAAATACACAAATATACAATGGGACAAGTTGAAATAGTTACGGATGCTATAGATGATTTCTGTAAAAAACAAGGTGAAAAAGCAGGAAAAATATTAGTCGAAGCATATAATTTAGCTTTAAAATTTGTAGCAATTCAAACTGTACAATTAGCTAAAAAAGTTATAGCGAAAGCTTTAGCAAAAGCAATTGCAATTTTACAAGAAGTAATATTAAAACTAATGGCATTATTAGGTGTACCTTTGCCAGTTCCACCATTAGCGTCTTTACTACCTTAAATAAATTAAATATATAGTATGGCAAGACACGACGAAGAATATGAATATAATCCTGTCAAAGAACAGGTAGGTGGCAAAGAAGCTGAACGCGTAGTATGGACTACATCAGTAATAAATAAAGCAATTGATGCAATAACAAAGGGTATGCCACTTAAGGCAAACCCTTTTATTGGCAAAAATACAAAATTGTTAAAACCAAATCTTCTTTATAAACGTACACAAGAAGAAATGGACGATTATATAAGATGTAAATTAGATCCTGTTTATTTTGCAACTAAATGTTTCTTAATGACACCAGAGGGATTAAAACCTTGTAAATTAAGAGATTATCAAGAAGATTATTTAAGACATTTACAAAATCATAGATTTTCAATATGGCTTGCTTGTAGACAGGCTGGGAAATGTTTTTCTATGTTATCAACAATAAAAATTTTTATTAAAAATAATTCCCTGAATGACTACAAGTTAAGAAAAATAAATTATTTTTATATAAAGGATAATATATATGAATTACCAATATTTGAATTATTTAATTTATATGATAATTCATTTATATGGAAATTAAAATATCCTCTATATAAATTAATTTATAAAATTGAAAATTATGAAAAAAAAGGAAATTTATGAAAATAAAAAGTGTAAAGAATATTATCAATTAAATTTTCCAGAATTAACAGAACAAGAATGTATAGAAAAAGCGAATTATTATAAAAAATCTTGTAGTTGGCAAAATATAGAATATTATGAAGTTAGAAATCCTGAATTATCTAAAGAAGAATTAATAAAATTACGAGAAAATGCTATAAATAATAAACGTTTTAATTCACCAACAAATATTTTATATTGGCAAAAGAGATATCCAGAAAAAACAGTAGAAGAATTAGAAGAATTACGTAATAAACATGCTAAATCAAAAAATAAATGTAATTTAGAATATTGGATAAATAAATATCCAGAAAAGTCTTTAGAAGAAGTTAAAGAGTTACACAATAAACATTATCAATCTTGGTTATCTCACCAAGAAGGTTGGGGTAAAGGAAATAAAAATTGTAATTCAAAAAATAATTCAACAGAAGAATATCGTAAATCTAAATCACCCAAATGTATTGAATTTTACGAAAGAAAATATCCAAATTTATCACACGAAGATCATTTAAAATTATTAAATGAACATATCGAAAAAATAAATTCAATATTGACACCTAATAAAAGAACAACTAATATTGAATATTACTTAAATAAAGGAATGTCTGATGAAGATGCGAAAATCGCTTTAAATAAAAGACAAGCAACTTTTAGTTTATATAAATGTATTGAAAAATATGGAGAAGAAAGAGGATTAGAAATATTTAATAATAGACAAAAAATTTGGAATAAAAAATTACAAAAATCTTTTAAACAAGGTAAGTATACTCAATCTCCTATAGCAATTGAATTGTTTAATATAATTAAAGAAAAATTAAATTTAAATAATATTATAGAAGAAAAATACATATTTAACGATAATTTACATAAAGGATATTTGTTTGATTTTTGTTTAAACAATAAATTAATAGAATTTAATGGTGATTATTGGCATGCTAATCCTGATTTATATGATGCAAAGACATTTATTAAAGCAAAAAATAAACGTGCCGAAACAATATGGGAATATGATAAAATAAAAATAGAAACCGCTTTAAATCAAGGATATGAAGTGTTAACAGTTTGGGAAAATGATTATAAAAATAATACTAACCAAATTATACAAAAATGTATTGAATTTTTAAAAGCATGAAAAAAATAATATTAAATATACTTTATAAACTGTTATCATTTATTGATAATTTTGATTATAAGTATATTAAGAAAGAATATTTAACAGATAATTATAAAACAACAGAAGAAATAGATATATCAAAAGATAATATTGAAATATTTACTGATACAGGTTTTAAACCATTATCTCATTTATTATTAACAAAACCGTTTGAAATTTATACTATTGAATTAGAAAATGGTTATAAATTAGATTGTGCTGATGAACATATAGTATTTGGAGAAAATATGGAAGAAATATATGTTCAAGATTTAAAAGTTAATGATTATATTCAAACAGACAAAGGTTTGCAACGTATTATTAAAATAACGTATAATTCAACTAAAATATCTATGTGTGATGTTTCTGTTAATGATGAAAACCATAGATTTTATTCTAATGGTATATTATCACATAATTCAGTTACAACTGCTATTTATTGCTTATGGGTAATATTATTTAATATTGACAAAAATGGTTTAATACTTTCTAAATCAGGTCCTGCAGGTCAAGATTTATTAAGTAAAATTAAAGATATGTATTTATATCTACCATATCACTTGAAATGCGGTACACTTAAGTGGAATCAATCATCTATTTCATTTGATAATAATTCATCTATTTCAACCGAAGCATTCTCTCCTACTGCAGGTCTTGGTAAAACAATTAACTTCCTTATCCTTGATGAGTTTGCTTGGTGCCCACCTAATGAAGTTGAATTATTCTATAATAACATTATTCCTACAGTTACAACAATTTCAGACTCTAACGTTTGTATAATGTCAACTCAAAATGGATTCAACTTATTCTACAAGTTATATAAAGGTGCAATAGAAAAGAAAAATATGTACGCACCATTTAAAGTTGACTGGTATCAAGTACCACAATTCAATACAGAAACTAAAGTATGGGAAAAACGCACTCAGGCTTGGAAAGATATGATGGTTGGTATTCTTGGTTCAGAAGAAGCGTTCTATTATCAATATGGTACGCAATTCTCTGCATCCGATAAATGTTTGGTATCTCGTGAATGCTTATCAAAATTACGTGATAAAACAATATTATTTGAAAATCGTAATGAACTTGATATATTCTTAAATTATAAAAATTTCTTATACTGGGATCCTAATTTAATTTAGAAGAACTAAAAACTGGTTGGTTTACTATATTAGTAGACTTAGCAGAAGGTGGCGGAGCCGATTCAACAGTATTCAATATATTACAATACAAAAACAATAAATTAACTCAAGTTGGTGTTTGGCGTTCTAATGAAGTTGAAATAGAAAGATCTGCATTAGAATTCTGGTTACTAATTGTACAATTATTTAATAACGATAGATGTATTATATCTATAGAATGGAATACGTATGGTGCTTTGTTTTATAATTTCATATCTAACTTAAATGAAACAGATTATGATGTAGAATCATCATACAGATTTAATTTATTAAAAGACGGTAATGATGAATTGGATATATCAATAATTGCTCAATATAAAAAAGGTTCAGCTGATGAACAAATCTTAGGTAAAGTAAAACATACATCCAATTTTATACCTGGTATTAAATGGTCTGGTTCAAATAAAGGATTTTCTTGTGCATTATTGAAAATGGATATAGAAAAAGGCTTAGTTGATATTGTTGACTTAGTTACTGTCGGAGAACTTGAAAACTTCGAAGATAAAAATGGTTCAGGAACATATAAAGCATCTTATGGGCATGATGATAACATTATGACATTTGTTCAAATACCTATGCTAAAACAAACTGCCAAATGGAAAGATTGGATAGAGGAATATGAATTACAATCAATTCAAACTTCAATGAATAATAAGTGGAATAATACATTTGAAGATATTGATCCATATACTTCAATACCATATTCTATATATCCACAAGGATATAACCCATCTATGGAAATGGATGTATTTTCATCAAATAATATATATAATTCTGGATTTTAAACACAATAATAGCGGAAATCAACAAAGCATCTTAAATAGTTGAATTTCCGCTATCATTTTTTGTAATTCCAGATTTTTTTATTGTAAAACCTTTTCGTGTTTGAATTTTATCAAAATACGCTTCAGGAATATAAAATCTGAACATGTTCTGATCAAAATTGTTCATTTCTTCTGTTGTGTAATTTTTTAAGTTAATATGTAAAACACCATCTTTAACTTCATAAATAATCCATTTTTCTAAATTTAATCTAGCGGCATTAGAATTTAATTTTACCACTATATCTGTTGATTGGTGTTCTTCTACTGAATAGAATTTAATTCTAGAGGGTACATTAACTGAAATACTTGTTATAGTATCTTCAGCAAACGGGATCATTAAAACTGGATTAAATGCATTACCAGCTTTCAAACTAAACGTGGTTGTTAATACTAAGATTAACGTTAATAATAATTTTTTCATAAATCTTCAAGTAAAATATATTTATATAAATTTATCCTACTTGTTGATTTCCGCCAATAGGTTGTGCTAATAAATAGCGCAAGATATCAACTATCTTATTTTAATTAAAAATAAACTTTTTATTTATTTTTGTTAAAAAACTATGCTCTTGAGCATAGTTTTTATGGTTATATGTATAATATAGTAACAAATTATTATATATTCAAAATTAATCACCTTCACTTTCAACAGGTTCATCTTCATATTCAACGATATGTTTTTCTTGTTTATATCGTTCAATATTTGTTTTTGAATCATTATAACTTATCCATCCCTTAACAATACCACCACTAGCAAACAATCCAGCCACAGATGCAATATATGCTGCCATACCATTCAAATCAGTAGCAACTGTATGATTATATATAACTTCAATAATTAATACAACCATTGGAACAAACAATAATAATAAACCAACTAATGTTACGCTTACTAAATAAAATGATGATGAGCTAACACTTGTATCATTCTTATCTAATAATCGTTTAAAAAAACCATTGTGTGCTTTAATTTTTTTATCAATGATCTTATTCACGTTATTCGCTATTTCAACCACTTCTTCGTGAGTTAAATCAGTGTGGTCTTTACATTCATATTTTTTCATAATATATAACATATATATATTTAAAAATAAAAATGGAATGCTCCTAAGAACATTCCATTTCTTCTATAACTGCTTCATTATATATCAATATTGCAAAACCTTGGTGTGAAAATACTTTAAAATCTTCTGAGGTTAGATTATTAATATTTATAAAATCAACCATTTTGAAGATATTATTAAATTCCTTTTGTTTCCAATTATACTTCCTCATATTTATGTTTATCTATATTATATGTTAAACCAAAAAATGTTTTAGTCATATCATCATACATATTTATCAATGTCATTAATTGAGAACAAACAAATGAATTAGGATCTTCTCGAGCATTATCACAATAAGCATTTACTAATTCTAATCGCCTATTACGTAATACATCTAAAAACTTTTCATTTTCATATTTCTCTAATGGAATTTGATAATATATTTCTAAACCATATTGTTTAGCACATTCAATTTCAACATTACAACCTTTGGAATTTTGCCAACCTTCACAACAATATATAACATCACATTTTGATATAATAGTTTCAATATCCCTACCCATATACCAAGCAGTAATATCTCTTCGTGTATGCTCTTTTAATTCTTCTTCTCCAATAGAATTCAAATCAAGCGGTGATACTGGTTCAAATCCAAGTTCAACAATTTCTTTTTTCGCTTGTTCTGCTCTTTCAAATATATCTTCTTCTCTACCTGCGATAGGTAAACATATATAACAGCTTTTCATATTATGCAAATGAAT
>JAEIGA010013845.1_pt1 | contig 12267 bp, 14 predicted proteins | sample 9270691 | NCBI WGS metagenome assembly JAEIGA01 (sample SAMN17057246, study PRJNA624740) | gut metagenome | biome: biome; isolation source: fecal sample | host: Bos grunniens | place: China: Xizang | collected 2019
CGACTTTGATACCGCGTGGGGCGAGATCAAAGCGGGATGTGCCGGGTTGCTGGAGTATGTGAAGGAGCAGTTATAAACGATGGAGAACAATCCTGTTATTCGCAAGTATATAAGATTTCACGGCTGGGTGCAGGGCGTGGGTTTCCGCTACCGCGCCATCCGCGCTGCGCAGCATTACGGTGCCACCGGCTGGGTCATGAATGAATATGACGGCACCGTCTCGATGGAGATCCAGGGCACCGAGTCACAGATCGATCAGGTGATTCAGGCTATCCAGCAGGGTAAATGGATCAAGATCGAGAAAATGGATGTGAAGATCATCCCTGTTGATGAGAGTGAGTATACATTTGGTACTAAGTGGTGAGAGAGGGTACGATCCTGCGCTCGATGATTCGTGACGAATATCGCTATGAATCAAGAATCAAACGTATCATTGCGGATGATAATCCGGGGGTCACGGTGTTGGTCCTGAAAGAATTGTATTAGAGGAGGAAGGTACTATGTCAAAGAAGATCGGATGGATAGCAGCGGTTTTAAGTGTGATCGCGATCATACTGGGCATCGCGGCGCTGGCGGCGGCAAAGAAACCGGCTGAGAAGGCGGAGCCGGAGGAGAAGGACGTGCAGTATGTCCTTTATCTGGGGACAAATGACAAGGATACCAATGAGCCGGTATTTGCACCCGATGAGGCGAAAGAGAAGGCTGAGGAGATCCTGCTCGATCACTTCGGCGGCTACACGATTCAGGAGGCCAACGGCGGCTGGAAAGATGGGGATACCGTTTATACGGAATATACGCTGGTCATCTATCTGAGTGATACGACGCTGAAAGATGTGCATGCGGCGGCGGATGAGATGATCAAGACGTTCCACCAGAGCTCGGTACTTATTCAGGCGAATGAAACGACGACAGAGTTTTATAGCGGGGAATAAGCAGAATTGATTATCAGAAAGAGGAAGAGATCATGACAGAAAACATCGCAGTATTAACCCACAGCAGTATCAGGATCCAGGACGCAGGCCGGACGATCTATATCGATCCTTTTAAGGTGGAGGGCGATCCGAAGGACGCCGATTTCATTCTGGTCACACATGATCACTTTGACCATTTTTCGCCGGAGGATATTGCGAAGATCGCTAAAGCAGATACGATTTTGATCGCGCCCGAGAAAATGGCAAAGAAGGCACAGGAAGCAGCAGATATGGTCGGAGAGATCAAGACGGTCAGACCTGCCGAATCATATGAGATCGCGGGATTGAAGATAGAGACGGTCCCCGCCTATAACATGCTCAAGCCTTTCCATCCGAAGAAAGCAGGCTGGGTCGGCTATATTCTCGAGATTGGCGGAAAGCGTGTCTATATCGCCGGCGATACTGATGCGACCAAGGAGGCTGAACAGGTTGACTGTGATATTGCGATGATCCCGATCGGCGGCACGTACACGATGGATGCCAAAAAGGCGGCGAAGCTGATCAATGCCATGAAGCCGGCTGTCGCCATCCCGACTCACTACGGGAGTATCGCGGGAAAGCCGGAAGATGGAGAGACTTTTGCAAAGCTCGTTGAAGCTCCGGTTGAGGTTGAGCTGAAGATTTGATCATGATCAGCGGTGCATAACTTTCAATACAAAGACATATAAAAGGCGATCGATCCGGAGATCGATCGCTTTTTTTATACCTCCGATCGGATGTGCAGACAGATGTACAGCAGATATCAGATAATCTACTTGAAAGCAAGATGAACCGAAGGATCGTCAGATCCGCACAGTCGAATAAGGGGGAACTGAAAATGGATAATATCAAACAAGTCATCGCGTTGGTTCTGATCGTACTGCTGAGCATGTTGGGGACGGCTCCCCTCTGACTCTGCACCCAACAGGCAGGACACGTATCTGACAACGCGTCCATAACCATCCTTTCTTTAAAAAGAGAAGCCCCTTCTGCGGGGCTTCTCTCCTTTTATTCGCTATATTGCCGGGTCTCTCAGAGCGGCAGTTCTTTGCCCTCTTTGATCCACGAGCGGAATTCGGCGGTCGCCGTAAAGATCGCGTCGCCGGATGAGTTGAGCGCTGTCTCCATGGAGTCCTGGATCACGCTGATGATAAAGCCGATGCCGACCATCTGCATTGCGATGTCGGACGGAATACCAAACATGGAGCAGCCCAGCGGAACCAGAAGGAGTGACCCACCGGCTACACCCGAGGTGCCGCATGCGGACAGCGTTGCAACGATACTCAGGAGGATCGCCATCGGGAGCGATACTTTCACGCCTGTCGTGTGGGCAGCAACCAGTGTCAGAGTCGTGATGACCACGGCGGCGCCGTCCATATTGATCGTCGATCCCAGCGGAATCGAGACGGAGTACATCTCTTCATTTAACCCGAGCTCCTTGCACAGTTCCATATTGACAGGAATGTTTGCGGCAGAGCTTCTGGTGAAAAATGCCGTGAGTGCAGATTTCTTCATACAATGCAGGATCAGCGGATAAGGATTTCGCTTGAGAGCGATACCGACGATAACCGCGTTGATCACAAACGCTGTGAACAGCATCGAGCAGACTAACAGGATGACCAGAGTTCCGTAATCCTTAAAGATCGCCAGACCGCTTGTCGAAACGGCGTTAAAAACCAGACCCATGATACCGATAGGCGCGCACTTGATCACCCAGCTGACCACCAGAGAGAGGGCGTCAGCTATGTCATTCAGGAAGCTCTTGGTTGAGTCCTTCGCATTCTTGAGAGCCATGCCGAGGATGACTGCCCAGAACAGCAGGGCGATATAGTTGCCCTGGGAGAGAGATTCGATTGGGTTAGAGACAATGCTCTTGAACAGATTGCTCAGGATCTCCTGGACAGAACTTGGAGGAGCCAGGTTTTCGGTTGAGGCATTGGCTGCTTCGAGCGGAACTTTGACCTGGAAGATAAAGTTGATAAAGACAGCAGCGACAGCGGCTGTCATGGTGCTGAGCAGATAAAAGAAGATGACCGACCTGAATTTTTCGGCATGACCGCCTTTTGCGCTCGCCAGTGATGCCGAGACAAGTACAAAGACCAAGACCGGCGCGACCGCTTTTAGAGCGCTGACAAAAAGTTCGCCGAAGATGGCGATCCATTCTTCGTTTGGCACGACAAGTCCCAGGATGGCACCGACGACAAGGCCGGCAAGGATGCGCATGACCAGGCTGGTGGATGCCAGTTTTTTCAGTATTTTCATAATGCCTCCTCACAACATCGCAACTTTTCCCTTTTACACTATAATTATATCGTAATATCATGCTCATCTCAAGAAATAAACTCGCGGGGTAGGTGCGCAAGATGACATTATTTGGTATGATGTGAAAAGAGGAGGAAATGGCTATGATCTCTTTTGAAAGTGATTATATTGCCGGTGCGCATCTGGAAGTGATCGCGCGCCTTGCGGAGACGAATCTGGAGTGTGTTCCGGGTTACGGCGAAGATTCTTACTGCGCTTCTGCCAGAGAGAAGATTCGTGCGGCGGTCGGTATACCGGATGCAGATGTTGAATTCCTGGTCGGCGGCACACAGACAAACGCCATCGTTATTTCCACCATGCTTGCAGATCACGAGGGTGTGATCGCAGCGAAAACCGGCCATGTCAGCACGCACGAGGCCGGTGCGATCGAGTACACGGGACACAAGGTGCTTGAGCTTGAGCAGCAGGACGGCAAGATCGATCCCGGGGCGCTGCGCGCCTATGTTGGAGGATTCTACGCGGATGAAAACCATGAGCACATGGTCTTCCCGGGCATGGTCTACATTTCTTATCCGACCGAGTGTGGTACACTGTACTCGAAAAATGAATTGATGGAGATCGCCGATATCTGCCATGAATACGGCATGCGCTTCTTTATCGATGGGGCGCGGCTCGGCTACGGCCTGATGAGCCGGCAGGCAGATGTGACTTTGCAGGAACTTGCGCAGATCTGTGATGTTTTTTATATTGGCGGCACGAAGATGGGTGCACTCTGCGGCGAGGCGGTGGTCTTTACCAAGGGCAATAAACCTGCTCATTTCATGAATTCAATTAAGAAACGCGGCGCGCTGCTCGCAAAAGGCAGACTGCTGGGCGTGCAGTTTGATGCGCTGTTTACGGATGATCTGTATTTCAGGATCGGAAAGTATGCGATCGACATGGCCGAGCGCATGAAGATGCTTTTTGCCGACAAGGGTCTTGAGATGTACATCGACTCGCCGACAAATCAGCAGTTTATCGTTCTGGATGATGAGCGCATGGATCTGCTGAAGGATAAGATACGCTTCAGCTTTTGGGAGAAGCTGGACGAGAATCACACGGTCATTCGCTTTGTGACCAGCTGGTCGACGACTGAGGAGGATATGCAGGCGTTGGAAGAAGCGCTGGGGGTTATTTAAGGATACGGAGAACAGGACTATGACAGTAAAACAGATCGACATCAGTACAACCCGTCATTCGCAGATGCTGGACATCAGCTATGAAGTGCAGAAGATCGTCGCCGAGTCAGGCGTCAAAGAAGGGATCTGCCTGATCTACAGCCCGCACACAACGGGAGGCCTCACGATCAATGAAAACGCGGATCCGGATGTGAAGCAGGATTTCACAACTGAGATGGCGAAGATCGTGCCGTGGGAGGACAAATACCGTCATTTTGAGGGAAACTCTGCGGCGCATATCAAAGCGAGCATGATGGGCTTTTCACAGGAAGTGATCATTGAGGATGGCCGGCTCCTGCTTGGGACCTGGCAGGGGATCTATTTCTGCGAATACGACGGCCCGCGCCGCCGGAAGGTTTACGTGAAGATACTGGAAGGTTAAGAATAGTCAGTCAGAAACGAAAGGACAGAAAAATGAAAAAAGGGTTGATGCTTGCATTGGTTTTCGCTTTTGCACTTGTTTTCGCCAGCTGCGGTAAGCCGGATACCGGACAGAATGCGTCCGCTTCCCAGGAAGGGCAAGGACAGAAGGAGCATGAAAAGCAGGAGGAGCAGGAGGAAAAAGTGACACTCGAAGCGCCTGTCGTCAATGCGCCTGACAGAACGGATGGAGAAGAGGGAGTCACTCTTGATTTCACGTGGGAGCCCATAGAAAATGCCGACGGGTATGAGGTCGAGGAGAGATCCAAATACATCAATGATGATGTCTATCAGGATCCTATTATCATAGAGCAGGGAGAGACGGTGTGGACTACAGGAGGGCAGGACGAGTTTGATTTCAAAGTCAAAGTCCGCGCCTATATAGGTGAAGGGGTCGACCGGGTCTACAGCGAATGGAGCAATGAAGCTACCGGCACAACACGCAAGCAATAATAGTCTGCCGGTTCTTACTTTTTACCATTGTACTGGATGCACAACATTGTAATATCGTCAAACTGCGGCGCTTGACCGACGAAGTCGTCAAGCGCTGTTCTCATGCTGCACAACACGTGCTCAGGCGTTGCTTCGGGTGCGACGTTCAGTATGTCGATCATACGGTCGGTTCCGAACAGTTCATTATCTTCATTGGAGGCTTCGGGAACGCCGTCCGTGTATACAAAGAGGGTATCGCCCGGCTCCATCACAAAACGACGCTCGGTAAAGCTGAGTCCGTCCATAACGGCAACAGCAGGAGAATGCTTGTAGATGACCAGTTTATACTGGTCACCTTCTTTTTTGAAAGCCGGGTGTTCGTGTCCCGCATTCGCGGAGACACCGAGACCGGTTGACAGTTCGAGGATGCCCAGCCAGACTGTGACGAACATTTCTTCATCATTGCTTTCGCAGAGCTGCTTATTCACCTTTGAAAGAATTTCCGCCGGACCGACGCCTGTCTTGGCGGTGTTTTTGATCAATGTCTTCGCAATGACCATGAACAGAGCGGCCGGCACGCCTTTTCCGGACACATCTGCCATGACCATGGCCAGATGATCATCGTCGATCATAAAGAAATCATAGAAATCCCCTCCGACTTCCTTGGCCGGATCCATACTCGCATAGATTTCGAAATCATCCCTCTCCGGAAAATTGTGGGGCAGCATGGCGGTCTGGATGTTTTTTGCGACATTTAGTTCAGCCCCCAGTTTCTCCTTTTCAGCCGTCATCTCTTCAACTTCGGTAATGTATGAACGCAAATCGACATCCATTTTTTTGAAGGCATCTGCCAGAGTCTCTAATTCATCTCCTGTCTTGATGTCAAGCTCGATTTCCTCTTCATGTTCCAGATTATTGACGATATCACCGGCTGACTTTGTCAGTTTGCGAATCGGAAGGATCAGGGTTCTGTTAATCGAGAAATAGAGTATCTCGATGGCAATCAGGGTGATAAGAGCGATAATGATGATCATCCGTCCGATAAACCAGAATGTGCGCTTGTAGAAACCTTCCATGGACAGATCGACAGCGGCGACCGCTACCGGTTCGCCCTTGCTGTTGAAGATCGGCGAGAAGGCTGATGCGATGAAGCCGTATTGCTTTGTTTGGGTCAACTTGATCTTCTCCGGCGGATTATGGCGCCAGATCTCCTCGACAGCCTCTTTGCCGCCGGCCATATAGTCTTCGTGCTGGCCCAGTTCACAACTGCCCTCATAATTGTCCGCATCCCAGATGTAGACCAGATCATCCTCAAGGGGGACAAACACATAGTAGTATTTTATGGATGATTCTTTCTGCGTCGCGTTCAGGTAATCCTGAATCTGGTTATAATACTCATCCTTGACACCGGTCTCGAAGTATTCCATTGTCTTGTCACCGTCGATCAGGTCTGCAGCCGTCCTCGAGTAAGCAAAGGAGGTCGACGCCGCCTGCGTCTTCTGCGAATTAAAGAAACGCTGACACACGAAGATAGAGATGCCCAGGATCAATGCGATCACGAGCCCGATGATACCGAAGAGGAATCTTCTTCTGATACTCGACTTCTTTTTCATATGCTTCATATGCTTACCAGTCCCCGTCTTTTATCTTTGAAGTGATGCCACGAGCGACTCAGCCAAAGCGACACAACCATAATAACCAATGACAGCAGGAAGGCCACACTGACTGAAAGGATCTGTGTCCTGCGAACAACATACAGGATCAGATTGGTGATCCAGCGCACGAATACCCAGTGGATGCAGTAAAATGAAGTGATACTCTTACTGACCCCGCGCACAGACCTAATGATCTTAATTGGCAGGACCCGGCCGATTACAAACCAGATCCCCAGCACTCCGATGGTCAGACATAAACTTATAAACACATCGAACGTGCTCATATGGTAATAGCAGTTCTGCCCCGGCCCGAACATGCCCCATTCATTGTGTATACCGATCGGTAAATAAATGGCGGCGATCAGTGCAGGAATGGGAGAGACCAGCGCGTAAAACTTTTTCTCTTCTTTTGCCCGGATCAGATACGAGCCGAATACATAGCCGCACACCGGCACGATCAGCCATCGCATGATCGGGAAGTCAGAAATGACCAACCCCGCGGCATCCTCCGTGCCGACGATATATCCAAGGAAGATATTCCCTAACGGGTTGTGCACGTCAAAGTCTCCGATCGCTGTGGAGATGACTGACATTGCCAGCGCGATCGTGAACATCCACCATTTCGGGATCTTCAGCCATATCATGAAGGCTATGACGATCATGGCGAATCCTGCAAAGAACAGCACATCGTTGCCCAAAAAACGATAGAGGAGCGGGTCAATAAACTGTACTCTGTCTCCGGTAATTCCGTAACCGATCAGATACGGAATCAGAAATCGGAAGGTATTCAGCAGGTAGAAGAATCCGATGATGGTGAGTCCGCGCCTGATCAAGGCCCTGGTCGCATTATGTCTTGTGTAAACTATGCCGACACCCATCGCGAACATCCACATGGGCGCGGAAAACGGTCCGCCAAGGATTGAATCAAACAGATACGGAATTCCGTGTTCCAGACCCGCGTCCGTTGTGCACTCGATATAAGTATGGACAAACGGAAGACAGAGGATCGGGAAAGCCTTGCCCAGATCCAGCGCATTCTGTCTTCCGGTATTGACCGGACTATCTGAAAAAAGGTTACGTAAACGCGTCATCAGCTTTCAGTTTCTTGAATTTGCAAACTCCACCTCATATATCATACCATTATTAGGCTTTGAATGCTATAATGACGGCATGAAAGAGGAAAACAGATGAAACGAGAACTCGATCACTTCATGATCGGCGCTTCGTACGGCGGGAATCAGGAATGGTTTAAAAAATTTATGATGCGCGTCGGCGGATGCGCCGCGGAAACCGCGTGTGATTCCAGCCTGTATTTTGCGCTGCACAAAGGCGTACGCGGCATCTATCCTTTTGACTTGGATCATCTGACGCAGCGGGATTATGTCGACTTCGGGCATTTGATGGAACAGTATCTCTGGCCGAGAATGTCGGGTGTCAACAGGCTGGATATCTTTGTCAAAGGGTATGCGAAATATCTGCGTCACCGGAACATCACAGAGATCAGCATGGATACGCTGGACGGAAGTGAGCCGTATGAAAAGGCGGCGGAGGCGGTCATCAGCCAGATCGATGCGGGATATCCGATCCCGACACTCGTGCTTAATCACCGCGATAAGGCGATGAAGGAGTATATCTGGCACTGGTTTCTGATAAACGGATATGAGGAGAGGGAAGAGACATTGATGGTCAAAGCGGTGACCTACAGCGGCTATGAATGGCTGGATCTGCGCGCGCTGTGGGATAGCGGCTGGAAGAACAAAGGCGGGTTTGTGCTGTACCGGCAGGAGCAGTAAACGCTCCGGGAGGTGTTATGAGACGGTTTGAAGGATTTCAAAAAGGGGTGAATCTGGGCGGTTGGATCTCACAGTATTACCGCAAGGATGAAGAGTATTTCAACACCTTTATCACAGAGAACGACATTGAGGAGATCGCGGCACTGGGCTTTGACCATGTGCGTGTTCCGGTCGACTACAATGTACTAGAAGACGAAGAGGGAAATGTTCTGGAGGCAGGTTTCAGGCATCTGGAGGACTGCCGGCGCTGGTGTGCGGATCGCGGGTTGAATATGCTGATCGATCTGCATGAGTGTTACGGATACTCTTTTGATCCGCTGAAGGATATGGACCGGCGGACATTTTTCTACGATGAAGCGTTGCAGAAGCGGTTTCTGAATCTGTGGCGTAAGATCGCGGAGCGCTTTAAGGATCACGCGGATCAGGTGGCATTTGAGCCGCTCAATGAGATCGTGCTCTATGATGTCGCGGAGGCATGGAATGATCTGGTGGGCCGGTATATTGAACTGATGCGCAGCATCATTCCGGACTGCAGGCTGGTGATCGGCGGAGTGTGCTACAACAGCGTGCTCACGGTGCCGCTGCTGAAGCTGCCGACAACGGAGGGGATCATTTACAACTTCCATTGCTATGAGCCCTTGATTTTTACTCATCAGGGGGCGTACTGGGTTGACGGCATGCCGGAGGATTTCCGGATCGGCTATCCGCGAACACTTAATGAGTATCGGGCGGCGGGCGAGATGCTCGACGCCGAGGTGACCGGCGGGGTGCAAACGGAAGGGATCCGGGAGATCGGTGAGGAGTTCTTTGAAGATATCTTTGCACCGGCGCTTGAGAAAGCAAAAAAGGACGGCGTCCCGCTTTACTGCGGTGAGTACGGCGTGATCGATCTGGCAGACAACGCTGATAAACTGCGCTGGCTGAAGGATATTCACGCGGTCATGAACAAGCACGGGATCGGCCGCGCGCTCTGGACTTATAAGGAGCGGGATTTCGGGATGCAGGATGAGTCCTTCGCCGAAGTGAGGGAGGCGTTTATCGAGATCCTCTGATCCGGAAGCGGTAAACAAAACGGAAAAGATGTCAGATGCTGTTATAGCACGAAGCTATAACAGCTTTTTGTTTATCAGAAATAATAATTAATCTATTAGAATTTTTATTCTAGGCTGTCCGTTCCATCTTGCGGTACCTGCGTGAACATGCTATTCTTTAGGTGTGGTGTTATTTTTAAAAACCACTCGGATACTATAAAGTGTTACACAAGGAGGGAAAAATGAAAGTTAATGCTACATCAATCGATCTGACCAAGGTACAGGCAGATGCAGAAGAGTCTTTCCGCAAGGGCTTTTATTGCTGTGAAGCCGTCATGGATGTGATCATTGACCATTTTAAGGTCGATGTTCCGAAAGAAGTAATCGGCATGGCATCCGGTATGTCAGTCGGCGTCGGTAAATCAGGCTGTATCTGTGGCGCTCTTAACGGCGGTGTTCTCGCACTCGGCATGCTTTTCGGCCGCTGCGAGCAGAAGGGACCGATGGATCCTGCATCTGTCAAATGTCTGGCACTTACACATGAGCTTCATGACTGGTTCAGAGAGAACAACACAAAGAAGGTCGCCTGCTGCCGGATCCTGACAAAAGAGTTCAAGATGGCAGAAGGACAGCACAAGTCACAGTGCATCTATTACACAGGTATGTGTGCGGCCAAGACAGCAGAACTGGCAGCTCGCGAGCTCGGCATTCCGACTACAGGCGAGATCAAAGTTCTCACCTATGAAGAGTACTTGAAGACACCGGTTGCTCCGCAGACAGCATAAAAGGATAGAAAGGATTTGAAAATGCTTAAGAAAATGCCTATCCCGATTTGCGGCGTCATCCTGGGTCTGTACGGCCTCGGCAATCTCCTTCAGTCCTACTCTGAAGGTATCCGTATGGCCTGCGGCGTTGTCGCTACAATCCTGTTAATTTTGTTTATCATCAGCGTGCTCGCTGACTTCGGCAAGTTCAAAGAAAATATGAAGAATCCGATCATGGCGACAGTTTTCGCGACGTTCCCCATGGCTTTGATGCTCTGCAGCGTTTATTTCAAGCCGTGGCTGAAAGGCGTCTCCACAGTGATCTGGTACCTCGCGTTTATTATCCACGTAGTTCTGATCATCTACGTCACAGCGAAGTACATCGTCAAGCTTGATCTTGCGAAGATTTTTGCCAGTTACTTCATCGTCTATGCCGGTATCGCCATGACAGCTATGACAGCTCCGGCATACGAAGCAACCGGTCTCGGCACCGTGACATTCTGGTTTGGTCTGATCACTGTCATCATCATGATGATCATCGCAACTGTGCGCTATGCGAACATTCCGGCTCCGGATCCCGCTAAGCCGTTGATCTGTATCTACAGTGCACCGATCAGTCTGTGTATCGCAGGGTACATCCAGTCTGTCATGCCGAAATCACTGCCGCTGCTCAAAGTTCTGTGGGTGATCGCAACGATCCTGTTTGTATTTGCGCTGATCAAGTTCCTGCAGTACTTAAAACTCCCGTTCTTCCCGAGTTACGCAGCCTATACATTCCCGTTTGTTATCGCAGCCATCGCTTCCAAGCAGCTGATGATGTGCTCGATGAATATGGGCAGCCCGATGCCGTTCCTGAAGCCCATCGTGCTGATTGAGACAATCATTGCAACGATCACAACGCTCTATGCGTTGGTTCGTTATCTGATGTTCCTGTTCGCTCCAGCGAAATAGGCGATCATTTCTTTTCAAAGCGAACTGAAATGTTTGCGAAAAGGGCCGCTGCATTCCACCATGCAGCGGTTCTTTTTTTATGTCAAAAAAAGATATACGAAGACTTGATTTTCTGATATAGTTTAATATGAGGGAGAAGCCGGAGATATGGACGAAAACATCATCCAGTCAGCGAAGTCATTCATACAGGATCTGTTCCGGAACGACGCCGGCGGACACGATGTCAGTCATACGATGCGGGTGTATCGGAACACGCTTGAGATCGCTGCTTCCGAGCCGGACTGTGATACGGATCTGGCTGCGCTGGCAGCACTGCTGCACGATGCAGACGACCATAAGCTGTTCGCGACGGAGCATAACGCAAATGCCCGCGCCTTCCTTGAGGGCGAACACGTCCCGGCCGATGAGATCGAGGCGATCTGCGGAATCATCAACACGATTTCCTTTAGCCAAAACCACGGCAGGAGACCCGCTACACTCGAGGGACAGATCGTCCAGGATGCAGACCGGCTGGATGCGATGGGTGCGGTCGGGATCGCCAGAACATTTGCTTACGGCGGTTCGCACGGCAGACCCTTGGAAGAGTCGATTCAGCATTTTCATGACAAGCTGCTGCGGCTGAAAGATCTGATGAACACAGACAAAGGCCGGGAACTGGCAGAGAGCCGGCATATTTATCTGCAGGAGTATCTTAAAGAGTACGCTGTGGAAGTGCAGGTCCGGCGGTTTGAATGAAAGGAATACGGGGAAAGAACTCTGAAAGGATAAGAGAAGAATCATGAGTGCAACAAA
>JAEIGA010013846.1_pt1 | contig 12267 bp, 10 predicted proteins | sample 9270691 | NCBI WGS metagenome assembly JAEIGA01 (sample SAMN17057246, study PRJNA624740) | gut metagenome | biome: biome; isolation source: fecal sample | host: Bos grunniens | place: China: Xizang | collected 2019
CTCATGATGAAGCAATCATTCACTTCCATGACACGGATTTTTTTGCACAAAGAGAACATAATTGCTGCTTAATAAATCTGGAAGACATGTTACAAAACGGAACTGTTATTAGTGAAAAAATGATTGAAAAACCTAAAAGTTTTCATACCGCCTGCAATATTGCAACGCAAATAGTTGCGCAGGTTGGTAGCAATCAATATGGTGGTCAAACATTCAATCTAGCTCATTTGTTACCCTTTGTACAAATCAGCAGAGAAAAAATTAGAAAAAAGGTTATTAAAGAGTTAGAATCAATCAATCCATCCGAAGAATTAATTCATTCTGTAACAGAATCAAGATTGAAAGATGAAATTAAAAGTGGTGTTCAATTGATGCAATATCAAATCATCACTTTAAGTACAACTAACGGACAGGCCCCTTTTGTATCGATTAATATGCACTTGAACGAAGTTGACGAATCTTTAAAACCAGATTATGCTATGGTAATAGAAGAAGTGTTAAGACAAAGAACACAAGGCGTTAAAAATAAAAAGGGCGTCTGGATTGCACCAGAATTTCCAAAGCTGCTATATGTTTTAGATGAAGATAATGTCTATGAAGATAGTCCATATTTTTATCTAACGGAGCTAGCTGCTCGTTGCACAGCAAAAAGACTGGTTCCAGACTATATCAGTGCAAAAATGATGAGAAAATTAAAACAGGGAGATGTTTATCCCTGCATGGGTAAGTGGAAATGTAGCCCATGTAAAACCTTTCGAACCGCGCTTGCGGGTGTGCGCAAAATTGCGTGCTAACGGTTAGGACTTATTAAAATTAAAGCTTGTTTAATAAGTTGAGATCCGTGCTAAATTTTTAATACATAAAGAAGTTGTAAAGTATTCATTTTATGTATTAAAATAAATGTGTATCGACCATCTCTGATGAGTGTATGAGAGTAGGGCTGGAGATAAGCACCAGCGACGTTTTAGGAAACGAATCGTCTGAAAACCGAAGCGGAAGGCCGCGTTATGCGGAACATATGGTCAGTGCTTGTGGTAACACAAGGTAAACATGTGCAGAAGCTTTTTAACCCCCGATAGATTCCACAAGAATCTTGCAAATGCAAAAAATTACAAAGATGGAGAAAGTCAGTACTGGGGAAGATTTAACCAGGGTGTAGTTACAATCAACCTCCCCGATGTCGCCTGTGCTTCGCATGGCGATGAAAAGAAGTTCTGGGAAATTTTCGAGGAGCGTCTCGAGCTTTGTCATAGAGCCCTAAGATGCCGTCACGAAAGATTGCTTGGAACAAAGTCTGACGTTGCACCTCTCCTTTGGCAACACGGTGCTATTTCAAGATTGGCACCAGGTGAAGCAATTGATAAGTTGCTTTACGATGGTTATTCAACAATATCTCTTGGCTACAGTGGATTGTATGAGTGTTGCATGCGAATGACTGGCAAGTCTCACACAGACCCAGAAGCAAAACCTTTTGCTCTTGCGGTAATGCAAAAAATGAACGATAAGTGTGCTGAATGGAAAGCTGCAGAAAATATTGATTATTCCGTTTATGGGACACCTATGGAGTCAACGACCTACAAATTCGCCAAAGCCACACGTAAGAGATATGGAGTAATTAAAGATGTTACAGATCATAATTACCAAACAAACTCTTATCACGTTGTTGTTCGCGAAAAAATTGATGCTTTTGATAAGTTATCATTCGAATCAGAATTCCAACAATTAAGCCCTGGTGGCGCAATTTCATATGTTGAAGTTCCAAACATGCAACAGAATATTCCTGCTGTTATTGCAATTATCCAACATATCTACGAAACTATCATGTACGCTGAATTAAACACAAAATCTGACTACTGTCAGGTTTGCGGTTTCGACGGAGAAATCCAAATTGTTGAAGATGAACATGGTAAGTTAATCTGGAAGTGTCCAAATTGCGGTAATACAGATCATGACAAAATGAATGTTGCTCGACGCGTGTGTGGGTACATTGGTACAAATGAAACCAACCAAGGACGTATGGGTGATATTGCTGATAGAGTGCTTCATGTCGATTAACTCTAAGTGCAATATGTTTTCCTACAACTTAAAAGCTGATAAACGAAAAAACAGAACGGAGTCGTAATGGCTCCGTTTTTCTTATACCCTCATCGTTTTTCTCATTCCACTATAATAAATAAAGATGATTATAAATTTTATAGCAAAGGACATCAAAAATGTTTAAACTACTTAGATTGCTAGGAAAATATAAAAAAGAAACAATTTTAAGCCCATTATTTAAAATGCTAGAGGCTCTTTTAGAGCTCTTTGTTCCTCTTATTGTTGCTACCCTTGTTGATAATGGCATTAAAGGCGGATTGGGAACTCCTTACATTTTAAAGATGAGCTTAGTTCTCGTTTTGTTTGCACTTGTAGGCCTATTATTCAGTATTAGCGCTCAATATTGTGCCGCAAAGGCTGCTACGGGTGTTGTTAAGCACATCCGCTTCAATCTCTTTACACATATTAATACTCTCGGTTATCCAGAAATTGATCAGTTGGGCAAATCAACTATGATTACGCGACTTACAAGTGATGTTAACCAGGTACAAAACGGTATTAATCTTAGTTTACGTCTCCTCCTTCGTTCTCCTTTCGTTGTGTTTGGAGCAATGATTATGGCGTTCTTTGTTGACGCAAAACTCGCAATGACGTTTGTTGTTGTTATCCCCCTGTTAGCCATTGTTGTTTTTACTATTATGCTTCTTTCTATTCCCCTGTACAACAAGGTTCAACAAAAATTAGATACAGTCGTATCATCGATTAGACAAAATCTATCTGGGGCGCGCGTTATTCGCGCTTTTATAAAAGAAGATGATGAGAAGGAACGATTTGAAGAAGAAAATAAAGTTCTACTAAAAATGCAAATTTTAGTGGGCAGAATCTCACAATTAATGAATCCGCTGACCTATGTAATTATTAATTTGGCTATTGTATTTTTGATTTACAAGGGAGCTATCAGTGTAAACGCGGGATTGGTTTCCCAGGGGGCTCTAATTGCTCTTTATAACTATATGTCGCAAATCTTGGTTGAATTGATTAAACTTGCAAATTTGATTATTAATATCACCAAAGCTTTCGCAAGTGGAAACAGAATTCAAACTGTTTTAGAAATGAGGCCGTCGCAAAACAATGGTACAAAACGTGATTTTGACTATACAAAACCTATTGTTGAATTTGACGACGCATCATTAATTTATGGTAAAAACGCGGAACCGTCTTTACAAAATATTACATTTTCGGTTAACAGTGGAGAAACGATTGGCATTATTGGTGGAACTGGTTCAGGAAAAACATCGATAGTTAACTTGATTCCTAGATTTTATGACACTTGTGGCGGTTCTTGTAAAGTCTATGGGAATGACGTGAAAGAATATGACATGGAGTTTTTACGCTCCATTATCAGTATTGTTCCACAAAAAGCCGAGTTATTTAAAGGCACTATTAGAGACAATTTGTTGTGGGGCAATGAAAATTGCACGGACGAAGAAATCTTGGACGCTTTGACAAAAGCTCAGGCATTAGATGTCGTAAAAAGTAAAAAATTAGGTCTCGATGCACCTGTAGAGCAATATGGTCGCAATTTCTCGGGCGGACAAAAACAAAGATTGACCATTGCTCGTGCGTTACTAAAAGATGCTGAGATTTTGATTTTTGACGATAGTGCATCCGCACTAGATTATAAGACTGATTCGTTATTGATGAAGGCTATTAGAGAAATGAAAAATAAGACCGTATTCATTGTTTCTCAAAGAACATCCTCCATTCGTCATGCAGATAAAATTGTTTTGTTAGACGATGGGAAAGTCCAGGCAATTGGCACACATGATGAATTATTAAAGATATCTCCACTTTATAGAGAAATACATTACCAACAAGTTGGAGGTAGCAACAATGAATAAGAACACAATTAAAAAAGTAATGAACTATGTTGGTAAACATAAAATTTTACTTGTTTTCTCAATTATTATATCTCTAATCAGCGTTCTTTTGTCGCTATATGTGCCAGTATTAATCGGCAATGCAATTGACTGTGTTGTTGGTCCTGCAAATGTTGATTTATCTAAAGTAGTACTTTACATTGGCCAAGCAATGCTCGTTGTGATTATTAGTGCTTTGTTGCAATGGATATATGGCATGCTTAATAGCAAGGTAACTTATAGTGTTGCAAAAGATATTCGAACTGCAGCTTTTAATAAAATACAGGCGTTACCTCTGAGCTATTTAGATAAAAATCCAACTGGTGAAATTGTAAGCAAGGTTGTGGCTGATGTAGACCAGTTTGCCGACGGACTACTCCTCGGATTTACACAGTTATTTACAGGGGTTGTTACCATTGTTACAACATTAGTCTTCATGTTTTGTTTGAACTGGAAAGTGGCTCTTGCTGTTGTTGTTCTAACCCCAGCGTCTCTTTTGATTGCAAGTTTTATTGCAAAGAAAACTCATGGACTTTTTGTACAACAATCCGAGTCGCGCGGTAAACAAACAGCATATATTGATGAAATGATTGGTGGACTTAAAGTTATTAAAGCTTTTTCTCATAATGATAATGTGGTTGATGAGTTTAATAATATCAACAACCAACTCGAAAAACATTCGATGAGAGCAATATTCTTTTCCTCTCTCACCAATCCCTGTACTCGCTTTGTGAATAGTGTTGTTTATGCCTTTGTGGCGTTTTTAGGAGCTATGTTAGTTCCGCACTCTTTGACAGTTGGCGGACTTACAATATTTTTAAGCTATGCCAATCAATATACAAAGCCATTTAACGAAATCTCTGGTGTAATCGCTGAAATGCAGAATGCTTTGACTTGCGCAAGTAGAGTTTTTGATTTAATTGAAGAAAAACCACAAACAAAAGATTCTATGATTGGGTTTACTGATATTGATGGTAACGTTTCATTCGATAATGTTTCTTTCGGATACAATAAAGACAAACCTTTAATTCGCAATTTATCGTTAAATATCAAACCTGGTATGAAAGTTGCTATTGTCGGCCCTACTGGATGTGGTAAAACAACACTTATTAATCTTTTAATGCGATTTTATGATGTTGATAATGGAAGCATTGCGATAGATAATAAAAATATCAACAATGTTGCCCGTAAATCATTACGAGATAATTTCGGCATGGTGCTGCAAGAAACATGGTTGTCTGCTGGAACTATTGCTGATAATATTCGTTACGGGAATGAATCTGCAACCGATAAAGATGTGATTAATGCAGCCAAAGCTGCATATGCGCATAATTTTATCAAGAAGTTACCGCAAGGATATAATACAGTTATCGGCGAAGATGGTGGCAGTTTATCACAGGGCCAAAAGCAATTATTATGTATTGCACGAGCTATGCTATCTAATCCAAAAATGTTAATTTTGGATGAAGCAACATCATCTATTGATACTAGAACCGAACAATGCATTCAAGCAGCATTCAATAAGTTGATGAAGGGTAAAACTAGCTTTGTTGTTGCTCACAGATTATCTACCATTCAAACGGCTGATTTAATTTTGGTAATGAAAGACGGAAATGTGATAGAAAAAGGAAATCACGAAGAGTTAATTCAACAAAATGGATTTTATAAAGAATTATATGAAAGTCAATTTGAATATAATTAAACGGAGCTGATGACTCCGTTTTTTTTACATATAAGAGGTTGAACTTTTCCAACAATCCTTCCTTTTATTAGTGCACTGATAATCTTATAATAAGCGCCCATGCGGCGTTTTCTATGTCTTTCCCTATTCTATTCTAATTATAAATCACTCGCAAAGGAATAGTATTATGTATTTAACACAAAAACAAATCAACATTATGTGCCAGCTAGTCGATGTCAATCCATCTTCTGTTCGTTGGTTTTACACTCCAACTTTTCAAAATCCATATTACCTATTAGCGGACCGCACAATACATATCAGTAAAACAGATGACTGGCGCGAAGTCCATCAATTTGCACATGAAGTAATGCATTTGTCATTTGCAGAACATACCAATCACATACACGATCCAGACCTAATTTGGATCGAAGAGATTGTGTGCACAGCATTTTCTATTTATTGCATCGACTATCTTTGTCAGTCGGAATTTCGTTTATGGAAACCATATCTAAATAACAATGTTTACTCTTTGTACTTCGGGTCCAATAAACTGAGACGCATACAAGATATTGCCGAATTAAACAAACATCTAGATGGTGATAAAGACTACGACGTATTAAATTTCGTTCATCCATACGTGTTGAGAATTTACAAAGCAATGTTAAAAGATAGGACAACTATCACAGAGTTTCTTAATTATTTACTTTATGTAAAAGATGATAGAGTTATTTTTAAATATGATATTGAGTTTACACTGCCATTAGTTGAGATTCAAGAAAAATTAAATTCCTAATTAACAAGCCTGGTGTTTGCCAGGCTTTTGTATTTCTATAAGTCTTTCCTCTATCTTATTGATATATTTGGAGAACAAAATAATGAAGAAAGATGGTGAAAAAATGAATTTCTTTAAAAAATTTATAATCGTTTTGCTTTTAATCATTTGCTTTATAGCTATGTATTTGTTGTTTGCAATGGTTAATATCCAACCAGCATATACAGACTTACCAATTGCGGCTTATGCTAATGAACAAGAAACGGTACATCAAGAAACCGACAAACACATTGATAATGATGGGCTAGTTGAAAACAATGATAGCCAAGAGGTAAATCCACTTGAAGAAATACCAATTGATGTTGAAACAATAGTCGCACCAGAAGAAACACCCATAGAACACGTTCATCGTGTTAAAACAACTGAGGTGCACGCTACGTGTACTCAGAAAGGTCTTATTACTGATCTATGTGAGGATTGTGGAGAAATATTGAAGCAAATTGAGACAAAAAAAATCGAACACAAATTACAGCACTCCTCAGTGATGTCCACCTGCACTGGTGTCGGATATTCGAAAGACGTTTGCACTAAGTGTAATAAAGAATTTAATTACAAAACAATCGACAAGTCACCGCACTTGTTTGCATCAACATCAATGACATTTGCATCCCCTGTTAAAAACGGTGTTAATACCTTGGAATGTAAAGTTTGCAATTTGGTTAAATATGAAGAGATTCGTTTTAAACAAAAAGGTGATGTAAATTTGTGCATTCCAGCAATTGAAATGAATGCAGAGGTTGTTTTGGCTGAGTGCAACCAAAAGAATACAGATGCAAATGACATTTCTTGCGATCTAAATTTCATCAATGCAGATAACCCATTGTTCTTTGGACACGATATCAACAGTTTTGGTAAACTATATAAATTGACAGTTGGTGATTTAATATATTTTACCATGAATGGCAAAACTGAAACCTACAAAATTGTTGTAAGCGAAGAAGGTAAACTCGTTAATGGTGGAATTGATATTGAGGGGTTAACTACTGGCGCCAGATGCTTGGATGTTGGAGAAAACAAAACCCTTCACTTTTTCACATGTCATAGAACTATTTATCGTCCCAACGGAAGATGGATTATTTTAGCAGAGTTGGTTGATTAAACAAAAGAGTCTCGTTAGAGACTCTTTTTCTCTTTATATCCACCTTTCTTCCACATTATACAAAACAGAACTACATAATAAGGAATGGTGTATATGAAACGACAAGATTTAATCAGCGCATACAAAATTGCCGTAAATCGCCTATCGTTGGAATCGTCAGATGTGACGGCTCGACTTTTTAATGATTTTATTAACACGGACCATCCTACGAAGCATGATGACGCACAAATTGCGCTATTTACTAGATGTTATGATTTAACCATGACATATCTAAAAGCAAAACAAGATATCAAGACACAATATGATAGCGGAAATATGACGCATGACGAAAGACAACAATTAATGCAACAAGCTATAAGAATAAAAGATATGGGTCGAGACTCGTTTAACGTGCTCTGCAATCATGATATATACACTGATAATGCCGTTGTAAGGCCGTATTTTGCTTTTTGGGAAGCTTTTTATCATAGAGAAGATATCGATATGCAAATGCTTACAAATGCCTTTAAAGAGCATTTAAATCAATCTCGCGACGTTTTTGAAATGAGAGACAATGAAAAGATGAGCAGTAAAGAATTAGGCGATGCTTGTCTCAAATTTGCAAGCACAAGCGAATTCGTCAAAATGGCGAGATTGGCCCTCAGTGTTGAAAACAAAAATATTCATGAACTTGGCGATTATATTAACGGTTTAGATCGATTAACAAAAGATGTTGCCGAAAAACATGCAATGGAATCCAGGTTAACAGACAAAGGATTTGTTACACACTATGCTTTTGCGTTAAATGAAGAAAAGCGTGTTAGAGAAAAGACTGTTAATGCTGTAGAAAGATACATGTTATCAACACCAGATATCACAAATAAAATTGCACAAGAATACGTTCACGTCGGTGCACTGGGAAATAAAATAGCAGTATTGCCGCAGCAAGTCACATATGGAGCAAATAAAAATGTCGAAGTGCTTATAGATTCTGTGCGAGGCGTATGCGAGGCGGAAAAAGGTGCTGGCGCTATTAAGGGCAGCATGTCAAAAGTTCTCGGCTTCCTTACGCGAGACAAAGCAGATCCTAAGACGCAGAAGGATATTGAAAGTTGGAGTAAAGCGTTTGAGAAAAGAGCTAAAAATATCATGCCACAAGAATCATTAGGTCGCCATCAACGAGCAACTGTTAGAGATATGGCTATTAATTTATTGTTAATCGATGCGAAAATAGAAAACAAAATTGCAACCGAAAAAGATTTGAATGACAAAACATTATTAAAGAAAACTGTTGAAGCTTTTAAGAAAACGGTTAAATCTGCAGTAGAAGATGTGGTCTACGGAGACGTGTCTGCTATGTCTGTTGCTGAAAAACTATTAGAAAACATCAAAGATGGTAGTATCGAAGCTCTTGACAGCGTTAGATATGATAATCTTTCTTCTTTTTCCAATTGCGACGGTGAACATTCTATGGCGAATTTAAGACTACTAACTCACATGATATCGCAAGGTGAAATGGAGGCTAAAATCAATCCAGAAGAGTATGAAGAAGCGATGAGTTTTTTAGATGGAATATTCGCAGACGATGTATTTCAAAATAGAGATTGGATTGAATCACAAGACAACGAAGATTTAGAGATTGAGAATTTAGATTTAGAAATATAGCAAAAATGCCCATCATTAACGATGGGTATTTTTGTTTCCATATATTGCATTTTTCTATTAGATTCAACTATTTTATTTATATCCTAATAGGAGAATAAATTTGAAAGGTGATGAAATGAATGGATGATTTAAAAAGAAGAGAAAGTCAATCTCTTGTAAGTAATGCGAAAATTGCACAACCGTATTACTTAGCTGCTCAAGCTGCAAGAAATCTTGTAACAACAGAGCAAACAAAGCGTATTGAATTCAAGAGTCAAAATACTAACTCTTATGATTATCAAAAGAGAAGTAGAAAAACTCTTGATGGCCATGTGGCTACGCTCATCGCGTACAACGACTCTAACAATGTTCAAGTACAATTTGAAGACGGAACTACGGCTACATGTACATATTATGCTTTTAAGAATGGTCTTGTAAAGCATCCCAACGCATCAAAAGTCGGCGAACGCGCTCAAATGAGATGCGGAATGTGGGCGGAAGTTGTAGCTGAAAGAAAGTATCATGATGTAGATGTAAGATTTGACAATGGGGTTGAATTGAAACATGTCAGCATGAATGATTTTCGTCAAGGCATTTTATATCCGTCAACAAAGCCATTTATTGGTGAAAAGCACTTGATGAATTGTGACCAATGGGCTAAGGTTGTTGGTGTTAAAGACGAACACACCGTTGCGATTCGCTTCGCAGATGGAACATTGGTTCGCGAGGCTAATGTTGATAAGTTCAGAGAAGGTAAAATTAAAAACCCTAACGCCAAATCTCTCAACGGTTACTCTTTACAAGAATTCGCTCTTGGATATTACTTGATTCAGTTCTGTAATTTCAAAAAGGTTCCTAAGGGTTACTGGAAAGATAGAGGGTTTGATGGTTTTGAATTAGACTTCTATCATCCTGGCGCACACGTTGCTTTTGAGCAAGATGGCAATGTCCATAAACTACAAGCTAAAATAGAAAGAGATGTGATTAAGAATGAAAAATGTCAAGAGCTTGGAATTAAGCTGTTTAGATTTAGAGATGAAGAGTGTCCTCCGCTAAATGGAACTTCTATCGATTTTCGTCTAAGCAAGAGCAAGGAAATTATGCCTGGTTTTATTGACTGTAAATTTGAATTAGAGGAGGCTTTAAAGCTTTCTAGAATTCCATTCCATCCAAATCTAATTAATTTTCATCGCGATAGAGACCGTATTCTTGATGCATTTGCAAAAGAATATTGTTCTCCTTATCATTATCGTGTTGGAGAAACTAAAAAGATGAAAGATGGTAGTACAGCAACAATTACCACTTATATTTCCAGCGGAATCTGTAAGGTTCGTTTTGAGAATAATAGATATCTCTATTGTTCTTATGGAGATTTCTTTAAGGGCGATGTCGTAAGTGCAAACGCAAAGCCCTGCTATCAAATCTCACAGCGATTCTAATGTTGTTGATAGACAACAAGAGCCTCCCAAGGGAGGCTCTTTTCTTTTTACAAATTAATTCGGCAATTGCCCTTTACACGTAAGGCATTTAGTCTATAATAAATGTATAACTATACTCAGCATTTTTATGCAGAAAGGACCGCTTTGTGAAACAAAAGAATAAAAATAAAACCTATTCTCACGTAGAGCATCAGTTTAAAAATAAAACTTTTTTTCATAGTTTAAAATATGCTTTCAAAGGTCTTTTCTATTGTTTTAAAACAGAGAAAAATTTCTTTCTATATATCATCTTTGCTATTGTTGGTTTAATTGTCAATCTATCATTATCTATCTCGTCTGTCGAATGGGTAATTTACATAGTATCGGTCTTTGGAGCATTCGCAATGGAGTGTATTAATACCGCGGTAGAAAAACTCTGTAATTTGATAACATTGGAAAAGAATGATTCCGTCCGAATCATTAAAGATATTGCAGCGGCAGCAGTTCTTTGTCAAGGATTCGTGTTTTTTGGTTCGGAATTCTTTTATATAATTAAATATGTATTTTTTGTGTAATATGTATTTGACAATGTTCCCCGTTGCCGTCGGTGGAATATTAAACATGATATTTACAAAAACAAAATTCTATAACAAACACAAGTATCCTATTGACCACAACAAAACTTTAAAAGACAATAAGCGAATCTTTGGCGATAACAAAACTTATATTGGATTTGTTTCCATGATTATATTTTGCATTATTTCTCAAGTATTTTGTGGATTGATATGTAACTTGTTTGATATTAACCAACATCATGATTTATTTAAAGTGCAAAACAATACCATTTTGTTAAATTTGTGGTTTGGCGCTTTAACTGGATTTGTTTACATGCTATTTGAGTTGCCTAATAGCTTTATTAAACGAAGAATTAACATAAGTCCAGGTAAAACAAATAAAGGATTTGTTGGATTTATATTTTTTCTTGTAGATCAAATTGATTCATTGGTTGGAGTAATGTTTTTGTTGATATTGTTCGCAGACATATCAATTTTGAAATATGTTGGTTATGTTGCTCTTGGAGCAATAACGCATGTAACTATTAACCTTGTCTTATTTCTCTTGAAAGTGAGGAAAAATATTTGAAAAAATTATTTATCGGGGTGTACAACCCTTCTATTATCTTAACTTATATTAGTGTTTTTTGCTCTATTTTTGGACTTGGACAATTAGCGTTGTTTAATGAAACAAACTCTATAGACACCATGTCATTGTGTATGGTGCTATTGGCCGTCGCAGGAGTGTGTGATATGTTTGATGGCCGTGTTGCACGCATGTGTAAGAGAACCGAAAAGGAAAAGGAGTTTGGTATACAGCTAGATAGTTTAGCTGATACTGTTTCTTTCGTAGTGTTTCCAGCGGTCATGTTTATTTTTATGTGTCGATTTCATCTGGTTAGTATTATTGTTGCGTGTTTTTACGCATTTGCTGGCATTATGAGATTGGGCTGGTTTAATATTACCACCGAAGAAAACAAAGGTTGTTATCAAGGACTTCCTGTAACATTTGCCGCACTCATCTTTCCTGCTGCATATGTTATTTTAAAACATTTCAGTTTAAGTATCAGTGGATTGGCATTTGTTATATTATACTCACTCGTC
>JAEIGA010013847.1_pt1 | contig 12266 bp, 6 predicted proteins | sample 9270691 | NCBI WGS metagenome assembly JAEIGA01 (sample SAMN17057246, study PRJNA624740) | gut metagenome | biome: biome; isolation source: fecal sample | host: Bos grunniens | place: China: Xizang | collected 2019
AACCGTACCCGAAATTCTCGCACTCTTTTGCGCATATACGCCACTGCTTACAAAGCAGAAAAGCACGAGCAGAAATAAATGCTTTATTTTTATCATAGCTATTATGTTTTTCTACATCACCATTAGTTATTCAGCATCCTCGCCCGGAGCAACTCTGCCAATTTCTACCAACTCAGTCTCGGTATTGTCGTTGTTATACCTTATCATATATATAATACCGTCAATCTCCTTGGTCTCATATTCGTATGATATGGTCACGCCCTTGTTATCCTTTACCTCGTTGACACCAAAGCCTTCATCGGTAACAAGTATGGGCACATTCAGTTTCCTACCGTCAACTACAACCTCTTTGGTTACAAGTTCCTCACGTGTATAGGCCCATGTCTCTTTCGCTTCGCTTTCGGTAATGTTCTTCATCAGATAACCGGCCTTGTGGATTTCCTGAACACCTTCGGCGTTGGCGAGTCTGATGTTGCCAACTTTTGCAATAAGGTAGTAGTTCCTGCCATTAACCTCGACTGCACCGGTACCGTTGACATACATTGTATCAACGATAGCACCATTCTCGGCAAAACGTTTGAAACGTCCATCGTAACCGAACATGGACTCATTCAAAAGAGCGCCGTCAATTGGTTGCAGAACTGTATATGACGAAGATGCGTAATTTGTAAGCTCAGCCGAAGGACCTGTACCGGCCGAAACGTAGACGTTGTCGCGGCACATAATATTCCAGTCCTTGTTCTCCTGGCCATCAACCAACACTCTTCTCGTATTGCCAAGATTATCCTTGATAGCATATGTGTTGCCCTCGCTTGAGAGTTCAAGCTCGTAGAAGCGGTTTGTCTTCTCATTGATAACAGCTGTTGTGAACTTCTTGCTGTAGACAGTCATACCGGTTGTAGGGTCTGTTGCCTTGATTGGTGCATTGTCAACATAAACAGAGTTATCCTGGAAGTGATACTTTGCAAAGTTGATGATAGAGCGCAACATCGAAGCTGCCTTTGCATTGTCGCCGGCATCGGCAACTTCCAGCACCTGCTCCCAAGTAGGAAGGCCTAGCTCATAGACTCTATCTATAGCCTCATTTGTTGGAGCATATACTGTATAGTGGAATATATTGAAGAAAGGTATTGTATTCTTTGTGTAAGCAGTCTTGTCCTCCGTGTTTGTATAGAAGATAGAGTAACGCTCTGCTGAATCAAGCAATGCTTTATTGTTCTTGATGTCGAATACCTTCTTCAAGATACCATTCTCGCCACTTGTAGCGTAATCCTCGCCGGGATAACACAGATTGAAGAACTTGTTGAATTTACCAAAATCGCCGGCCTGTGACTGCATATTCTCGAACACCGACCTTGTTGGAGGTGTCGGGATTGATGTAGGCAGACTGACAGCATCAAACTCACCTGGAACTGTACAGTATGTGGTACCGTTCTTCTGGTTGTTTACACTTGAAACAGCAACAGATGTTCCTCTCTCGAGCTGCTCACCGCCATAGAACTTTATATTGTCAGGGTCTGTCGCATCAACCTTGATGGTTGCGTAACCCTTTGTCTGGAAATACTTGTTACCGGAATGGATACCGTTTTCATCATCGTGTACAATAATGAGATACTCCATCAGGTCGGTCATACGATTGGCTGCGAAACTGCCCGTACCACCGAAATACTGACCAGAAACGCTGTACTCCTGTGGTGTCAATACGTCCACAGTATCGTACGCTGGAGTTGTGGGGTCAAACTTATAGACGTCGGCCCAGAACTTCAGGTTATTGTTTGCCTTTGGCATCTTTCTGTCATAATGGAATGAGTATGCCTTTGGCGATGACGATGTCTTTGTAAGAGGATCGAAGTATACGAAATAATTGTTATCGGGGACAATGAATGTGTAGTTGGCATCCATCGCAAGCAGATAGTAGTCGTAACGCAGCTGATTGATGACCTTGAGCATAATCTCCATATTCTCATACACAAGTGTCGGAGCCGAAACCGCCTGATATTCACCGGGACCGAATACGTTGTTCAATATATATATAACACCGTTGTTTGCAATAACGCATTCGTCCACGTGTTCTCCCCTGATATTCATCAACTCGTTGGCATCGTCCACAATTCTGTCGAACTTGCTCAATACCGTCTTTGCGAACGAAGACTTCATCAAATTCTTGAGGAATGGAGCAATATTCTTCTGCGGCACGCTGTCAAGCGCAGCGAGCAGGCTCTCCATATCGTTAACCTCGACACTGGGTGCAAAACGCGCCAAAAGGAAATGACCGGCGCTGTCGGGGTTTGCAAAGTATTCGTAAAGAACTTCGTCCTTGGGCACGAACATTGCCGCCATATCCTCATCCATTGACGAAGATGCGCCAAGGTTGTTCTGGCCCGGGTCATACTCCAACAGGTCCTCGCTTGTAGGGTTGCTTGTAGCTGCAGCCAACATAGGGTGCGAGGTGTAAGATGAGGTGGTATTAGAGTAGAAATAGCGGAGTTTGAAGACACTGTCGTTTGTCTTGTAATACGCATTGAACTCCTTTGTCAGAGTCTCGTCATAAACAGGGATACAGAAACGGTCGAGCAAGTGGCTAAAGATTCTTGTATCAGGATGCTTACGAATCTCGTCTGCCATATTCGATGGAGGCAAGAGCAGGTCATCCATACGGTATATATAACCGTTTTTGCAGGTTATGGTCATTGTATCGTCCGAGAATTCGCCCGCATCGACACCGCTTGCAACAAGTTTATTGCCAAAAATGAAAGCATCACCATCAACAAACGTCTTTGTGACCTCGCCATTCTTCTTGAAAAGGAACTCAATGTCGGAAGCCTTGATGTTGTTCTTTCTCAGGTAATCACCGAGGAAGTGAACCATCATAGTCCTTGAACCATCCATTGCAAGACGCATATTCTCTGTTCTGTCCTTGCCACGCAACACATCCCAATATGTGTTGTATGTAGGCCAATTCGCATGATACTCCATTGAGTTTCCGTTCACAACAGGAATTGTGTCGATTACTCTTGAAGATGACCAACGGCGCAGACAGGTTCCTTCCTGATTCGTCTGGACACCGGTACTAGACAACATATCAAGCAACATGGCATTGTCAAGCATCGAATTGTAAAGAATCGTCTTCATCTGGGCTTTGGTCATTTCGCCAACACTTGTCACGCCCCAGACATTATTGCCGCCATTGAAGAAACGCTCGAATGCAGCATCGTCAGCCACAAATAATGTTTTGCTACCGGTGTGGGCTAGAGCCTCTTTCTCGCCCAAACTGTCGATAATCGCGACATAGTTGGCGTAACTGTGGTCCGCGGTTCCCTTCTTGAGGAAATCGTAGACACTAGCTCCCAACCATTCAGGGTCACCCGGATCATCGTAAGGATAGACATCAAGCCAATCCTGACACGACTGCAGTGAACCGCCGACAAAAAGCATAAGCATCGCAAAGAGCGATGATACGCCGAAATTAGTTAAACGGTGTTTGAACATAAGTACAAAATTATTAATTAATATTTTTTGTTTTTTTTAAACATTTCGCGTTGAGGCATATTATCCCCATAGTTAACGTGCAAAAATAAGACTTTTAAATAAAATTTCGCACAATTCCCCATTTTTTTTCTGCCACAGGAATCTTTTTTAACGCATGCAAAATAAAATCTCCCGTTTTAATGCGGTTTTCGCATAAAAACAGGAGATGTATCGCTTTTTATGTTTTTAACAAATGTTTGTTAAATTAGCGTTTAAAAACAGGCAAATATTTAACATTTACAGCATCACCTTTTACTACCTCGACAAACTCATGAGGAGAGATTGTGACCGGTTCCACCATAAATTCCGGTACATTATACGAACGGTCAAAAAGGTCATAAAATTCACTCTCACACTGCGGCAAAAGGAAGGCCTTGTCACTTGTCCCGTCATCATTCATATGGGCAATATACAGACGGCTGTAATTGGTATCGTCACGACGGCTGGCAAAGAGAATCCAGCGACCGTTGCTGCTCCACGAGTGATAGCTCTCGGGGAATGCCGAATTAGCCTCTTCAAGAGGCCGGCAATTACCCGTTGCCAGCTCTAGGAGATAGAGATCGGCATCTTTGTGCCATATGTGGAAACAACCATATTCGGCCAACGCAAACAGCATATAACGGCCACAGGGAGATATACGGGGGAATGTGGCACTCTTGCCGAGAGCGGATGCCGCAAACACGGTATCAACCGCGCCGAACTCGCCAGTGTTTGGATTCCACGGACGTCGTAGCACATCATACTTCACATCCTTATAATTACGTATCATATTCTCGACATGCTGCATATCCTTGCGCTTGGGGAAATAGGCCGAGCAATAGTAGAGCATCTCGCCGTCGGGCGACCAGGCCGGGAACACCTCAAGACAATCGGGGTCATTGGCAACATGCGAGACCACCTCTCTTGCCGGGTCATAGATTATGACATCACTGGCCTGATCCTGTACCTCTACCTTGTTAGGATTCTTGGTATGGAAAATCTGGCCCGTATTGTTGACAGAATATGCCACAACGTCGTATTTGGGATTAAAGAAAGGATATACGCCGGCCGAGATTGTAGAGTCGGTCTTCATGTTCACCTTCTTTACATTGCCGTTATGCACAAAAACCGTTCCGCCAAGATGCTGGCGCACGTGAAACTGCATATTGTCGGTCCTGTAGTTCTTGTATGCATGGCAGTTTATACACTGTCCGTCGGGTTCCGAAGAGACGAACTTGTTGTTGTAGATGACGGTCTCGTCAAAGTTTGTAAGGTCGCGCTGGGAGATTGTCAGTTTTTCATACGCCACATAAGATGGCGGTATAAGCCTGTAAGAGATATACCGGTCTATGCTGTCACCCGACACAGCAATGGAGAAAGGCTCATATTTTTTCCATTTGCCCGCATCGTTCACATACACATCGACCTGTATGGTACCGCCGAGAGCCTGCCCGAGAATGGAACACCACTCGCCGGCATCGGGCGCCACCTCACGACCACCATAGACAAGAGTGGTCTCACCCGCATTGAAACAGGTTACAAAATCATCCCCATCCTCGACAATCCTGAACACAAGCGGTGCGATATTGCAAGGTACAACCACATCGGTATAATCGGGGTAGACCACAGGCTTTGATGGCACAAGGTCATACCCGGTTGGAACCGACGGTTTGTCAGGGGAACAGGCTGCGCAGACAAGCAGCACTGCCAAAGTAAAATATACGGAGATTTTTTTCATAACAATCAATTGGTTTTTATGTTACGCACAAAGAAGTAGAAATAGAAATAAGTATCCCCGAAACCATCTTTGAAATAGGGGGCCATCTGTTCTTCATTCTTACCCTTATGTTGCGATACAAGCTGCATGAACTTTTTCATCTTGCCATCGGTGCCCACAGATATGAATTTGTCTATGAATGCCTGTGGCACCTGCACCGTACGTCCCTTGTCCACATTAAGGAAAAGCAATACAGCCTCCTGGTAAAGTCGGGGGAGTGAATTGGGCTGGAACTCATTGACGTAATAGTTCAGGAAGGACCAGAATGTTCTTGCATCCTTACGTGTGAGGGCCGAAGCCAATGCCGCCTCCACATACATCCTGGACATCTTGTCCGTCATGTTCATCATGTTCTTTGTAAGATATGCCTCGACATATGATTCATCGACATCAAGGAAATCGTTATAACAAGTCATATTCAAAGGCATGTGGAAATCCCTGTTTCGGGATATGAGTTCAGGATTCTTTATATACTCCTCCATTTCACAGGCCCAATCGGCATAGAACAGGGTGTGTTTCAATACATTGATATACCTCTCGGCAAGACGGTGTTCGCCAGCCAGCAGCATTGAACGGACCGCGTGCTTCAGGTACTCAATTCGCCAACCATACTCCACAGCATCCTCGACACACCATCGGTAACAGAAATTGAACTTGCCATATTGGTAATAGGACATCTTGCCGCCGGTCTGCGCCAATCGCACCGGTATCGATGCTTCAATGTCGGCACTACCTTCGGGATATGCAAGCATATCGCTGCCCAAACGTCCGAGTTTAAGAAGAGCCACATTCTTGTTCATGACAATCTGACGGGTGGGGACCTGTGCTTCACGCGCCAATTCCGCCACCTCTTTCCACTCCTCGTTCCACATGGCCCTGTTCTGCTCGTTCTCTATACGGAAATTACCGTTGTTATACCAGAACAGCACAGTAAAACCGACAAGAAGCAATGCGGCAAGCAACCAGATGACATTCTGCAACACACCGGGCTTGACACTGCAACACCTGCACAGAGACAAGAGCGGCAACACAGACAACAGCACAAACGACAAGAGCAACAGGAAGAATGGCACCCAATACGTCTTTACATTATACCACATACTCCTCTCCTGCATTGAGAGAGAGAAGGGTGCCGGTTCAAAACCGACCTCTTCAATACGCAATGCCGATGTGCGTGAGTCGTCAAATATGGGCGAAGGGGAACCGATAGACTTGCCATCGGAAAAACCCGGGACAAACAATGGCTCAAAACCCATTGCGGCACCGTTGTCAACACGCAGGACCATCAGGTTCACAAGACCGAAGAGTTCTGAATTGTCCTCGACACGCACACCGTCCTCTTTCTTCATCTTGACAACAGTACAATACACATTCCCTTCGGATGGTGTATCGGCCAGAGTCATCGCATACTGCCCGACACCATCGACAACCTCCTTGCCCCAAACAAGATATTTTCCATCCAAGGTCTTGAACGATGCTACATCCTTGACCTTCTTGTCGGCAACACATAAAAAGTGTCCCGACTTGGGGATTGCCGCCCCACTCTCCCTTGCAACAAAGGAGATGCCGTCGGCGGCACTGTTCAAATAGTGTTCACTGCCATCCTTACCGACAAAAGTAAAAGTATACTTTTTCCCATCGGCAGGACGGTTTATGTCAGTACCTGAAAACAGCTCATCCTTAGCCGTCTTTATCGCTTTTTGCGAGAAGCAACCGTCAATGTTTATCCTGAACTTTGTCAGGGCCTTGTTCACCGGGTATCCCACACGTCCATTGACACCGGCAATCACAGAAACCACCTTCTCCTTGTCATCATTGTCGGGAACATGTTCGTTTTTCCACTGCGAAGATGGTACACCCACGGTATAGACTTCTTCTATGGGAACCGTGGTGTAATGCCTGTAGTATATACGGGGCACAACAAAAGCTGCCGAAACAGCTACCAGTGCAGCAACCGACAAAACCGCCTTGTGAACAGCACGTTGCCTGCCACCTATAGCCCTGCAAAGCAAAAAGAGACCCATTACCACACCCGAAGCTATGGCATAGACCCCGATACAGGGATAGGCGAGGCATATCCAGACGGCAATAAGGAATGGGGCAAAATAGACGGGCGCTTTCTTCACCGCCCAAATCGCCAACAGCGAAACCAGGACTCCAAGCAATGCCACATAATAGAACCCCGGAATCTTAAGATAGAAAATCCAATAACCCAACTGCGTATCGGTGGCCAACAAGGTCACTACCGGCAACATTGCCAGCAACCTGCGCTTCGGCGGGATGTCAAAGACCCTGTATGTGAGCCAATAGACCACAGCGAGAAGCGCGACGTATATAGTGGCGCCAAGTACCGGATAATGAAAGAACTGCACAAGGAAACTCGCGGCATAATAGAGGATTCCTGCCGGCATTGACATCATCTCTTTGTAGAAAAGATCATCGTAGAGAAAGACCGACAGTTCGTTCACGCGGAACAGCAATGCCGACTCATAAAAGGCAAGCAATGCCCATACCGTCACAAAGAAAAGCATTGCAAACAGGTTCTCCAAATGTTTGAGAGATAGGCCTCTCGGGTTCACTGTCAATTCTCCATGCGCAGCCGAAAGAGTTACTCCACCTCTTTGTCTTTTGTCACCATGCGCCTTACCTTGCATAATTTTTCCCATAATTATGTAAATCCCCAATTGTGTTTCAAGAAAACAGACCTCGCGCCGACCTGTCGAGCAGATAGTGGTCGAGCACGACCAAAGCCGCCATAGCCTCCACCACCGGCACTGCACGCGGTACTACACAGGCATCGTGCCTGCCACGCGAAAGCAGCACGGTCTCTACGCCGTCGCGGTTGACAGTGGGCTGTTCCATCAGCAATGTCGCCACAGGTTTGAATGCCACCCTGAAATATATGTCATTCCCGTTTGAAATACCGCCCTGTATGCCACCACTGTTGTTGGTGCGCGTTGCGACACCGTTTCCATCATTGTAAAAGATATCATTCTGCTGGGAACCACGCCCGGCAGCTGCGGCAAAGCCATTGCCATAATCAAAGCCCTTTGCCGCATTTATCGAGAGCATTGCCGACGCGAGCGAAGCCGACAATTTGCCATACAACGGCTCACCAAGCCCCACGGGAGCACCTTTGACAACACAAGTGACCACACCGCCAACGGTGTCGCCTGAACGTTTCACATCAAGGATAAATTGCTCCATAGCTGCGGCAGCATCAGCATCGGGACAGCGCACCGCGTTGCTCTCGGCCAACGACAGATCATAGGCCTCATACCCCCCGGCAAGCAAGATATCACCCACCTGCGAAGTATAGGCCACGATATTTATCCCCAACTGTTTCAATGCCAATTTAGCCAAAGCTCCGGCACACACCCTGACAGCCGTTTCACGTGCCGAGGAACGCCCGCCACCACGATGGTCGCGCACGCCATATTTGCGGTCGTACACATAATCGGCGTGCGACGGACGGAAAGTCTCGCGCATATTGTCGTAATCGGCACTGCGGTTATTGCTGTTATGAATAGTAAAGGCAATGGGCGCACCGGTGGAACGTCCTTCAAAAATACCCGACAGGAACTGCACCTCGTCGGACTCGTTACGCGAAGTGGTAATCGCACTCTGTCCCGGACGGCGGCGCTGCATCTCACTGCGCACAAAATCCTCATCAATGTACACGCCCGCAGGGAAACCGTCGAGCACGCCGCCGATTGCCACGCCATGCGACTCACCAAAGGTCGTCAGGCGCAAAAGATTGCCAATGCCATTCATTATCCTGTCCTTTAATGGCAACAACCGCTTTCGCAGCCACCATCGCCACAACTACCGCCATTGCAACCGCTACAGCCGCCACCGCAGCTGCATGATGCCTTCAATGAGTCATAGAATTTCTTCAGTTCCGACTCCTTTGCAGGACGTGCCTCAACCACACTGCCCACAAACTGCAGGTCGCAACCGGCAAGAGGATGATTGAAATCCATTACAACCTTGAGTGGAGTCACCTCCTTCACTGTTCCAAGAATCGGCGAACCGTCGGCACGCATCATCTCAACCACATTGCCTTCATATATGTGTGCAGAGTCGAACTTGCCGTCAATGGTGAACACCTCGCGGTCAAAATCCTGCACGTGGTCGGGGTCATACTCGCCATACGCATCGGCAAACGGAATGGTGAAATCGAACTTGTCACCCTTCTTTAGATCCTTGAGATTCTCCTCAAAAGCATCAAGGGTGTAACCCACGCCGGTCAAGAATGCAAAAGGTTGCTCACGTGTTGTCTTTTCAACCTCTTCGCACTCACCGTCACGGTGTGACAAAAGCGTATATGCCACACGCAGATATTTGTTTACGTTTTCCATATATTTATATAGTTTTGATGTTTTCAATTCCAAGCATTAATTGCAAAGATATATAAATTGCCGCCAAAAAGGCAACGACAGGAAGAAAAAAATAAAAAAACACACATTATAAAATAAAAGTAGCACTTTATGGGCACAAAAAACGCACATATATTCGTTTCTTTAAATCCTTTTGCTATCTTCGCAAAGATATAGCACCTATAGTATGAAGACACAAAGGATAATATTGCTACTGCTCATTATGGCGGCAACAACAATCATTGGTTGCAACAGGGAGATTGCAGCAGACAGTGCCGAAAGCATCATAACCTGCCAGGACACGCTGTTGATGAAGGACGGCAAGCCCTACAGTTACATAGGCACCAATATGTGGTATGCATCAATCCTGGGCTCCACCGGCGAAGGGGGCGACAGGGAGCGTCTGTGCAAGGAACTCGACCGGCTAAAAGAGATAGGAATCACGAACTTGAGGATTCTGTCGGGTCCCGATGCCGGCAGTTCTTTGGCAAACCCTGCCAAGCCATACCTGCAGACAGCGCCGGGAGTATTCAACGACACCATATTGGAGGGACTGGACTTTGTCATTGCCGAGCTTGAAAAGCGCGATATGGATGCGGTAATCTATCTGAACAATGCCTGGGACTGGAGCGGCGGATACGGTTTTTACCTGAAGGAGTGCGGGTATGGTGATTCGCCGAACACGAATGAGGAAGGGGGATACAGCAGATATGTAGACTATTGCGCGGAGTTCTCACGTGAGCCAAAGGCCATAGAAATGTACTACGACTGCATCAGGACCATCGTCTCGCGCAAGAACAGCATAACAGGCCGCTACTACAAGGACGAGCCTGCCATTATGGCGTGGCAACTATGCAACGAGCCGCGTCCGTTTGCGAAGGAGAACAAGGAGGCTTTTGCAAAATGGATCTCCGATGCAGCAGCGCTTATAAATAGCATTGACCCCAACCACCTTGTGTCAACCGGCAGCGAGGGATACATAGGCTGCGAGGTTGACATGGAACTTTGTGAGAAAATACACGCAGACAAGAACATCGACTACCTGACAATACACATATGGCCTGTAAACTGGGGATGGGCACCACGTTCAAACCCCGACAGCGGTATTGAGAATGCCTGCATCGAGAGTGGCAAATACATTGCCGAACACATTACGCTTGCAAAAAAACTGAACATGCCACTTGTGATTGAGGAGTTCGGCTACTCACGTAAGGACAACATTTCGGGCACAGAGCCCACAACCGAAAGCCGCGACATCTTCTACCGTTTCATCTTTGAACAGGTAAAGAACAACTCCCCCATAGCAGGATGCAATTTCTGGGGCTGGGGCGGCAGCGGACGTCCGCGCGACATTGTATGGCAACCGGGCGACGACTATCTGTGCGATCCCCCACACGAGCCACAGGGCTGGTATTCAGTATTCGACAGCGACAGCACAACCATAGACATCATTAGGAAATACTCAAAAGCAATAACAGAATAAAAAACTTATAACAGCTATGTACAAGAAAGACAACCGCATTGTAGCCACACTTGATGCAGGTGGCACAAATTTCGTGTTCGGCGCAATGAAAGCCGGAGAGTTCATCATTGACCCCGTATCAGTGCCGGCGCAGTCGCACGACCTTGACCTATGCCTTCAGAACATGGTCAACGGATTCCAGCAGGTGTTCGATAAACTCGACGAGAAACCTGTTGCCATCAGCTTTGCATTCCCCGGCCCTGCCGACTACCCCAACGGCATCATTGGCGGCTACCTGCCCAATTTCCCGTCATTCCGCGACGGTGTTGCTCTGGGAGCGTTCCTCGAGAGCAAGTTCGGTGTGCCGGTGTTCATCAACAATGACGGCGACCTCTTTGCATACGGCGAAGCCCTCTGTGGCGTATTGCCCGAAATAAACAGCCGTCTCAAGGAACTGGGCTCCACAAAGCAATACAAGAATCTGATTGGCTACACTCTGGGTACAGGTTTCGGCATTGGCGTTGTAATCGACAATAACCTGAACCGTGGCGACAACTCCTGTGTGGAGACGTTCTGCCTGCGCCACAGGAATATGCCCGACGTTATTGTGGAGGATGGTGTTGCCATTCGCGCAGTTTGCCGTGTGTATGGCGAGCAGAGCGGTAACCCCGACCACGGACTCACGCCAAAGGACATTTGTGAGATTGCCGATGGTACACGCCAGGGCGATCAGGCAGCCGCAAGAGAAGCCTTTGCATCACTTGGCCGTGTTGCCGGAGCTGCCATCTCCACAGCTGTGACCATAATCGACGGTCTTGTTGTCATCGGCGGCGGTGTATCGGCAGCAAGCCATTGGATCATGCCCGCCCTGCTCCAGGAGATGCGTTCCAAGCTGCGCACCCTTGGCGGCGACGAGGTGAACCTTGTGCAAATGAAAGTCTATGACCTGGAAAATACCGATGAATTCGAGCTTTTTGCAAAAGGCGAAACCAAGAAGGTGAAGGTCTACGGCGAGGATAGATATGTGGATTACGACTGCCAGAAACGAGTGGGTATAGCAATCTCCAAGCTCGGCGCAAGCAAGGCCGTATCAGTGGGCGCATACGCATTCGCATTGAGTGAACTCGACAAGAAACAGGCA
>JAEIGA010013848.1_pt1 | contig 12266 bp, 7 predicted proteins | sample 9270691 | NCBI WGS metagenome assembly JAEIGA01 (sample SAMN17057246, study PRJNA624740) | gut metagenome | biome: biome; isolation source: fecal sample | host: Bos grunniens | place: China: Xizang | collected 2019
ACTCCTGTGCCAATTGTTAAAGAAGTCAAACTTGAGCAATCACGGAAAGCATAAGACCCAATGCTGGTCACACTATAGATGCTCCCATTATAGGTCACTGATTCGGGTATGGTGACTGCACCTGAATATTCATTGGAATAAGAATCGTAGTTTCCTCCACGATAAGTCACCTCCACCGTCATATCCGATGAGGATTTAATGTTGTAATAAATGCCATCGACCTCAAAGTCCTCGGCACTCACACTCAAACTGCACAGCAATCCGATTACTGCCAGCACTAAAGATTTGAACTTTCTCATAATAAGGTATACATTAGTTTTTGTTGATACTGAACATGTGGGAACTAAGGTCATTAACCTTAATACTTACAAAATTAGATAAAAGATATGAGGCGCAAAATGTAAAATCATTATTTTTACCCCTCCCTTTGGCGCGTATCCAGAAATAATGGTAATTTTGCCGTAGGGACTCCCTCAATATAATTAACACGAAGATCATGATTAAATACGCCGACTATATTCGCCGCCTTGAAATCAAGAGTTTGTGGAGCGGCCACAAGCACATCGTTTGGGAATTGCAACCCGGGGTGAATGTGCTGAGCGGAGGGAATGGCGCTGGGAAGAGCACTATTCTTAACCGTATGGAGCAGGAGTTGCGCACAGCTCCCGTGAGCGGAGAAATAGCGGGTGGCACGCACCTTGGCGTGACGATAGACTTCTCGCCCTCGGACGCGACAAACATTCGCTACGACATCATCCGCTCCTTCGACCGCCAACTCCTGCAAAGCGACCGCCTGCGCACACTGACCGATGCGGCGGTGTCTACGGAATTGGACTGGCAACTCTACCAGCTGCAGCGCCGCTACTTGGACTATCAGGTGAATGTGGGCAACCGCATGATTCAACTCTTGACGAGTGGTGCGCCCAACGCAAAAGAAGAGGCAACGGAGGCATCGGCATATAAAACCATGTTCCTTGACCTTGTGGACGACCTCTTCTCGGAAACGGGAAAGCGCATTGACCGCACGAGCAACGAATTGAGTTTTGTGCAGTTTGGAGAGCAACTCTCTCCCTACAAACTCTCCAGTGGCGAAAAGCAAATGCTCATCATCCTGCTCACAGCCCTCACACAAGACCGCCAACCTTACGTCCTCTTCATGGATGAACCCGAGGCGAGCCTCCACTTCGAATGGCAAAAGCGCCTCATCGACATGGTGCTCCAACTCAACCCCAACGTGCAAATCATTCTCACCACCCACTCGCCCGCAGTAGTCATGAACGGCTGGGCAGATTGCGTAACAGAGATGAGTGAGATAACGATGTAAGGTTGTAAGGTCGCTTCGCTCTAAGGTTTTAAGGTTTAAGGTTATAAGGTCTCTAAGGTCTTTAGGGACTTTAAAGTCTTTAAGGTCTTGCACAGAACGCCCACAGACTGCACAGACTACTCACTTCTCACTCCTCACTACTAACTTCCCCCCATGCCCTCCCTCTCCACCTACATCTCCTCCCAGTACGTCCAGGCGGCAAACCGCTTGGCGGGGAAGTATGCGCGCAAGAGTATCGTGGTGTATGTAGAGAGTTTTGACGACGTGGCGTTTTGGAGCACCTTGCTGCGCCCGTTGGAAACGGAGGAGGTGTACTTTGAGGTGATGCTCCCTTCGAAGACGTCGTTGTGTAAGGGCAAGAAGATAGCGCTGGCAAATCAACTGGGACCAAATATGATTGCTTGCGTGGATGCGGACTACGATTACTTGATGCAGGGAAGTACGCCCACTTCGGAGGAGGTGTGTCGCTCGCCCTACGTATTTCATACCCTCGTTTACGCCATTGAGAACTACCAGTGTCACGCCAGTTCGCTCCACAACGTGTGTGTTTCTGCCACCCTCAACGACCGCCGCATCTTTGACTTTGAGGCATTCCTAAAAGACTTCTCTGAAATCATCCACCCCCTGTTTGTATGGAACGTATGGTGCTACCGCGAGGGGAAGTTCAAGCAATTCTCCATGGCGGACTTCTACCGCATCGTGCGCCTCCGCGATATTAACCTTTATCACCCCGAACAGGAACTCAACGACCTGCGCCGACGCGTGAACTCCAAAATAGCGCGCTTGCAGCACCAATTCCCCGAAGCCAAGAAGGGGTACAAACCCCTAAAGGCAGAACTCATAGAATTGGGCGTTACGCCCGAAACGACCTACCTCTTTATGCGCGGTCACGACCTGCTCGATGGTATCGTCTCCATGCTCACGGCAAAGGTGTGCGACCTGCTACGCAAAGAGCGCGAGCGCGACATCCGTAAGTATGCCGAGCACAACAAGCAGATGCAAAACGAACTGTCGTCCTACCAGCACTCCGTAGCTTCGGTAGACGACGTGCTGAAGCGCCACAGCGGATTTATGACCACACCACAATACTTGTGGGTGCAAGACCAACTGCGGAAATTCCTTTCACAACAAGAGGAAGCATTACCTGTAACGCCTTCGTCAGAGGAACGTCCGTCGTGAGGCGTGTTCCAATTCCCCATAGTTAAAACTTACTTCCAACATGAAACTAAAGCAACTTTTAATCTTAGCAACTTTAATGCTTGTGCCAGGCATCGTAATGGCGCAGCAATCGAAAAAACAAGAACGTAGTGCAACCCCCTTTGCCCTCAAGGAATTTCAACGGGCCAAAATCATTCAGCCGTTTGGGAAGTTCGTTTGGGCTGAGGCGAATGTTTTTCTGAAAGACGCCTCCCTCTTCTTCATGGAAAACGACACCATGAAGAAAGCCTTTTTGGATAAGGTCATAGCCGTGCAGTTTGACTCCGTGACCTATCGCAAGGTGGAAGGTCAGCAGTTGGGCGAGGTGATCGCTCAGAAGGGCTATAACTTCCTCGTTCGTGTGCGCACCATTGATATGAAGCAATATAATGAAGAGCACGACGGCACGCAGAATGCCGGCTTCCTCGACTTTGATGGGATTGGGCGTATGCAGAGCAACTTTATAGATTTGCACAATGAGGCATACCTTGAAAAAGGTTTTCCCGTGAAAGACAAGTATTATTTTATCGTCAAGGGAAAATGTGTTGTCGCTAACGAAGCCCGTGTAGAACGTGAAATCAGTAAGCCCCACATGGACGAATTTAAGAAGCTCATGCGCGACCAATGGTGGAGCTGGCGCGATGAGGCGTCCCTGAAAATGCTACTGGAGTTTCTTCCGTAAATAGGGGAGGGGAGCTTGGGGAACGATGCGCGGTAAACGGCAGACGTTCCTTTTCCTCTACCAAATTTTTGATTATATCATTAGTTTTCCGTAAATTTGCAAGGTGGGAAACCTCACATTATTAGAATTATGGCAAGAAAAATACAATTCAGTCTTGTTTACCGCGACATGTTTCAGTCAAGCGGTAAATTCCAACCCCGTAAGGACCAGTTGGAGCGCATTGCTCCCGTCATCATTAAGATGGGATGCTTCTCACGTGTAGAAACGAATGGTGGCGCCTTTGAACAGGTGAACCTCCTTTATGGTGAAAACCCCAATAAGGCCGTGCGCGCCTTCACTAAACCTTTTAACGAAGTAGGTATTAAAACCCACATGCTCGACCGCGGTTTGAACGCGCTCCGCATGTTCCCCGTGCCTGCCGACGTTCGTAAGTTGATGTACCGCGTAAAGCACGCTCAGGGCGTTGACATTACGCGTATCTTCTGCGGTTTGAACGATGTGCGCAACATCATCCCTTCTATTAAGTACGCACTCGAAGGAGGTATGACGCCTCAGGCAACACTTTGTATCACCAACTCACCCATCCACACAGCGGAGTATTATTCAAACATCGCCGACCAGCTCATCGAAGCCGGTGCACCTGAAATCTGCTTGAAGGATATGGCGGGTATCGGTCAACCCGCGATGCTCGGACAACTCTGTAAGATGATTAAGGACAAGCATCCCGAAGTCATCATCCAGTATCACGGTCACTCAGGTCCCGGTCTCTCTATGGCTACGATTCTCGAAGTGTGCCGCAACGGTTGTGACGTTATCGACACCGCCATCGAACCGCTCTCTTGGGGTAAGGTGCATCCAGACATCATCTCTGTGCAGAGCATGTTGAAGAACGCTGGTTTCGACGTTCCCGAAATCAACATGGAAGCCTACATGGAGGCACGCAAGTTGACACAGGAATTTATCGACGACTTCCTCGGTTACTTCATGAACTCAGGTAATAAGTTGATGAGTTCACTCCTCCTTGGTTGCGGTCTTCCCGGTGGTATGATGGGTTCTATGATGGCAGACCTTACTGGCGTCATGGCTGCGATTAACAACAACCGCGTGGCGAAGGGTGAAGAAGCACTTTCTGAAGATGCGCTCCTCGTACGCCTCTTCGACGAAGTGGCATACGTTTGGCCCCGCGTAGGTTATCCTCCCCTCGTAACGCCTTTCTCACAATACGTGAAGAACATTGCCCTCATGAACCTCCTCACAGAATCAATGGGCAAGCCCCGTTACTCGATGATGGACAACTCTATTTGGGGTATGATTCTCGGTAAGAGCGGTAAGCTCCCCGGCGAATTGGATCCCGAAATCATTGCGCTCGCTAAGGAAAAGGGCTTTGAATTCTCTACTGAAGATCCTCAGACTTTCTATCCCGACGACCTCGACCGCTTCCGCGACGAAATGGAAGCCAACGGCTGGCCCCTCGGTCCCGATGAAGAAGAACTCTTTGAATTTGCGATGCACGAAACACAGTATCGCGACTACATGAGCGGCGCTGCCAAGAAGCGCTTCTTGGCTGACCTCCAGGCTGCAAAGGACAAGGCAAATGCGGGTAGCATGACGCCCGAAGAAGCGGCAGCGTTCAAGCACGCGAAGGCTGATGCCATCGTGGCTCCCGAAGCGGGTACGGTACTCTGGCAGATTGGTGGCGACGGCGAATGCGTCAAGGCGATTGCGCCCTACATCGGTAAGGAGTATAAGGAAGGCGAATTCTTCTGCTACATCGAAAACAACTACGGTCAGATTCACGAACTCCCCGCAGCAATGGGTGGCAAGATCGTGGAAATCAATGCCGACCAAGGTGCTCACGTGCAGAAGGGCGACGTTATTGCCTACATCCAACGCCCTGGAGCAGAGTAGTTTTTAGAACAAGTAATATTACATAAATGATAGAGGGTGTGCCGATAGGTACACCCTCTTTTTGTTATTTAATGCGAAATTGGTCGTTGTAAGTCCCGCATGGAGATTAGTGAGATTCGTGTTCTCTCCCAAAAACTGCGTGGCATATCCTGTGTCATTCCGTGGGTTCTGTGTGAAAATGTCTCACGCAGACGGCACAGACTCTCGCAGACAATTATATTTATTCTCACGCTAAGGCGCAAAGAATCGCGAAGTCTCTGCGCTTGTCTGCGCCGTCTGCGTGAAACAAACTCCGCGCCCTTTGCGCCTTTGCGTGAGAAAAAAATGTTCTTCTGTCAAAAAAAACGTGAGCAAAATTCTGTACCAATCCATGGAGACGCCATAATATGACGTCTCTACGTTCGCCATTTTGCCCCGCAAGGCACTACTACCTACTACTTACTACCTGCCCTCACTTTTCCCTCCATTTTATATGCCAATATCGCCAGTTTTTTTTAACTTTGCAAAGTGCGGGTTACGTCCTGACATTTAGTCCCTTAGAAGGGGACGTTGGAGGGCGCTTTTCCCATCATTTTCATTGAGTCAAGAAAATAAACTACTAATCTTTAATCACAACTTTATGAAAGTAAAATCTTTACTTCTTGGTTTGGCACTGCCAGCAGTTGGGTTTGCTCAAAATTACGACTTGCCCAACCCCGACAATGCGCCTGCGCCTTGTCATCCCGTTCCCAGTGAACGCCAGATTTTGTGGAATGAAACGGAGTTCTACGCCTTCTTCCACTACGGTATGAACACCTTCACAGGTTTGGAATGGGGTTTCGGTAACGAAGCCGAATCCAAGTATGCACCTTTGGCGATGCCCAATCCCGAACAGTGGGTAACGTCTGTAAAGGCTGCAGGTATGAACGGTGGTATTGCCGTGGTGAAGCACCACGACGGTTTCTGCCTCTGGCCCACTGCTACAACTACCCACAGCATTGCAAAGGCTGGCAACGAATACGGCCGTACGGCAAACATCCCCCAGCTCTTTGCACAGGCAAGCCAGAAGCACAATATGAAGTACGGCTTCTACATCTCTCCCTGGGACCGCAACTCTGCACACTACGGTAAGGACACTTACGTTTCTGAAGTGTTCATCAAGCAGTGTGAAGAATTAGCAGCATACGGTGCTGACCAGTTTGAAATGTGGTTCGACGGCGCCCGCGGTGGTGACGGTTACTACGGCGGCGAAGGTGGCAACCGCGACATCGACCCCGAAATCTATTACGACATCCCCAACCTCCGCGCACGCGTTCACCGCATTGCCCCCAACTGCGTGATGTGGGGAGTAGGTGGTGAAGCCCGCTGGATTGGTAACGAATCAGGTTATGCTGGCAATACCAACTGGGCGATGACCGACTACATGTCAGAAACTGTAGTGCGCGAAGAAGGCGACATCAACGGTTGGTTCTGGAACCCCGGTGAAAGTGACGCCAAGGCTACAAGCGCTGGTTGGTTCTGGCACGAAGGCGAATCAATGAAGAGTGCAGAACGCCTCTTCCAGATGTACCTCGAAACTGTAGGTCGTAACGCTACGCTCATCCTCAACTGTCCTCCCAACAAATCAGGTGTGCTTCCCACAAACACTGTGAATGAATTGAAGAAGTTAGGTAAGATGCTCCACGAACGTCTCGCTGTTCCTGTATATGAACGTAACGCTCCTGCTACTGACTTTGCAAAGTCTGCAACGATTGAAGTGAGCGAAACGCGCACTGGCGGTAAGTATGCAGCAACGAACCTCACCGACGGTAATAAGGAAACTTACTGGGGTACAAACGATGGTGACCTCGATGCTACCATCACGCTCACATGGGAAACTCCCCAGACACTCCGCTACCTCGTAATGCAGGAACCCATCAAGTTGGGTCAGCGCATTAAGGACTTCAAGATTGAGTACACAGAAGACGGCGCTACTTGGACAGAACTCTGCCCTAATTTGGAAACTACAACCGTAGGTTACAAGCGCATTATTCCCCTCAACGGCAGCACTTCAAGCAGTTTCGGCGATGGTTACAACGCAAAGCAGTTGCGCATCACCATCCTCGATAGCCGCGCTTGTCCTTTGCTCTCTAACTTGAGTGTATATTAATTTAGTAGACAAGTAAACGAGTTGACGAGTAAACAAGAAGGTTACAGAGATAAACGCTATTCGCTAAACATTGGGCAAGTGTATCTATCTTGTCTACTTGTACCTATTAACTCGTCTACTACAAAAAAGTTTCCTATGAAAAAAAATATTATCCTTTCTGCTGCGTTGATGTTCTTCGGACTCACCGCACAGGCACAAACCACAATATCCTTTGATAGCGAGGACTACAAGGCTATCAGCGTTTACGACGCTTGGGAAGGCAGTCCCTTCCGCGCTGAAACGCCCGTTATTGACTTTGAAGCGGGCGTAGTTGACAACCCCGACACTGCAGTTGACCCCATCCTTGGCGCTGCCCCCAACGGCACGAAGAACGTTGTGAAGTTGCGCCGCAGCCGCCATGGTAGTAATACCTTTGGTGTGCGCATCGACTTGAAGGAACCCATCCGCATGACCAAGCAGTTGCAGTACATCCACATCATGACTTACCTTAAGGACAAACCCGCTGACAGCCGCATGATGGTTATCGGTCTCGGTAAGCGCCTTGAAGAAAGCTGGAAGTGGCAGACTGGCGAAGACGAGCAGTTCTGGGCAGTCACTGGCACTAAGGTGAAGGCCAAGGAAGGCTGGCAGGACGTTGTTGTCAGCTTCAAGGGCTTCTCTTATTCCAAGGAAGAAAATGCCAACAGCGGTATCGACATCTACTCGCTCGTGATCGTTCCCGACGTACGTTCTCCCCACGCTGACGCAGCTGACTGGTACGCTTACTTCGACCAGATTGTTGTGGACAACAACCCCGACAAGCGCTTCTCTACAGATAAGTATGCCCTCACTTATGATAAGGACGCTGACCGCACACGCAACGACCGCAAGCTCAACAGCGTAGGTCTCGTTTCGGCAGATGGCGAACAGACTTCTAAAACAGCGGAGAACAAGGTGTATTCTGACAATACTACGTTGAGCGTATTCTCTGCAAAGGCGGGTGAAGAAGTACAGCCCAAGTTCAACTACTCAGGCGCTTGGATGAGCGGTTACATTTATGTAGACTGGAACAACGACGGTAAGTTTGAGTATGGCGTTAATGCCAACGGTACTCCCGCTCCTGGCAGTGAAATCGTAAGTTACAGCGCTGCGCAGATTGACGGTACATGGTATAAGAGCGACGGTACGACTACCGCAAATGGTAACACCATCGGTAGTGCCATGCCCAAGTTCACTATCCCCGCAGGCACTCCCGCAGGTCTCTACCGTATGCGTTACAAGGTAGACTGGAACAGCCTTGATCCCGCAGGTGGTAGCACTATCATGTCTGACGGCGGTGGCTATGTAGACATCATGCTCGACGTTCACGGCGACCAGGTAACAGTAAATGCTTCTCAGCTCAACGGTGACATCGTGCTCGCTGCTGACGAAAGTCCCTTGCAGAATTATGCAACTAACTATGGTGCACCCTTGACCGTGAAGGACATTCCCGCTCCCGGTTTCGTACAGTACGGTTTCTTGTTGAAGTACGGCTACAACGTGAATGCTGCCACACAACTTGATGACAATGGCAACCCCAACTGGATTGAAGTAAACGTTCCTTATACAGCTATTGCTGGCGATGGCACTTATACGATTCCTGCAGAGTACATCCGCGGCGCTCAGGTGAGCATCAAGGGCGACATGCAGCAGGAACAGCTCTACACCGTGACGGTTGAAGGTCTTGAAGGAAAGGGTGGCGTAGTTTACGCTAACATCGAAACCTTGAACGGTGGCACCGTTCGCGCTACGCAGTTCTTCTCTGCAGAACAAGTTGCTCCCATTGCTGTCGAAGGATATACGGGTACAGTTCGCGTTGAGGACCGCAACATTATCGTTACCTACGTTACAGCTGCTGATCCCTATACTCAGGTGGCTGCACTTTCAGAAGTTAAGAACTACAAGCTCTATCAGCTTGCTGCAAAGAGTGGCGAAGGTTACTGGGCTTTTAACAGCAGCATTACGAATGAGTATGTAAGTCTGCGTGGTGTCACCAATTCTTCTTACAACAACCTCCCTAACGATGCTGCAGTAGCTGGTATCTATCAAGAAGAAATTGATCCCTATGATGAAACTGTTGTGTGGCAGATTCTTCAGGAAGAAGGCAAAATCTACCTCTACCAACCTGAAAGAAAGGCTTACGTAACACGTAGCGGTCGCGACTATAAGTTTACAGAAACAAAGACAGCCTTGGATGCCATCCGTGAGAATACTGGCGACGACTACGCTGGTACTTTCGGTATCCACGCTGGTGGCGGTTACAGCGAAGGTTCTACCAACTTCGCCTGCATCGTAACCAACGAAGCACAAACTGCGGTGCGCAACTGGACATGGAGCGACCACGGTTCGGTGCTTCGGATTATTGAAAATCCCAACGTCTACACCTTGGAATATGCCGTAGAAGTTATAGGTGCTACTGAAGGTGGTATCATCTTTGAGGGCACGGAATATGCCAACGGTGCTACGTTTACCTCTACTGAGTTCCTTACGGCTACAGATGTAGCTGCAAAAGCGGTGGGCAGATACACTTCAACGGTAACGTTGGATAAGGAAAATGCTAAGATTGTTGTTGAATATGTTGCTCCAGCTGCTGTGACGGCAATCAATCCCAAGATGTATTACACCTTGGAATGTCGTTCAGGCGCGGCACACAATACGGCACGATTCATTGGCGATAATGGTACAATCATTAACGGACAGTCGGCAGAGCCTACCTATTTGATGTTTGAGCCCGCAGCAACTGAAGGTACCTATTACATCAAGAGCGTCGTTTCAGGCAAGTACATCAACAGCGACGGTACGCAGGTTACTGCCAGCAAGCAAAAGGAAACAGCCTGGACATTTGGCGTTGGTGGCAAGGATAAGGTACCTAACGTGGTGACATTCGGCATCAGTGGCGACAAGTACCTCAATAACAATGGTACTTCAAGCGATGGCTCTTGCGTGAACCTGAAGCCTAACTCTCATCCTGGAGGTCCTGGTAGCGGTAATGCTTGCTCGCTTTGGGAAATGTGTGAGTTCCAACCTGATTACAACAATTATTCATTGACCGTGTTGGGTGACGCTAACGCTACCGTAACCTATAACGGTGAGGAATTTAAGACTGGTGAAACCATCGAAACGTTGGACTTCATCCAGAGTGAAGACCTCTTCGTACCTGAAGTAACGGGTAAGATGATTGTTGTGAACATCGACGGCATGAACATCTATGTGAGTTATGTTGACGAGGACACCAAGTTCTATACGATGATGAATGGTAAGAACGGTTACGTCAGCCTTGATGTAGCTTACACTGATGGCAACGGAAACTTGAAGTTGACGAACACGGAAGCTGTGCAGAATGAAAAGGGCTTGTGGGCGTTCGAAAAGCAAAGTGACGGCGGTTACAAGATTTACAACTTTACGACAGGTCTTGCGAAGGTTTTGGGTATGACGGGTAGCGAAGCTGGTGCACGCGCATCAATGGTAAGCCTTGACAATACTACGCATACGACAACCTTCTATGGTACGATAGATTTGGAAAATGCTACCGCTTCATACTTCAGATTGACGAACGATGGCACCAACTATTGGAACTACCGCGATGGTTTCTTAGCATTGTGGAATAATGCTGCTGCTGCCGACGGCGATACGGGTAGTCAGTTCTTTATGACTGCTGTAGATTTCGAGGACTATCTTGCTCCCGAGTTGGTAACAATCGGTGAAAAGGGTATTGCAACCTTCTATGCGAACTTGCCTGCAACGATTGCTGAAGGCGTGAAGGCGTATGTTGCTACTGAAGCTCCTGTATTGGAGAATGGCGTAGGCATCATCACGATGACGGAAATTGCCGATGGTATCGTTCCTGCTAAGACAGGTGTTGTCCTCTGTGGCACTGCGGGTGATTACGCTTTCGACTATACTTCTCTGGCAGGCACTCCCGTTGTGGGCAACCTCCTTCGTGGTTATGCTGGTGTTGCACAATACGCAGAAGTAGCACTTCCCACAGACGGCTCTACTAACTATGTGCTTACTGTTGAGGACGATCAGGAAGGTTTCTATAAGAAAGATGCTGGCTTCAAGGTGTACAACCACAAGGCTTACTTGAATGTTCCTGAAGCAAGTGGTGTGATGCAAACCCTCCGCCTCCGTTTCGTTAATTCCGACGGCACAACGGGCATCATTGAACTCCCCACAACAGCACTTCCTGCGTCTGTATATGACCTCTCAGGTCGTCGCGTAGAAAAGGCTACGAAGGGTGTGTATATCGTGAATGGTAAGAAGGTCATCTTCTAAATGTCTCGTACATCTATTAAATGATTCAACTAAGATTTATGAAAAAGCACTATTTGGTGCCTGTACTCAAGGTGGCAACTGTTGAACTTCAAGGACTCGTTGCTGCATCTCCTGTTAAACCTATGGTCTCAGACAAGGTAACAGATGCCGATGCGTCAATGAACAACAAATTAAATAACGATTGGAAGCATTCTTGGGAATAACCCATAGCTTTCAACGAAGCAACAATAAAGGCTCGGTTATTGCGACCGAGTCTTTTTGTTGGCAGATTGTGTCTTACGCAAGTGTTTTTAGAGAGAAGAACGTAAGAGCATATTAGTTAGGAGTGAGTAATACCATGCGGGATGTAGGGCGAATGTAGAGACGTCATATTATGGCGTCTCCGTTTCAGACAGAAGAACATAAGAACATATATTCTTTGCGGAGTTATTGGTGTCCGGTAAACACCTCTAACTCTCATAATATTAAGCTATTCAAACAGTACAAGCCCCCTATTTAGCAGATTTCCCCTGAAAGGGGATAAATCCATTAGCCCAGGGCAACGCCCTGGGTGTTGTTGCAGTCGAGGCTTGCGCCCTGAAAGGGCAAAAGCAATTATAAGCACATGGAAAACAAGGCTTTTGCCCCTTCAGGGCGTACCCTCCACCGTTCATAAACCCAGGGCGTTGCCCTGGGCTGGATGCTTATTGGCCTTTCAGGCCGTTACTTTTCAAAAAGTTTACCGGACACCAATA
>JAEIGA010013849.1_pt1 | contig 12265 bp, 12 predicted proteins | sample 9270691 | NCBI WGS metagenome assembly JAEIGA01 (sample SAMN17057246, study PRJNA624740) | gut metagenome | biome: biome; isolation source: fecal sample | host: Bos grunniens | place: China: Xizang | collected 2019
AGAGGTTAGCAGTTTGTTAGCCTCTTTTTTTTATTTCCTTTTGTCACATTTCTTGTGCTCGCAATTGTGCTGAGATTGTGCCAGGAATTTGCCAGGATGTGCCAAGCCCGGCGCAAATTTTAAATTTTATGGCATCACTTTCGTTAAAAATCAGACCAGGCAGGCCAAACAATGCGGGCCGTTACCCTATTTTTGTTTCTGTAATCCATAACGGCGCGGCGCGTTTTATCCCGACCCCCTTTGACGTTACCGACCCTTCCCAGTTTTCCGGCGGGCGAATTATTACCCGGGGAGCATCAGAGATAAACAAAAGCCTTGCCTACCTTCTAGATGATTACCGGAATAAATTGGCCCGGCTTGACGTGTCGAAGTATTCGACCGCTTCACAGCTCAAAGAGGCGCTAACGAACCAAAACCAGGCCAAAGCCAAGCCGTTAACCGTTGCCCAAATGTTCGCAAACCGCGCAAACCAAATGCAACAAGAGGGAAGACACAGTTACGCGAATATGCTGAAATATTCGGCAAAGGTCATTGGCGAAATCATCGGGAACCCGTTTGTAAAGGACCTCACCAGGCAGGACATACGTGGACTTCTGGACGCATTGCGGGCACGCGGATACGCATCAGGTAACATACAAATGAGGCTAACTCACTTTAAAGCCGCCGTCAATGACTTGATAGATAGGGAGCTAATACGATACGACATGCACCCATTCCGGGGCATCAAGATTCCACAATCTGCACCCAAATACACCGACATCAGTCGGGTGGACTTCCTGCGACTCATCAATTTTAAACCAAACAACAAAAGGGAAGAAACAGCAAAGAACGCCTTCCTGCTCTCGTTTTGGCTATGCGGTTTAAATTTGGCCGATTTGACACAATTAGGCGATGAGTTACGGGGCCAGGTGCTAAGATTTGAGCGCCAAAAGACAAAGGACCACACGCGCGGCGGCGCCGTTACCTGCTTCACCATCCCACCAGAGGCGCGGCCTTTGATTGAATGGGCAGATAGGGCCGGATTGTTTAAGGAGCGCACAACGACACAATACAAAACCCTGCAACGTGCAATAAATCGTGGTTTGTCCGAGATTGCCGACAGATTAGGCATCCTGGGGAGCTTCTCATACTACTCAGCGCGTCATACCTGGGCAGAGTTTGCTTTTTTATGCGGCATCCCGTCCGAAATCGTCGGTTATTGCTTGGGGCACTCAACCAGTGCAAGCGGGCGAGCTGTGTTTAATTATATTCGTGTGCTCCAACATCAAGCCGATGAAGCTATTAATAAGGTTCGCGCGTACATTGATTCAGTCGAATGATTCCAATGCCGCAAGTTTGTAAGGAGTCCGTTTGTGGCTCCTTTTTTTTGCAACTCCGAAAACTTTTTTGTCATCGTTTCGATTTTCGGAACGGTTATCGTTTACCTTTGTAGGTTATTCGTCCACATATATGTTAACGATTTGATTCTCAGTAAATTATTTTTAGTTTTTATGGGATTTTTTTCGCAAATTCCTTTGCTGATACAAATAAAAGCCGTATATTTGTATCAGATAAATGAAACGATATTGTTTATCTCCTTCCGTAACATACAACAAGCCAAAACGGATTGTATTGATTACTAATTTTGGTGTCATTTGGCTGGCCCGGTATTTTATTCGTTTTGATGTTCCCCACGATTACGTGGACGCATCCAACGCATGAAATATCGGGCTTTTTTATTGACAAAACTGAAAAAATATAGTATAAATTTAAATTAATTTAATTATGAAAATCAACTTAATTCAATTAAGCGGAATTGCGTCCCTCAAAACGGGAAAAGTAAAAGGATGCCGTTGTGATTCTTGCATAGTTCTTCGGGGTAGTTAACGCTACCCCATCCCCTCCCAATCTGGGCAAATGTCTACTATCGTAGATTAAATTGTTAAAACAATAATTTGATTAACCCGCCACAATCCGGAAAGGTAAAACTTCCTCGGACGGCCAAAGGTATACCCATTTAGCAACTATTAACTTTAGATGTATGAACTTGATTACCAATATTATAGTTGAATTATTTCCGATTATAATCATCGGTTTGTGCCTTTGGTTGGGCGCAAGACATTGGACCCTAATCGACAAGCTTAGTCGCAAAATATTCGGTGTCGGATTAGACGATTAACACAAACACATCAACATATAATATTAACACTAAATAAATATCGTATGAAGCTAATTCAAATCAAAAGCATCTCAATGCTAAATTTTAAATCCAAACCGAGCCGGCAGATTAATGTCGCAAACGGTGGTATCGTATGTTCCGGCTACAATGGCAGTGGTAAGTCCTCAACACTCCAGGCAGTTGAGTGGTGTTTAGGAACAAACTTTAAAGCCGAACGCATCATCAACCAACAGACTAAGACCAATGCAACAGTTAAACTCGTGTTGTCTGTTACCGAATCCGGAAAGGAAAGCGAAATAACTCTACAGCGTACTTTGATTCCTACGTTCAACGAGCGCAAGAAAATAACTTCAAGCAGTTCAGAATATCGAATCAATGACGAAATGGTAAAGGCATCCGCTTTCTCGACTTATATCAATCAGTTGTTTAATACTAACGAATGGAGAGCCTTGGTAAATCCTGCACAAGTGCCGTTACTCAAATCTGCACGTTCGTACTTGCTTTCCGTGTGCGGTGCTCCGACAGAAAAACAATACCTTGAAGAGCATTTCAAGGAGCTCGCTCAGGTAATCGGTAACACTGATTTTGAGCACTTCGAAAAACGAGAATCGGAATCCATCAAACAACTAGGAAAGCGCATCAACGAGACACCGGGTAAGATTAGCGAATTGTCTGCATTGCTCGCTCCTGCTCCTGAATCAGTTGACGAAGCCCCAATTCATGCACGATTGGAAGAGATTCGCACCGTCCTGAAAGGTGTTGACGCTGAAAATGCAACTCGTTCAGATGCTTACAATCGTATTGCGTGCGAGGCTCAGGAACTCAGAACACAAGCCCAGAAGTTGCGCAATGAAGCGGCCAGAGAGGTTGCAGAAGCTAATGTAACAGCAAACACAGCACGCAATGAAGCAATCTTAGCCGCCCAGAAGCATGAGCATGAAACAACTCAGCATAATGCCAAGATAGTTCAATTAAAGATGAGCATTGACCGTACCCGTGTTGAATCGCAGCGTCTGGCAGAACAATACCAAGCAGCCGACAACCAAGTTAATGCCATATTCGCAGAATATCAAGCAAAAGCGGCTGAAATCGTGACATCTGACGGATTTAGTTCTGCCACTGGCGTAATGTGTCCGGCTCTGAAAGAAAAAGGCCTACAAGCGGCGGAATTAGCTAAAACACAAGCCTTAGAAGCTATCAAAGAGCGAGGCAAAGCGGCTGTAGCAAACCGTAATTCCATCAAGGCAATGCAGGAAGAAAAAGAGACTCAAATACTTTCACTCATTGCAGAATGTCAGGAACTCGAAGCTAAGGATTTAGGCCAGGATCCGACCATTCCAGAAGAGAAAATTTATCTTTCAACACCGGAAAGCCTCGCATTGATTCAGCAAGCGGACAAACTCGAAGCGAAAGCCGAAACGCTTATTAAGTCCAATCGCTTAGAGGTAGCCCAGAAACCGACAGAACTTGTCGAGGAAATGGTAAAACTTAACGACATATTAACGAAGCAGGGAGCAGCCGCAGCACAAACACAGAATAACACACGCATCGAAACACGAATCAAGGAATTGCAAGACGAACAACAGCAACTAACTATCAGCCAATTGCAACATCAGAAGAACATCGCAATGCTCAAAGACTTTTACAAGTCATACGCTGAGAGCGTAACGGCTCAGGCTAATGCTGTCTTTGCTAATACTGGTTACGAAGTTCGTTTGTTTGACTCCAATATGTCAAACGATAAGGGCGTACCAGTGTTACAAGCCATGAAGGATGGTAGCACAAATCTTTCTACAGCGGAAAGTCTGATATTTAATTTCACGTTCATTGTCAGAGTATTGAGTAAATATTTTAACATAAACATTAAAGACATGACAGAATCAAAGAAGAATGACCGCCTCGACGATAAACCCAGATGGGAGTTGTTACCGCTCAATCTCCTGGCGCATGTTGTGGACGTTTATACCGCAGGAGCGAAGAAGTACGGACCCGACCAATGGCAAAATTTGCCGGACGGTTACAACAGATACAAAGCCGCGTTATTCCGGCATATGGTGGCCTACCAAAATGGGGAAATCCGCGACCCAGAAACCGGATGCTTACATATGGCCCAGGTAGTTTGGAACGCCCTAGCGATGTTGCATTTTTCACTAAAAAACAAAAGAACATGACAAAAGAAGAAAGCCTAAAGAAGTTAGGAAACAAACTAAATTCCAACTCTGAAAATCAAGCATTGATTTACGTTGATACACCAGAGAACATTTTAACGAGTGTAGCTCAAATAGCCGCAAATCGAAAGCCGACAGCTCCCAATAAAGGGGGCCGTCCGGTTGCAGAGGAGCCTAAAAACAAAGTAATATCAATTCGAATAACCCAAAAGTTATTTGAAAAAATTACTCGTGAATCCTATTCCTAAAATTATTCAACACCAGGAGCATATATTTTGGATGTGTTACAGAAAAAACGTACTCAATCGAACTTTGCACCGTATAATCCAGAAGTTTACCGTCTGCTATATGATATTGAAGAAGCTTTGGCCGCATATAAATCCTTATTGGAGCGTGCGAAAGCAACTGGAAATGTATTGCTAGCACAAGAGGTTAAAGCAGAACTAGACAATTTCAATATATTCGTATATGGTAAATACTCGCACTTAGTTGAACAAATGCGATATGAATTCTTTAACAGACAATAGCCTATGATAATTGAAGTAAATCGAAGTTCTCAAATGAACTGTTTAGGATATAATCTAAAAAAGCTTCACGAATCCAAAGCCGAAATTATTGCTACAAAATGGATTCCAAAAGATGCAAGCGGTGATGAAATAGTTAAGATTTTCCAAGCTAGCACCCAACGGAGTCAGATAGGAAAGAAATACGCACACCTTTCTATCAGCCCAGCACTTGAAGACTGGCAGAACGGCCTGACCATTGAACAATTGGCAGATATTGGACGCTATACGATGGAGAAAATGTTTCCAGGCGTACCGTATATTGTGTTTATACATCGTGATATAGAGAGATGGCACGCCCACGCCGTTTGCCCAACTGTCCGCCGTGATGGAACACATGTCAGCGACCGTTTTGGGCATCGTAGGGCGATGAAATTAAGTCTTAATATAAAACCTTTGGAATCTAGAAAAAGCCCTAGAAAAGACAGAGGAACGCCGAATAAATAGAGCTGCACCGATAGATTACCAAACCGGAAGCCTTGCACAAAAGATTGGCGATGTTTTGGCCCTGGCAAAGACTTACCGTTTCACTCGTTTAGGTGAATTGAACGCGTTCCTTAGTCTGTATAATTGCGGTTTCGAGCATATCGATAACGACAAGAAACGCGGTTTGTCCTACTATGTTCTGAAAGACGGCCAGCGCGTAGGTCGGGCGATTGTAGCTACAAAAATTCACGGTGCTGCATTAGTTTCAATTGAAAAACACATGAAAAACGCTAGCATTAGCAATGAAAATTTATCCTTGCTTCGCTTGAAAATAGCAAAAGCGATTAACAACGCTATCAATTTTGATGATTTCAAAGCAGAATTGGAACAAATGAAAGTCCGTATCGTTGAAAGAATAGGCCGCGAAGGAAATGTTTTAGGAATTACTTTTGTTGACGATGAGAATAAAACGATAGCAAACGGCTCCAATATCGGACGTGAATTTTCATACGCAAACATCATGAAGAATTTCCAAACTGAAACATTCCCCAAAGCAATAACAACAGACAATATCGGCGAAACGTTCGTAGAACGACCGGAAAAAGATTTCGAAACACCTGAAATAATTCCAGAATTAGACGTTGCAGGGCTAATATACACAGGTACTACACCTGGAGCTGTTAATAAACGTAAAAAACGAAAAAAAACAGATGAAAAGCGGTCATTTAGATATAGACTCTAATGATTATATATTTTTAAATTATTAAGGTGTAAATTTTTATTTATAATAATATTTTAGTTAAAACAAATTAACGCTAGTGCATTTTCTTGTGCTAGCGTTTTTTTGCTGAAGCCATTCGCCCATAACTTTGAAACAAAGAAAAACAATCAAAAACAATCAATCGTATGGGAAAAGAGAATAAACCAATTAAGTACGGAATTAATCTGGAGTATGACAGAAAACTAAACTGTTTACTAGTTGATGGGAATCCAATAACATTGTATGAGGCATTTCGCCAACTATCTGTAATGCCCAATCAGACACCTGAAAATCTGAAATCACTGTTAATGCTTACACCTGATTTAAATGAGTGGCAATTAAAAAAACTACTATATTGCTGTGCTTCTCGTTTTTGTGCCGATGATACAGATGATTACAGACCTCAACCAACGTTTTCATTAGACTCGGATGAATTCAAAAGCAAGAAACAATGGGAAGAAATTCGGCAGCTAGTAATTTATGGATGCCTTATAGAAAAAGACGAAGAAAAACCTAGAGGGATATGCATAAACACGCAATTTGACAACAATCGATATTTTTTGGATTGGGGGTTTTTAAAGCAGCTGAAATCGGTAGATTACGGACCTCTTAGGTTATCTGCTATCAATAAATTGGATAGTTTTGAAAGAAGCTTACATTATAACTACAAACGAGAAACCCTCTGCATTTTATCCAATGGCCAACTAGAAGAAGTTAATTTACTAGATGCCTTTCATATATGCAAAAATAATCATCGTTATAAATCTCTAGAAAACATCGCAGTTATCAGGAATATGTTCCCCAGTCTCAGCGAGTTTCAGTTTAATGTAGTGGTCTTATATATCAATGGAGATAAGAAAGAATGGGCATATAGCGAACTTGTAAAGAAAGTTCCACCATTTAATATGGACGAACAAGAGAAAGTAAGTGAGTTATCCCGTCTCTTCCATTTGGGAGTGATTCACTGCGAATTCGTTAATACCAATTTACAAAAAAACATCTATGAACTAAGCTCCACTTTTTTTAACAAAATACATAGCTGCGGAACAAAAAAAATCAAACTAGAGGTAGATTGTCCGATAGGAAATATCATATTCCCTGATGAACTTAAAGAGGAAAAGTTATTTTACAATGCAGACGTTTTACAAAGCCTTGAAGAGATTAAGGAATATTTGCTTCATGACAACTATAAAAGATTGGAAGAACATTTTGAAAAGGAACTAGGGCGTCTAAGCTTCGCATCACTTTTAGAGGGCCCTTCTGGAACCGGTAAAACTGCTTTCGTAAAAGAAATTGCACGCTGCACCGGAAGGCCAATTATCTTCGTAGATATAGCAAAGTTGAGAGGTGGACACTGGGGTGACGATGAAAAAGGAACCCGTGCTATCTTTGACGAATATCTGTTTAGAAGTTGTACAATGCCTATAAAACCCATCCTGTTCGTTGACGAATGTGACACGATATTAGCAAAAAGACAAAATCCAGATGGTGATATAAATTCAAGTTTAGTTAACGGAATAAACACCTCCGTAGAACTCTGGCTCCAGGAACTCGACAAATTTGACGGCATCTTATTCCTGACAACGAACAATGCAAATCACATGGATGAAGCAATAGCTCGCCGATTGCTCTTCCAAGTGCATATCGGCCACCCATGCGAAGCAATCCAGGTCAAGCTATGGCAACACTTCTTTCCTGCAATGAGTGAAGCAGAAGCCCGGGGAATGGCCAATACAACCAACTTCACCGGCGGTCAGATTCTTAAAGTCAAAGAAAAGGTCAAGCTTAAAGAGATTTTGCACGGTCCAGTACCTCTTGAGGAACTGCAACGACTTTGCGGAACTAACGGGAAGATACAGAAGCGTAATCCGATTGGATTCAGAAAATAATGGGGAACGGCTGTAGGATGATGGAATCAGGACGGCAGACGGTTGATGGTGCCTGGAATGGCAGTGAGATGATGATGAACGGGACGGCAGACGGTTGATGTTTCTTTCGGGAAGCGGACTCGGTTCCGTGATTCGGACGCGGTTTCAAGCATCGGACTCAGTTCTGATTACAGACACGGTTCCCCATAAAAAAAGAGGGGTGTTTACCCCTCATTTTATCTTTAGTAATATCCGTTTTGTTTATTAATCATATCTTGGTCTTTCTCATCTGAGTATTGTTTCATCCTTCTCTCATCAGCTTCTCTTAACCAATCTGGATAAATTTCAAAAATACTAGATATCCAAGCGAGAAAGAATCGAAACAACCACTCTAATGGTTTAAAAATCAACCAGATATTAAACGTTTCCCATGCAAAGAATTGAAGTTCAGGATGTAAAGGGTGCCAATCACCACGCAAAAGGCCGAATAATGTAAAGAATTCACGCCAAACAATTCGAAAAGCAAAAAACAAGAGAATTACTAATGGTATAATGTAAAACAATGAATCGGGGGAATAAGTAAGCCACAGAATAACATTTAAAACAATCAAACCTAACCCAAGACCCAATCCTCGTAAAGTTTTGTTTAACCACTCAGACGGAGTAATTACCTTAAAAAGCAATTTCCCTGTACCAAACAATATCCACCAGAGAAGAGTTTTAGTAAAAATGTACAATGTAACAAACATGACGACACATACACCAAGCATTGCTTCCACGCTTTCATTAGCCATACCATTAATAACGTCAACCATAGGACCATTATTTTATGTTCTTTGATTCTAGATATTTTTCAATGTTATTAGCATTTAATTTTGGCAACATTTTACCGTTTGGAGTAAATAGTGTAGAGCCAGAAATAACTTTTCGAATACCCGTTTTGGGTGGAATAAATATCAATCGACATTTAAATACATTAAAAATAACTTCATTTGGGTCTCTATTCTCATATTTAATTAATACTGCATTATAACTTTTTGTTATTTCTTCCTTTTTAGATTTAGCCTTTGAAATACCACCTTTGAACTCATTAATAGAATATTCTTTTGAACGATTAAAAGACATATTTATTAAAGCATTTGTACTATTCGATTTTGCAGTTTCCTGCTCTTTGATGGCATCTTTATAAGATTCAATTAATTTATCCTGATTTTTAATGTCTTCGTTATATTTCTGAGTTAACATAGCGATGCTATCTTCTACAGAAAATGGAGTTACGGACATGTTATCGATTTCAAGTTTTAAATCTTCTACAACAAATTCTCTAGTAGTGTTGAGCCCTGCTGCAAAATAGTCTAAAAATTGATTCTTATAACTCTCTAAATTTTGAGCAAAAACACTGCTGCAGACAAATAATGCTAAAGTGGTCCAAATACATTTTAATTTCATAATGAAAACATGTCTCCCAGTTTCTAAAGACCTTTAAATATACAAAAGAAGCGTGGAACTGCAATGCCACGTCTTCAAATGAAGGTCCTAGGAAAACCCGTGCAAACAGATATGGGAATAGCAGCCCACGCATATAGCGTGAGAACCACTATGCTTGCATCTTGTTTGCTCTGAAAATTTCCTAGGTTTTCATTTGCAAGAATTTAGCATAACGCTTCTAAAAAAAATCAAATTATATGCTGAGTTTATCAACACGGTACAAATATAAGAAAGATATTTCACCCAAATAAGAGGAAAACCCTATTCTTTGGTAGGGATTTCCCTATTTTAAAACATACAAATAAAAAAGAGACCCGAAAGCCTCCTTTATCATTCTTGGCCATTGCGTTCGCATCTGCCTCCAGACGTACCCGGATTTCATCGCCTTCGGTATCCGTGATTTCAGACTAGTTTTCTACTGAATCTTTAGCGAAAGAAAAACTTTCTTCTCCATCGTATTGCCGTCCTTGTTAATCAATGTATGACCTTAGGCGGCAATCAACTTTGTTATTTCTACTTATTTTGTTCCCATTTTTCAATGTTAAATTCGTTATGCACTTACTACACTGAAACCTTTCTCTGTTGCAATAGCAACTTCATCTTCAGTAATTTGAGAGAATACATCAGCGTGCCACGTAACTTTCTTCGTGCTAGTCACCCTTGGATCGTACTCGAAGATATACAGAACTGATTTGTAGAAAAGAATATATAAACGAAATGTCTAATGTTATTACATCAGGAAAAGTATGTCCTGAAACAAGAGCCAAATTCAATATAGCTCTAAAATACATTAAAAGACAGAAAAAGAACAATACTATGATTCTATCAATCACCTATCGGTTATGTAAAATAACCAACAACAAATGAATTTATGGGAATTTTGATAAAGAATCCAAATCAAACAATCCTGAACTGCTATAAATCTGGCCAACCTTGCTCCAGAACATGGGGATGCCAACATCTGACACCCCACTTCACAAAGGACCAGAAAAGAAAGAACGAACTTTAATCAAGGTGTACCGAGAAGCAAAGACTAAGAAAATACTATTATGCCCAAACTTTAAATCGACCAATATAGACTCCATTTTGGATAAAATGTTCTAAATACAAAAAGAATTTTTATTGATTGATTGTTTGTTTGATAGATATTGATTTACTTTGCAGACAGAAAACAATCAGACAACTTTATTTTCTTAAACCAAAGAAAATTAAATAACCTTTAAATGAAAAACAATATGGGTATTGATGCTTAAATAAGTAGGATTAATATGGAAACAGATGGTTAGATTCAATCAGAGATTTTAAACTATAGTAATTAACATAAGGAGGGCAACCTCCTTTTTTATTTTGGTACATGAATCAATTTCTAAAAAAATACATATATCCCTGGTTTGCTGATGCAGCATCGTTAGCATCTCTATTGGGTCTTATAATCGCATTCTGTTCAGAAGACTATGCCGTTATAGTAGCCTTAATAACATTCTGCATCTCCTTACTTATTTTGCTTATCGCAGGATTGATAGCAATCAATAAGATAATAATAAGAAACTATCCAAACGAGTACAAAAAGATTTCATCCTTCTACAACTTTCAATGTGATGATGGAATACATTCCACATTTGAAACATTCCGATTAATTCAATGTAAGAGATCGCTATTGACAGAAATGAAATACAATTTCACCTGGAGTGGAAGTGTTACTCCTAAGGTCAGTTCAGAAAACCAACATATTGAAATACTATCAGACAGAGATGAAGCCGGAACAACAACATCACTAATAAAATTTAAGAAACCATTAACTTATAACGAAACAACAGTTCTTCACATCAAGACTGAAAATGACGATGCTGACAATACAGCACTTCCTTATTTGTCGTGCAAGATTGACACACCAATAGATGTTATACAATTTAGAATATTGTTAGCATATAAACCGAACGATTATTCAAAGCCAGCTATGATAAGCCGAAAACGTATCAATTCTGACGATGAATTTCAAATAATAGGCTCAGCGACATTCAATCAGAAATATAAGCAATATTTCTATATTTCCGCAAGGCCTGACGCTGGATATATTTATAAAATAGAATGGGAAAAATGAAATAATAAACAATAAAGCTTGTATTTTTTGGAAAGAATAAGCTAACTTACGTGCTGAGAATAAAATTAAAGACTGATCCCGCTGATGATTCCTTCTAAGGCGTGGGTCAAGCGTTCGAATCGCTTCGGAATCACTTAAATGAAGCAATTAGGGTTATATACTTAACTACTATTATATAGTAATCTCCCGTAAACAAACACCCTAAGCGTTCGTATAAATGTATTACTTTAACTACCTTCACATTGGCAGGAACTTCAAACTAACTGAATACAAACTACTTAAACATGAAGTTCCTTATTCTGAAAAGTGAAGAAAGTTTTGATAAATGCTACTAAATTCTTTGTATTACCTAGTATAAAAATGAAGAAAAACCATAACTTCACGACGGAACTTCATACCTACACAACTGATTATCAAAACCTTTGAAGTTCCTGAATATAAAAGTCTGTTTTTTATAAAGTCTTAAATGAATCATCTAACATAAAGTGCCTTCTTCTTCTAGCAAGACCGCACTTCGCCATGCTAGAAGACAAGCAGAAAACTTCAAGAGGTTTTTTAAAAAGACCTTGATGTTTAAGGCAAAACGTCAAGACGTTTTAGTCAAAATGTCTTAACGTTTTAACCCAAATGACTTGACGTTTTTTGCACCTTCGTGTAAGAATTAGAAATTTCTTATTACATTTGTAAAAAATAACAACCCCCAAAAAAATCCAATCATTTGCTATGAAAGAAA
>JAEIGA010013850.1_pt1 | contig 12265 bp, 9 predicted proteins | sample 9270691 | NCBI WGS metagenome assembly JAEIGA01 (sample SAMN17057246, study PRJNA624740) | gut metagenome | biome: biome; isolation source: fecal sample | host: Bos grunniens | place: China: Xizang | collected 2019
ATGTAGCTCAAATTGCTCGTTTTCGTTCAATGATTGTAGAACTGTCTCAAATATGCAATTACATTGTATCCAAAGCTCAGATTATAGGCTCTTATACGATAGAAGAATATAATCTTGCTGTTGAATGTCAAAGGCAAATTGAAGAGTGCCATCAGCAGATAGCCAAGCATGGAACAATGACCGTCATAGATAGTATATCTTTACTAATTGATGCCTTTAACAATCTTAACAGAAGATAAGAATAGGGATTCTGAACTGAGGTGGAGCAAAATTTTAGTGCATCCGTTTCTGTTTCAAATATTTTCACTACTTTGGCTTCGCCGAAGGTAGGCTTCGCCTCGGATGAACAAAATAAACTCATTTATTTTGTTCTTCTCTCGGCTTGCACTACCTTTGCACCAAAGTAGGAACTCGACTCTGCGAGACACTGCAGAATGGTGCAGAAATCAGGTGGAGCAATAGCGGGAGATTACGTTTGTAGCGATTCTTTAACGCAAAGATATATAGCCATTTAGAAATGAAACTCATTTTCTGGTGGCACCACTGCAAAAAAAAATATCCTGGATATTTTTTTTATCTACAAATTTGGTAGAGAGTTATTGTTGCCGTATGAAAAATCTTTTGAAAAAATCAATAATTGCGGTATTGTCGTTACTGATGTTTGCCGCGTGTGTGCGCGATTTCAAGTCGTGCAGGTATGAGATCCCAATGTCGGGCGAGGATATCGCTGAGGTGTATATTGAACATACCGGCTACACGGTCTCTTTCAATCCCGAGACCAATATACCCAATTGGGTGGCTTGGGAGTTGAATACCGAGAAACTGATTGAAAGGGAGAGTCGTAGTAACAAGTTCTTGCCCGATCCTAACATAGCGCCTCATTTGGCGGTAACTACCAACGATTACAAGCGTAGTGGCTGGGATAGAGGACATATGTGCCCCGCCGCCGACAATAAATGGCATTGGAAGGCGATGGACGAGAGTTTCTATATGACCAATATCTGTCCTCAGAACCATAATCTGAACAGAGGCGACTGGAAAGAGCTGGAAGATGCTTGTAGACGATGGGCGGAGATTGAACCTGTATATATTGCCTGCGGACCGATTCTTTATAAGGTTCCAAAGTATGGTTATATAGGAAAAGAGCATCAGATAAGGATTCCCGACGCTTTTTTCAAGGTTGTGCTTACCGGATTGCAAAGCGGCAATCCACGTGCTGTCGGGTTTATATACAAGAACGAGGCTGGTAACTACAAGAGAGACAAATATGTAAATTCCATAGACGAGGTGGAGCGCATTACGTCGTTTGACTTCTTCTCGGAATTGCCTGATGACGTTGAAGAAACCATAGAGGCGGAGTACGATTTGGACGAATGGTCCTGAACGGGTTACTCCAGAACTTCGGAATCAAAGCACAGTGGCAGAAGCGGTTTTATGCCATCTTCAATAATATAACACTCTTCTGTTCCGTAAAGGATTATACGTATCGGGGTGTTGAAACGTTTCTCGGTTTCAAGAATCACCTGACGGCATGCACCGCATGGTGTTATTGGTTTTGCCAATTCTCCCTCTTTTGTGCATGCTGCTATAGCCAAAGCCTTTACGGCTTTATCGGGATATTGTGAATTTGCCCAGAAGATTGTTGTACGCTCGGCACACAACCCCGAGGGGTATGCTGCATTCTCCTGATTTGTGCCACAAACCATTGTTCCGTCGCAAAGGCGCACCGCCGCACCTACGTTGAAACCTGAATAAACAGCATAGCTGTTGGCTGTGGCTTTGCGCGCCGCATCAACAAGTTTACGGTCTTCGGCAGAGAGTTCTTCGTATGAACATACTTTTACCTTGCTCTGTAGTATAATCTCTTTCATGAGGTTTGCTTTTATAAGGAAACAACCAAATAACAAATTATTCATCGCGAAAATAACTTAAATCTTGCGTATGAGCAATTTATTCATTTAATTTGTAGTTAATTAACAGAATATGTATTATGAATAGAGTATTTTTTGCAATATGTGCATCGGTGTTTATGCTTACATCGTGTATGTCGGGCAAGCAGATGACCGGTAATTATGCGGGTGGAACTTCGCAGAGTGGAGACTATAACGCGCGTTATATAGAGACCTATTACCCTATGGCTGTGGAGCAGATGAACCGTCATGGTATTCCTGCAAGTATCACGCTTGCACAGGCTTTGTTGGAGGGTGGAGCAGGACGAAGCGACCTTGTCCAGGAGGCAAACAATCACTTTGGTGTAAAGGCTGACAAACGTTGGCAGGGCCGCACCTATTCCAAGTGGGATAATGGCAAATGGTGCAAGTTCCGTGTCTATAAGAATACGAGGGAATCTTATGAGGACCATTCCAAGTTCCTTATCTCGAACAGCAGGTATGATTTCCTTTTCGACCTTAAAAAGACTGATTACAAGGGATGGGCAAAGGGCTTGAAGAAGGCCGGGTATGCCGAGGACAGTGAATATCCCACAAAACTCATCAATCTTATTGAGAGATATGGATTGCAGAAATACGATTCATACAAGGCTTCGGATATAAAGGTGAAGGATGATACCGTAGGTTCCGTAGATGCTCCTATCGGCTCGGAATCGTCCGGCAGACACGAACTGTTGAAGGCTAACGGCTTGATATATACTGTGGCAGAGTATGGAGATACTTTCGAGAGCCTGTCGGCAGAGTTCGGAATTTCAAAACGCAAGTTGCGCAAGTATAACGACCTGTATAAGGGCTATGCAATAAATGCCGGCGACATAATATATCTTGAAAAGAAGAATAACAAGGCAAGAAAGGGGAATTCGTTCCACACGACACAGGCCGGTGAAAGTCTTTACAGCCTGTCGCAGAAGTATGGCATAAAACTGAAGAAACTCTATAAGATGAATCCCATGTACAAGGAGTACGCAAAACTCAAAGTCGGGGATGTGATAGAATTGAGATAAACAAATAAAAGCTGCGCTCGTGAGCGCAGCTTTTATTGTTGTTGTTAAATCCAGCTTGTCAGCAGTTCGAGTTTCTCGTTTACTTCGAATTTCAGGTTCTCGACGTCGGCGGGAACAAGAATGCTTTCGCCCTGGCGTATTTCAACGGTGTTGCCTTTGTTGTCGGTTATGGTTCCGTTGCCTGCTGTGCAGATAAGTATCACAAATGAATCGAGGTTCTCCAATGGCATCTCGTATGCTTTTGTGAGCTTGAGTAATGATGTTGTGAAATAGTCGCACGATACCAATGGAACTCGCTCGTCGTTGCGCTCTTCGTAATATGTGCGGTAGTCGGGCAATACGGTATAATCAATAGCGTCTTTGCTCAGTTCGGTATGCAGTTCTCGTGGATTGCCTTTGTCATCGAGACGGTTGAAGTCGTAGATACGGTATGTGATGTTCGATGTTTGCTGTATCTCGGCAATGAATGCACCTGCGCCAATTGAGTGGATGCGTCCGGCAGGAAGGAAGAAGAGGTCGCCCTTGTGTATGTCGTATTCCTTGAGCAGGTCGGTTATTGTGTTGTCGGCAATGCTCTGCTCGTATTCATCGGGTGTAACCTGCTTTGCAAAGCCTGAACGCAAGCGTGCGTTCTCGTCAGCATCGACAACGTACCACATTTCGGTCTTTCCTTTTGACTGGTGGCGCTGCCAAGCCAATGCATCGTCGGGATGCACCTGGATTGAGAGATCCTGACGTGCGTCGATGAACTTGATGAGCAATGGGAATTCCATGCCAAAGCGTTCGAAGTTCTGTTTGCCAAGGAGTGTCTCCTTGTCTCGTGCAATGAGCTCGGGGATTGTCATGCCGTCATCGACTCCGCCTGCAACAACCGATTCGTTGCCCTTCACGCCCGAGATTTCCCAACTTTCGCCAATGGCTTTCATGTCGGTTTCGATACCTTTGTATGGGGCAATCTTCTCACCGCCCCAAATCAATGATTTAAGAATTGGTCTGAACTTGTACATATTGTTTTTATTTAAGATTATATGCCTAAATACTCTTTTGCCGACATAGCGCAGCGTTCACCATCTACAGCGGCTGAAACGATACCGCCTGCATAGCCTGCACCTTCACCGCATGGGAACAGTCCTTGTATGGTTACATGTTGCAGTGTTTCGTTGTCGCGTACTATGCGCACAGGTGATGATGTGCGTGTCTCTACGCCAATCATCGTGGCTTCCGATGTGAGGAAACCGCGCGATGTGCGTCCGAAGTGTTCAAAGCCACGCGCCAGACGTGTGGATACGAACTCGGGCAACCAGAAGTGCATGGGCGAAGAAATGAGTCCCGGAGCGTATGAACTGCGTGGCAAGTCGTAGCTTAGTTTGCGACGAACAAAGTCGGTCATGCGTTGTGCAGGAGCTGTCTGTTTGTAATTTCCCATGCGCCAGCAAAGGCGTTCAAGACGTTCCTGAAAATTCATTACGCGAAGCGGAGAATCGTCGGGTACAGCCTCTATGTCTTCACATTCAATCTGCATTGATGGCAACAGCACATCTTCGGGATTGACCTGTACCACCATGCCCGAGTTGCTCCATGCTCCGCCACGATGCGATGGCGACATTCCGTTTACGAGCAACTCCTTCTCGGCTGATGCCGACGGAATTACCACACCGCCGGGGCACATGCAGAAACTGTATACACCGCGTCCGTCAACCTGTGTGGTGAAGCTGTATTCTGCCGCCGGCAGATATTTGCCTCTGCCATTGGGTGAATGGTATTGTATGCGGTCGATAAGTTCCGAAGGATGCTCAAGGCGCACACCCACAGCAAAGCCTTTTGCTTCAAGTGCAACATTGTTGGCGTTGAGCCAACGATACACGTCTTTTGCGGAGTGTCCTGTGGCAAGAATCACGGCATCGGCAAGAATCTCGTCCTTGTTGGTTCTTATACCCTTTACGCAACCGTCTTTTATGAGAATCTCTTCCATGCGTGTTTCAAAGCGTACCTCTCCGCCGCATGAGTTTATGGTATTCCTTATGTTTTCTATTACACGGGGCAGTTTGTCTGTTCCGATGTGTGGATGGGCATCTGCCAGAATCGATGTGCTTGCACCATGTTGGCAGAAAATGTTCAATATTCCTTCAATACTGCCACGTTTTTTACTGCGTGTATAGAGCTTGCCGTCGGAGTATGCACCTGCACCGCCTTCGCCAAAACAGTAGTTGGATTCTGTGTTTACCGTATGTGTGCGTGAGATGTTCGCCAAATCAACCTTGCGTGTGCGTACGTCCTTTCCGCGCTCCACTACAATGGGGCGCAGTCCGTTTTCAATCAATTTGAGTGCGGCGAACAATCCTGCCGGTCCTGCACCCACCACAATTACTGGCTTGCATGCCGAAACATCGCCATAGTCGCGACGGACGAACTCATCGCCCTTAGGCATCTCGTTCACAAATACACGCACCATAAGGTTTACATATATGGTGCGTTGACGTGCATCGATGCTGCGTCGTAACACCCGCACCGCCTTTATTGTGCGTACATCCATGCCTTTTTCGCGTGCGATGTATTGCATCAGCGACTGCTCGTTCGCGGCATCGCGTGGCTGTACTCTTATCTGGAATTCATGTATCATATCAACCGAAAATTAAACGGAACGCCTCTTCTACTTTACCCACAGGTAGAACTTCTATGCCGAAGCGCGAGGTGTCAAGACGTTTCATATTGCTGCGTGGAACAATTATTTGTTTGAAACCGAGCTTTGCCGCTTCGCCGATGCGTTGCTCTATGCGGTTCACAGGGCGTATCTCGCCCGAAAGTCCCACCTCACCTGACATACATATCGTGGGCTCTATCTCCACATCCATGTTGCTCGATAGAATTGCGCTTATTACCGAAAGGTCTATTGCCGGGTCGTTCACTCGCAAACCGCCGGCTATGTTCAGGTATACATCCTTCTGTGCTAGTTTAAATCCTACACGCTTTTCCAATACGGCTAGCAACATGTTCATTCTCCGCACGTCGAAGCCTGTTGCTGAACGCTGCGGAGTGCCGTATGCCGCTGTACTCACAAGCGCCTGTGTCTCTATGAGGAACGGGCTTACTCCCTCTATTGCCGATGCTATCGCAACACCGCTCATTCCTTTATGGCGTTCGCTAAGCAACAGTTCCGAAGGATTCGTAACCTTACGCAAACCGTCGCGCTGCATCTCGTATATGCCCAGTTCAGCCGTGCTTCCGAAACGGTTCTTTATTGAACGCAGCACTCTGTAAAGATGATGCTGGTCGCCCTCGAACTGGATGACCACATCCACAATATGCTCAAGAATCTTGGGACCGGCAATCGTGCCGTCTTTTGTTATGTGTCCTATGAGGATTACGGGCACATTGTTCTCCTTCGCGAACTTGAGAAGCATAGCAGTACATTCGCGCACCTGTGAAATGCTACCCGGTGATGAATCCACCGCTTCGCTGCTCATTGTCTGTATGGAGTCTATTACGAGCAGTTCGGGCTTTATGTTCTTTATATGTGTGAATATTGTCTCAAGTGATGTCTCGCATACAATATGGCAGTTGCCTCTCTCGTGTGTAATGCGGTCGGCGCGCAACTTTATCTGCTGTACACTCTCCTCGCCCGATACATATAGTACATTGCGGTGAGGTAATCCCAGGATTGTCTGCAATACAAGTGTGGATTTGCCTATTCCGGGCTCACCACCAAGCAACACCAATGAGCCAGGGACAAGTCCGCCGCCCAGCACACGGTTGAGTTCGCTGTCGCACATGTCCATACGTGGCAGTTCGTCTGTTGCCACGTCGTCTATGAGAATCGGTTGCGACTGTGCTCTGTCGCCGTTTGATACGCGGGCAAGCGGAGTGTTGCGCACAACCTTTTCTGTGAAACTGTTCCATGCACCGCACGAAGGGCATTTGCCAGCCCATTTGGGCGACTCGTAACCACATCCGTTACATAAAAATATACTTTTCTCTTTTGCCATTGCAGAATCTGTTATCTGGGGAACAACCGGATTTGTTGTTCTTTATATTCTCATTGTTTCCTACAAAGATAAATATAACGCTTCTTTATTCCAATAATTATTAATAATTTCGCAAAAGAGAAATGTGTGAATTCCATAAAACAATTCTGTAATGAAGTTATATTCCGACACTTCCATGATATACGAGGGAATGGCAAATTCCCTGTTCCTTGTAGAGGGAACGGCAGATGCCGTTTTCAATGGGTATATCAGGGACAAGCGAATGCGCATAGCCTCATCGCTACGACGTAAGGGTGTGGATGTCGAGCGGTTCAATATAGTATCGCCTGCGACTTTGGATAGCGGTGCTGTAAGAGAACTTATACTGCGTCAGCATCCAATGCTTGACGAAGGTGGACTGTTGCAGAAAATGGAGGAGTATGGCAACTCATGCAAGGCGCAGAGCAGAAGCCGTCTGATGTTCATTGGCGACGTGGGTTACAATGCCGAAGGTTGTAGCGAGGTAAAAGTATTCTGTGAGGACGATTTGGGAACTACGGAAGTTGAATTCTCCTTTAAAATGAATGCTTTCCTGAGCGGGATAGCGGAATATTATGCCGGTGAAAGAAAAAATACTATGACGCTTTCGGGTGGCATAAGATATAAATTCCCCGATTCCTATGAGCAGGATGCTCTCCGCGAACAGGACAATTACGAGTGTCTGTGCAATGATATCCTCGCCGAGAGTATATGCGGTTGCGGAAATGCAGAGGTGAGTCCTATAATGTTCGACGATGATTTCAACATCTCGTTGCCCCTGTATCCCAATGTATCAATAACGTTGGAACCGTTACCCAAGGCTTTGTATATACTGTTCCTACATCACCCCGAGGGTATTGTACTCAAGGATATACAGTCTTATGAGACCGAACTTAAAAGGATATATATCCAGGTTTCGGGGCGTAAGAATCCCACGGTTATAAACCGTATGTTCCGCGCAATAACTGACCCCACGGAAAACCTTTTGCACCAGAACCTTTCAATAATTAGAAGAAGCTTCATAAGTAAGCTGAACTACAATATAGCATGCAACTATATTCCGGCACACGGACGTACAAAAGCACATAACATTCCGTTGGAAAGCGAATATGTAATTCTCCCCGAGATTGCGTAAAGTGTACTTTTGGCGGATAAGGTGAAACAGCAGGCATAAATGCTTGCTGTTTTTGTCTAAAATTAATATTTTTGCAGATTATTATTGTACACGTAGTACATGTAAAACTGATTGATAGATGAAAGTAATGAAATTCGGCGGAACATCAGTTGGTTCCGTAAACAGCATATTGAATCTCAAACGTATTGTCGAGAATGCCGCAAAGGACGAGAATGTCATCGTTGTGGTATCGGCTCTCGGTGGCATAACCGACAAACTCATAAAGACTGCCGAACTTGCAGTTGCCGGCGATGAGGCTTTCAAGGATGAACTCCAGCAGATAGTAACACGTCATCATGAGCTTATATACAGCATTATTCCATGCGAGGAAAAACGTGTAGAATTGTTGCAGGATGTCAATATGTTGCTCAGCGAACTTGACAACATCTATCATGGACTTGCGCTTATAAACAACATGACACCCAAGTCCGAGGCTACTATCGTTAGCTATGGCGAAAGATTGTCGAGCCGTATCGTAACCGCGCTCATCGATGGCGCAGTACGCTACAATGCACGTAAATTCATCAAGACCGAGGTAAAGCACAGCAAGAATATCCTTGCAAGCGATGAAACTGAAAAACTCATACATTGTCATTTCGACAATAGTACCGACGGAATAATAATAGTTCCCGGATTCATTTCACAGGACAAGGAGAGCGAGGAGATAACAAACCTGGGACGTGGCGGAAGCGACTATACGGCAGCCATCATTGCGGCAACACTCAAAGCCGACATGCTTGAAATATGGACCGATGTGGATGGTTTCATGACAGCCGACCCACGCGTCATAAACAATGCATATACAATCCGCCACCTCAGTTATGTTGAGGCAACAGAACTTTGTAACTTTGGCGCAAAGGTTGTTTATCCACCAACAATCTACCCCGTATTCAAGGCGAATATTCCAATCATGATAAAGAACACCTTCAACCCCGAAAGCGAAGGCACAATCATCGATGCGCACAGCGAGGACGAAGGACGTCTCATCAAAGGAATCTCGAGCATCAACGATACCGACCTGCTTACCGTTCAAGGTCTTGGAATGGTGGGTGTAGTTGGTGTGAATCACCGTATCTTCTGTGCACTTGCCAATGCCGGCATAAGCGTGTTCCTTGTAGCTCAGGCATCATCAGAGAACAGCACATCGCTCGGTCTGCGACATGTAGATTCGGCAAAGGCATGCGAGGTGCTCAATAAAGAGTTCGAGAAGGAGATTTCAATGGGACTCATGGAGAGCGTGCATGCAACAGGCGACCTTTCCACCGTAGCCATAGTGGGCGAGAACATGCGTCATAATGCAGGTATCATAGGTAAACTGTTCCAGACATTGGGACGTAACGGTATAAATGTTATTGCATGTGCACAAGGTGGTCAGGAGACCAATATATCGTTTGTGATAAAGTCCGACCTGTTGCGTAAGACACTTAATGTGATACACGACTCGTTCTTCTTGTCGGAATACAAGGTGCTAAACCTCTTTATCTGCGGTATAGGAACAGTGGGCGGAAGTCTCATCGAACAGATAGCATCGCAGCAGGAAAAACTGAAGCGCGAACATGGTCTGAAACTAAATATCGTGGGCATTGCAAACAGCAGCCGTGCAATCTTCGACCGCGAAGGTCTTGAACTCGACAACTATCGTGCAAGACTGGCAGAGAGCAAGGAGTGTAATCTGGATACTTTGCGTGCCGAGATAATAAAGATGAATATTTTCAATTCCGTATTCGTGGACTGTACAGCAAATCCGAATGTGGCGTCGTTGTATGGCGATATGCTGTCGCACAACATCAGCGTTGTAGCGGCAAATAAGATAGCAGCTTCTTCGGAATATTCCACATACAGCAATCTCAAGCACATAGCACGTCAGCGCAATATCAAGTTCCTGTTCGAAACCAATGTGGGCGCAGGCTTGCCAGTCATAAGTACAATAAACGACCTCATCAACAGTGGCGACAAGATTCTTAAGATTGAAGCCGTGTTGAGCGGAACACTGAACTTCATATTCAACGTATTGAGCGAAGATGTGCCCATGAGCAAAGCTGTTCAGCTTGCAAAGGAGAAGGGCTACAGCGAACCCGACCCACGTATCGACCTCAGCGGAAAGGATGTGATAAGGAAACTTGTTATCCTTGCGCGTGAAGCCGGATATTCAATAGAGCAGAGCGATGTAGAAGCCAACCTGTTTATTCCACAGGAACTCTTCGACGGAACACTCGACAACTTTTGGACAAGACTGCCCGAACTCGATGCGCACTTCGAGGAAGAGCGCAGGAAACTTGTTGCAGAGAGAATGCATTGGCGTTTCATTGCCAAGTACGAGAACGGCAAGGGAAGCGTATCGCTCAGCAAGGTAGATGAACGTCATCCGTTCTACCACCTCGAAGGAAGCAACAACATCATATTGCTTACAACCGAACGCTATAAGGAGTATCCTATGCTCATCCAGGGATATGGCGCAGGTGCAGGTGTAACCGCAGCCGGAGTCTTTGCCGACATCATGCGAATAGCAAATATCTAAATGATTCCTGTTACTTGCGGAAATCCTTGAGCAGAGACTGTAGTTGCTGTCGGGTGAAGAATATGCGGCTTTTGACTGTTCCCAACGGAAGTCCGAGCCTGTCGGCAATCTCGCGATACTTGAATCCCGAGATATGCATCAGGAACGGAATCCTGTAGTCGCGTGGCAACCCATATACCACACGGTAAATCTCCTTGCTGTCGTAACTGTTTTCCGTTATGTAATTCTCGAATTCACGCGGTTGGTTTATGTGAAACATATTATCCGTATGGTCGATAAAGGTCTGGTCGCGTATGACCTTGCGGTAGTTGTTGATGAAGATATTACGCATTATGGTATATACCCACCCTTTGAAATTGGTGTCGGGAGTATACTTCTCCATATTGCCCAAAGCTTTCAACGAGGTTTCCTGCAACAGATCGTTCGCCTCTTCCTTGTCTGCTGTCAACTTATATGCAAAACGTTGCAGTTCCGACTGTATTTCCAGCAGCTCTCTCCTGAATTTTGCAGTATCCACTATATTAAATTTTACTGATATTACATACTTGAAAGTAAACAAAACAAGAGGCTTTTTTGTTCGTGAATATCAGTACTTTTTTATTATAAAAGAAATCACCCCCAACTTACACATGGTAGGTTGGGGATGAACCGTTAAAAATATACTTGTTACTTGCAGCAGCTGCAACGTGGCTTAATCTGCTTGAAGAAGTCGTTGCCCTTGTCATCAACGAGGATGAATGCGGGGAAGTCTTCAACTTCAATCTTCCAGATTGCTTCCATGCCGAGCTCAGGATATTCAACGCACTCGATGCTCTTTATGTTGTTCTGTGCAAGGATTGCTGCAGGACCACCTATTGAACCAAGGTAGAAACCGCCATGTTTCTGGCAAGCGTCGGTTACCTGCTGGCTACGGTTACCCTTTGCAAGCATAATCATAGAACCGCCGTTCTCCTGGAACAGGTCGACGTATGAATCCATACGACCTGCTGTTGTGGGACCCATAGAACCGCAAGGCATGCCTGCAGGAGTCTTTGCAGGACCTGCGTAGTAGATTGGATGGTCCTTGATGTATTGTGGCAATCCTTCACCACGGTCGATGCGCTCTTTGAGTTTTGCGTGTGCGATGTCACGACCTACAATAATTGTTCCGTTCAATGACAAGCGTGTTGCGATGGGGTACTGTGATAGCTGTGCGCAAACCTCTTTCATGGGGCGGTTCAAATCCACGCGTACAATCTCGCCCTCGCCTGCGTTGCGCAAAGCCTCGGGGATAAGTGTAGCCGGCTGGTCGTCGAGTTTCTCAATCCAAAGACCGTCCTTGTTGATTTTTGCCTTGATGTTGCGGTCGGCTGAACAGCTTACGCCCATACCTACAGGGCAGCTTGCACCGTGGCGTGGCAAACGTACTACACGGATGTCGTGTGCAAGGTATTTACCGCCGAACTGTGCACCCAAGCCAATGTTGTGTGCCTCTTTGAGCAACTGCTCCTCGAGCTCGATGTCGCGGAATGCGCGGCCTGTCTCGTCGCCTGTTGTTGGCAGGTCGTCGTAGTAGTGTGTAGAAGCGAGTTTCACTGTGTGGAGGTTCTTCTCAGCCGATGTGCCACCGATAACAAATG
>JAEIGA010013851.1_pt1 | contig 12265 bp, 8 predicted proteins | sample 9270691 | NCBI WGS metagenome assembly JAEIGA01 (sample SAMN17057246, study PRJNA624740) | gut metagenome | biome: biome; isolation source: fecal sample | host: Bos grunniens | place: China: Xizang | collected 2019
TCGTTCAAGCCCGACTATGTTCCTGCGCAGTGGGTACTCGACCTCTACGGCTCGAACGACTTGCGCTACAACAGCTTCTTCTATGAGGCACAGACAGGCTATAGTCATGGTCTTACCTGGCCGTTGCTCTACAAATACTGGGGTAACCAGACCCTCTACAGCGAGGCGCAGCTGCTGAACGTGTCAATGCCCAAGGTGTTCCGTCTCTCGGAGCAGTATCTCATACGTGCCGAGGCCTATTGTCAGCTTGCTACACCCGACTACAGCAAGGCGAGCAAGGATATAACAACCCTCATGGGGGCGCGTTATACAAACGGTTCGGCCTCTTTGAATGCGAACAATGCGATGGATATCATTGAGGAGGAACGTATCAAGGAACTCTATATGGAGGGATTCCGTCTGCAGGACCTCAAGCGCTGGGGCAAGGGCTTCGAGCGTACTCCACAGGACCAGTCTTTGTCCAATGGCAGCAGCCTCAAGGTGGCAGCCGGCAACCCGCTGTTCGTGTGGCCAATCCCACAGCACGAGATTGAATCTCCGGGTGCAGACATTGAACCTAATGAAAGTAACAGATAACAGTAGCAATATATGAAAATGAATATCAGATATAGATTCTCAAAGTGGTTCCTGGGCAGGGCTGTTGCCGGCTTTGCTCTAGTCATTGCCTTTGCTGCAGGTATAACAGGCTGTAATGAGACAGGATTGACATATTCGGGACCTGAGTATCTCCTCTTTTCGGACACGCTCTATGTGTTGCCGGTGGTGGATGACGAGGAGTTCCACAATATTCCTGTTGTAGCGACAACGACATGCGATTATGACCGAACCGTTGCTGTGGAAATTGTGGATGCTGCCAGCAATGCGATAGAGGGAAAGCACTATTCGTTGGAGTCGAACACCATCACCATCAAGGCGGGTGAGCTTGTGGGTAATGTGCGTGTGCGTGGCTATCACAACAATATCGACGTGTACGACTCTTTGGGCTTCAAGCTGAACCTTATCGTTCCCGAGGATTTGCAGTGGGATATTTATGGAACAGAGGCCAATGTGCTGTTGCAGAAGGCCTGCAAGTTCGATATCAACGCATTTACAGGATATTGTGTCCTTACATCGACATACATTATAAATTATATGATCGACACTGATATGAGGTTGGTCAAGTCGGAGATAGACCCCGAGAATGAAAATACCATCATAATAAGGGACTATTTCTTCGATGGTTATGATGCAAGGATTAAATTCAGGAGCGATGACATTCTCAATCCTCTAATCGAGATGGAAGACCAGGCGTTCGGCCCTACATCCGAGGCTTTTGGAACCCTGTATGGCGACGGACTGATAAGAATGTACCAGCCTACTGCGTATACATCGTATTACAGCAGTTGTGAGAAATTCATTTTCCAGTACATGACACTCTATGTCCCGGGCATGGCCGAAGGACAGAATACCGTGGGTACATTCGTGAATGCGGTTGAGTGGATCAGCGACGATGAGGCCGAGAAACTTAAACGTGAGGGATATTGAACAAGTAAAATATAGAGAATATGAAATATATAAGCAAATGGTATATTGCCGGCCTTGCAATGGCTTTGTGTTGCCTGGTACCGGCTTGCTCCGAGGAAGAGGAGGTAGCTCCTGTAGAGGTGACTTTTACAACACCCGGCGATTTTGATATGGCTGCTCTTGACAGCTGCGAAAGTATAATAGGTTCGTTCGAGCTTACCTCGAGCGGTAACTGGAGTCTTTACAGTGACAAGATGTGGGTTAAATTGTCTTTGGAGCGTGATGGTTGGTATTTCAATGATCTTAAGGGCGGCAAAGGTGTCCACACCGTTTATATCAAAGTTACCAACGATGCACGTGATTTCAATGATTCGCAGGCAACGGTGAGCCTTGTAACTGATGAAAAGACACAGGAAATCGTAACAATACAGCGTAAGGGAATGGAACACTCTTTTGCTCTTTTGTCGAGTGATGGTGCGGTGATTGAGAGAATTGAGATTGACAACGATGCGGCTGTATGGGTTGCACCTGATGCGAATTTCGAGTGTTCAATACTCTCTTTCCCAAATTGGATTGATGAACCCGAGGCCTTTGAGGGCGGTTACAATTTGAATGTGGCTGAATCTGCCAAACCTTATGAGAATGAGGGTGTGGTAACCTTCGGCAACATTGATGGCAGTGTGGTGTTTGAAGTGCCCGTGGTATATGTGGGAATGGATTCCACCGTTGTTATGATTGAGGGTGATAATACTCCTTGGAGCTGGAAGGTTTCTCTCGATGGAAAGACTTTCGTACAGGAGTCTTCGTCAGCATCGGGCGAGAATGTTGAGACTGTGGTGGAGAATGAACTTGTATTCTCCGTGACAAGTTTCAATTATGACTACAGATTGGTTCCTGTCCAGGTTGAGAATGGAAAACCTGCAATGATGGATGCCGATGAGTCTTGGATTCTGGCATCGAAGAGCAATGACTCAAGAGTGAGTGTATCTGTCACACCTTTGTCTTCGGGTTCACGCGAGGGCTATCTCTTTGCTCTTCCGGCGGCAATCTACGATAATTTCATTGATTCGCTTGCTGCAAGCAACGATGTGGCCGCGTTCATTGATGGCAACATCAATTATGTGGTTGTGGAGATGGAGCAGAAGGACCTCACCAGTACCGACGGCTTTATCATTACCGGCAGCAACGGTGCAAAAGTGAGCTGTGTCACAGAGGGCGAGTACTATGAGTGGCTCTGTAGCGAGTTCTCGATTTCCGACCTTACAACCTGCAATCTTGTTCCAGGTGAAAGCTACACTATAGAAACAAGGCTTAATGCCAGCGATTGGCAGGCCAACTTTGCCCTTGAGAATCTAGATGACAGGAAATCGGTGCGTTTGAAATCGTGGGGCATTACAGCTACCAATAACCCCGTGCTTGGCGAGGACGGTCTCTACAGGTTCAACATAACTGTTCCGGCATCGTTCAACAAGGCTGTGATATTGCGCTTGTATACACCGCAGATAGTGAATCTCAAGGCTATTGTCATAAGACCAGCTGCACAATGATAAATAATTGAAACTATGAACAGGATACGAATATATTTGATGTTGTTTATGATGTCGCTCGCAGGAGTGGCATTGGTTGGCTGTTCCGACGACGATAATTCTCGACAGGTACAGTATGGCTATGTCCAGTTCAAGGTGGGACAGGCCACAACACGCTCTGTAGGTAAGCTTGAGAGTCTTGCCGACGCAAAGAAATTGAAGGTAACCCTTAAATATGACGGTCATACCATTGAACAGACCCTCTTGTTGAACGCGTACAACGATGAGAATGCCGAGTATGGTCTGCGCAGTGACAAGTTGCGTCTGCTTGCCGGTGAGTACAGCCTTGTAAACTATACACTGTATGACAAGCTGGACCAGGAGATACAAAAGAAAGATATCGAGGACTGTCTGTTTACAATTGTTGCAGGCGGTATGCATGTGCAGCACATTAGTCCAGATGTCGTTGAGCGTGGACGTGTATCGTTCAAGCTCGTCAAGGAGTGGACGCAGACACGTGGTGCCGGCAGCGACGGCTATTATCCTTTCAGTGATATAAAGACTGTGGATATTACCGTTCAGAACTCCTTTACCAGGGAGCTTACGACGTTTGAGAAAATTGCCGTAAAGTATACCGAAGATTTTAACCAAAGTTCTGCCGATGAAAACCTCTATCCCGGTGCAAAAGCCGAGGCTTCATATGCCCTGTGTGATACAATTGTATGGCTCAAGACCGGTGAGTACCGTGTGCATCATTGTGTGACCTATTCTGACAAGAAGGGAAAGACAATGCTTGCAACAGAGTATAACCCTACTACGGAAACATTTACAATAGAGAATGACGTTGATACAAAGGAGGTCAATGTTCCCATCAACCTGTCCGAGACTGCAGAATATATCAAGGATTACATTGCACTCAAGGAGATTTGGTTGGCGCTCGATGGCCCAAACTGGAGCTATGCCGGTGACGTTGAACCTGATGGCGTAAACTGGAACTTCAACAAGGAGATTGATCTGTGGGGCGAGCAGCCCGGTGTGCAGCTGGATGCCAACGGACGTGTCGCAACAATTTCGCTCGAGGGATTCGGCCCGAGGGGTGTCGTGCCCGATGCTATCGGTCAGCTCACAGAGCTGTCAATCCTGTATCTCGGTAGTCACTCCGACCTTTTGGGCGGTCACCTTTTCGGTCGCATTACACCCGATATGACTGCGGAACAGATGAGTGCGATACGTATGGACTATGCCGACAGGGTACTCGACAAGGATTTCCGCACAGGCTATTCTGCTCTGTGGCAAAAGACAATTGAGATGGACCCGAACGAGAAACCAATAAAGAAGGGCATTTCGTTGAAAGGTATCCATTTCGGTGATATGACAAACGGCATTGTCGGTATTTCAAGAGCGTTGCAGCGTTGTACAAACCTGCAGCAACTTTTCATTGCCAACTGTCCCATTGAGGTTGACAGCTTCTTCCGTGACATTGAACCCGAGTCTCCTTTCTATGCCGAGCGCAACTCCTTGAGTTGGGAGAACCTGACAACACTATACGATATTGAGATCTTCAACTGTCCGAAACTTACAGCCCTTCCAATGGAGATGCTTGCATCCATCCCCGAGCTCCAGATGCTCAATGTCGCGAGCAACAAAGGCATCTCGGGTGAGCAGCTGAAGGCCGATTGGGAGGCTTTTATCAATGGCAACAGCGGCGACAGGCTACAAGTGCTTTATCTTGGTTTCAACAACCTTGAGGAGACTCCTGTGTATGAGGAACTACGCAAGATGACCAAGCTTGGAATGATTGACTGCACCAACAACCAGTTGAAGACCGTGCATCCGTTCGGTAAGGAGATTACACTTGCAAAGGTGTTCCTTGACTACAACAAGATTGAGGAACTGACAGCTGCTCCCGACGGCTATTTCTGTGGATATTCACAGCTTGAGAGCTTCAGCGCAACCAACAACGAGATGACATTGTTCCCCGACATCTTCAACGCAAAGTCGGTGTATGTGATGCAGTCTGTTGACTTCTCGTACAACAAGATTTCCGGCTTTGAGAATGGTGACGACTTCAAAGGCATCAACTCTTCGGCAGTGAACATTACCAATAACCGTCTCGAGACTTTCCCGGGTATCCTTTTCAAGAAGGGTTCTCCAATGAATCAGCTCATACTTGCCGGCAACGGTATGAAGAGAATCCCCGAGGGTTCGCTTCAGGGTGAGAATACCTTCCTGCTCGAGGCGCTTGACCTCAGCTACAACTATTTGAGCGAGCTGCCCGATGATTTCTATGCGCGTACATTGCCTTATCTTGCGGGTATGGATTTGAGTTACAACCGTTTCTCTTCATTCCCCACAAAGCCATTGAGCATATCCACATTGAGCCGTTTCTTCATCCGCTACCAACGCGACGAGAATGGTAACCGCTCGCTCAAGGAGTGGCCCACAGGCCTTTACACCTGTCCGTCGATGGCCGTGTTCTGTATCGGTGGTAACGACCTGCGCAAGATTGAGGATACCATATCGCCATATATAATGTACTTTGAGATTGCCGACAACCCGAACATCTCAATCGATATGTCATCGGTGTGCGACTACATATATGCCGGATACTATACTCTCATATACGACAGGACGCAGGATATACGCGGTTGCGATGCCTTGACTCTTGAGAAATGATTTAATGCAGAATGATTATGATGGACAAAATATATAAGATAGCATTAGGACTGGTTCTGTGCCTTCCGTTTGTTGCCTGCAACGAGGACGAAGATAAAGAGCCCTACTTTTTATTGGACAAGAGTGAGATATTTTTAGGAGCCGAGGGCGGAACCGATGTCGTGCTTGTCGAGAGCAACGAGAATTGGATAGTGTCGGCAACGGAACCTTGGTTATCGGTCTCTCCGGCGAGTGGAGCCGGAAGCGCAGTCTGCACCGTTGTCGTGGACTCGTCACTTGTGAATGATATGCGCACAGCGGCAATACGCTTTATCCCGACAACACAGCCTGCAGTGTATGTTACTGTCAAGCAGATGGGTTACGACAGGATGATTGTCCCCGACACCGGCGAGATATGGGTTGAGGCTTCGGCAAAGATGGAGGAGCGCTATTTTGAGACAACGGTGAGTACAAACGTCCGGTTCAAAGTAGAGATAGACCATCTTGGCGGCGATCAGGAGTGGCTCACGTTAGAGAGTGTCTCGATTGATCTTGACAGGGGCGCACGTCCACGTAACGCCAAGTTGCGTTTTGACTGGAAGATGAATACCGTGCCCCAGGAGCGTGTGGCCGAAATCAGACTCATCCCCGAGGGTGATGATGCCGGAAGTGTTGAACCGACAGTGATTTCCGTGTTTCAGAAACCGGCATTGAGGATTGAGGATAACCGTGCCGGTGACTCAATTGCCCTGGTTGTTATGTATGAGCGTATGAACTGCTGGAGCGATGCCTGGGACACAAGTGAGAATATGCAGTATTGGAGCGGCGTTGAGTTGTGGGAGGCCAGCGACAAGGACCTTCCGGCTCCCGATGCTGTAGGACGTGTGCGTGCAGTGCAGTATAGTTTCCTGAACACAAAGGAGGGCATCCCTTCCGAGGTGCGCCATCTTAAGTATCTTGAGTCATTGGCTATCTCAAGTAATGTAAATACAATGCTTCTGAACATTGATTTGGGCAGTGATATTTGCGAGCTTGAACATCTTAAGTATCTTACAATCTTCTCGTATGGCCTTGTGTCATTGCCCGATGATTTCGCAGAGCTTGGCAATTCGCTTGTAGCCCTTGACTTGAGCGCAAACAACTTCACCGAGATCCCGGCAATGCTTACACCGGAGAATTTCCCCAAGCTCAAGTCGTTGAGTTTTGTGGCATCGCGCCGTTGGAATACAATCGACCTGCGCCGCAAAGGTGAGTACGAGGACGGTATAGGCCTGCACATTAATGCAAGCACCGACAACGCTTTCCGTCGCCTCTTCCTGTGGGAAAACCTCGAGGAATTGGCATTCTCCAACTGTTATATCGAGGGTGAGTTGCCCGATTTCACTGTTGGCAGTGAGGGTGTCGTTGCATATTCACAGGATGATGTGGATGCTTGGGGTGGCGATACAATCCAGTATCTTGCTGACAATGCAATCCCAAAGATTCTGCCCAACTGTACAATGCTACGTCTTAACCTGAACTTCCTGACAGGTAATCTGCCCAACTGGTTGCTCTATCACCCACATTTCCTTGATTGGGCACCCGATCTGCTCATCTTCAACCAGCAGGAGAAGGGTTTGAACTCGGCAGGAGAGGCTGTACGTTTTGACAATGAACCCAATACATTCGACTACTACTATGATGTATTCCCCGGTACCAGGGAAAAATATGAACTTAAAGATGAGTTAACAGAGGAGTGATTATGAAAACAAGACTATTTATATACTTGGCACTGATGGCCTTCTCCTTCTCGTCATGTAACGAGAGTGATGTTGTAAACGATATGCCTGAACAGCCGGATCCCTCTCTGTCATTGACTGTGGATGCCATAGACGGTGAATTGCTGATAAAGTTCTCGCCCGAGATGACAGGAATCCTGGACAACTATTTTGTAACCCGCGCAGTAGCTCCGGGCGTGTCTACACGCAGTGGAATCCCATCGACCGACGAGGTTCTTGCTATCCTGGGCGCATACAGTTTTGAGCGAGTATTCCCTGTTGACCCACGTAACGAGGAGCGTACACGTGAGGCCGGACTGCATTTGTGGTACAAGGTCTGTTTCGACGAGAATGTGGACCTTGCCGTTGCCATAAACGAGCTTGCCAAGCTTGGTGAGATATCAAAGGTACAATGTAACAGAAGAATATACCGCATTGACAACAGAGTGGCGAAGGAAAGCCTTTTGTCGGGTGCCACACGCTCTGCTGCAAACCAGTTCTTCAACGATCCCGAACTCCCGTTGCAGTGGGGATATATAAACAAGGGCGGTTATGGTTTTGAGCAACCCTGGGCAAAGGCTATTACCGGTTGTGATGTCGGTTGTGAGGAGGCCTGGGCGCTATGTACCGGTGACAGCTCAATTATCGTGGGCGTGATGGACGAGGGTGTACATTGGGAACACCCCGACCTCAGGGCAAACATCTGGGTAAACGAGGACGAGGAGTATGCGTCGGGCGTGGACAATGACGGCAATGGATACAAAGGCGACCGTTACGGTTACAACTTTGCGTCCGACAGGGGATATATATCCACTACATCTACCAACGACACCGGTCATGGTACCCACGTTGCCGGCACCATTGCCGCTGTGAACAATAACGGCATAGGTGTTTCCGGTATTGCAGGCGGAGATGCTGAAGCCGGAAAGAGCGGTGTAAGGATTATGTCGCTTCAGATTTTTGACGACGCCTATGCTTCGACCGTTGCAATGGAGGCAAAGGCTTTCAAATATGCTGCAGACAACGGTGCTGTCATCATGCAGTGCAGTTGGGGTTACAATTCGGCCTATTCGAACATAATGCAGGGATACACACCGGGACCGGCATCAGAGAAGGAGTGGGAGACCCTCTATCCGCTTGAAAAGGAGGCTATCGATTACTTCATCAACAATGCAGGCTCACCCAATGGTGTTATAGATGGCGGTATAGTGGTCTTTGCATCGGGCAACGAGTTTGCCGGAATGTCGGCATATCCCGGTGCATATTCAAAATGTATCTCGGTGAGTGCTGTCGCTGCCGATTATACACCTGCGACCTACACCAACTTCGGTGTTGAGGTTGACCTTTCTGCTCCTGGTGGTGACGGTGACTACTATGGCACTCCCGGCAGCAGTTATGATAACGCTGGTATGATATACTCAACATTGGTTGTTGAGGGACGTCCCACATACGGTTTCTACGAGGGAACATCAATGGCATGTCCTCATGTCTCGGGTGTCATTGCTTTGGGACTCTCCTATGCTGTCGAACAGCGCCGTCACTTCCGTGCCGAGGAGTTTGTTGACCTTGTGTACAGCACAGCTACCGGCATTGACAGATATTTCACAGGTGAAAAGATGTCCTATTACAACCACTCTTCGCCGGGTTCGGCTGCAACAAAGACCGATATGTCGAGATATGTGGGCAAGATGGGCCGTCTGGTAAATGCTGCGGCTTTGTTGAGGGCTGTAGGTGGTGCCGGAAGCGATATGAAACTGCCCAACTTTTATCTTGCTCCGGGTGAGACAAAAGAGATTGACCTTGCGCGTTTCTTTATCAATGGCGAGAACCTTATATATGGCGCAGTGTCTGCCGACAACAGTATTGCTGTGGCAAGTGTAAGCGGTTCTCTGTTGACTGTTGATGGAATTGCCGAGGGATTCACTACGATAGATGTTACTGTTGGTGGTGATATACACAGCATTGTGGTGACTGTGCGTGACGGTGCCAACGGCAACGGTTGGATGTAATATACAAAGGCGGCCGATGAAGCGTGGAATCATAGCTCTTATGTTTGTACTGTCGCTTGTGGGAAATACTCTCCTGCAGGCACAGGAGAACAGGCTGATGTCGCGCGAGGCATTGGATTCGCTCATGTCCACGCAGGTTATGGCAGGCGCAGCCGCAGTGTTGCGCTTCGAGACTCTGCTGTGCGATTTTGGCGTGATATATGAGAGTGATTCACCCTTGTCGGTGGATTATCCTTTTGTCAATGTAAGCGACAGACCGGTCCACATTACAAGGACAACCACCAATTGCGGCTGTACGGTGACCGAGATTGCTGACAGCGTGATTGCTCCCGGAGAACTGGGAGTGGTAAGGGTGAGGTTCAATCCTCGCCGCCGTGCGGGAACTGTAGATACCAATACGTTCGTGTATACTTCCCTTTCGGGCAAGGAGCCGGTGGCAAAGCTCACTCTTTTGGGGAATGTTGTCGACAAGGATGAGTGGAACCATCTGCCCTGCAGCATGGGAATGCTTAAACTAAAACGTAAAGAGGTCGTTTTTGAGCCTGTGAAGGCCGGGACATCTCCCCAACAGCGCATACCTTGTGCTAACGTGGGAACAGTGCCGCTTACTCTCACGTCGCAGCTGTTGCCCTCTTTTGCCACCCTTTTCACAGAGCCGCGCGAGATTGCTCCCGGTGAGGAAGGGGACATTGTGATTGTTATAAACGGTGATTTGCTACCCGATAATGCGCCATTGCGTTTCAATGTGCTTGTCGACGGTGTCGGTGGCCGCATATCGGACAGGACTATAAAAGTGAAATTAGAAAAATGAAGATATTTATGAAGACATTCTTGAAAACAATGGCATTGATGCTTGTCCTTTCGGGGGTTGTTGCGTGTTCTCCTGACGAAGATGATACTCTGCAACCGCTTGAGGTTACCCCAAACAACATCTCGGGTATCTGGACACTTGCAGAGGTGAATGGTGAGCCGCTTCCCGACGGGCTCTACTGCTACATTGAGTTTGTGCGCAGGGAGAGGACGTTTACAATGTATCAGAAATTTGACAGTATGTATCCCCGCCGTCTTACGGGTGGATTCTCCATCACCAAAGATGAATATAAGGGATATATCCTTGATGGAAGGTACGACTATGGTACAGGCGACTGGAACTACTCCTATATTGTGACAAATCTGTTTGAGGAGTCAATGGTGCTTACTGCGGACACCGAGAACGGTGATGTCTGTAAATATGTCCGTTGCAACGAGATTCCTGCCGAAATCATCAGTTGGTTCGACACGGAAAACTGAAACATTCTCACAACATCATCAACATAACCGCTCCCTTCTGAAATGAAAAAGCTCTTCCATCTTCTGCTGTTGTTGTCTCTTGTCCTTTCTTGTTCCAAGAACGAGAATGCCTGTACGATAAACGGCCGTTACTATTCGGCCCCCGACGGCATGGTTCTTTATGTGACACCGGTCGATGACATATTGTCTCCGATTGACTCGGCGGTGGTCAGGGACGGCAAGTTCAGCCTTGTGCTTTCCGATTCTCTCCGTCCGGTATGTTTCATATCTTCTCAGCAGGTCATAGACGGTAATTTCGTGGTGTTGGAACCGGGTGAAGTCGATGTCGATTTCACCGGTGATACATTTGTCGGTGGAACGCCTGCCAATGATTGCCTGAACCGCTTTATGGTTGAAAAGGATAAGATTGTGAACCTGCGCAGGATGTGCGAGCCCGCGTCGCTTGATATGCTGGCTGTCGAAGAGTCTATGCGTGACAGTGTCAGGTCTGTCGTGCAGTTTGCCAACGAGGTGTTCGATATGTATGCCTTGAATGAAATAAGGGCCAACATAACTGAACCGTTGGGTTGCTTTTTCCTGTTGCAGTCGGTCGGCATAGTCCCTTCGGCGAAATTGTTGCCGTTCTTTGATAAAGTACCTGTAGAACACCGGGGTAAGCTGTATGATGCCGTAAAAAAGAGAGTCGAGGCCGAAGCAAGTGATGCAGCAATGGCTGCCAGGTATCTTCAAGAGGTTGAGAAAGGGATGGTGGCGACGGCTGTCGGCAAAAAGTTCCAGAATTTTGAGCTTGACAATGTGCGCGGCGGCAAGGTATTGCTCTCTGATGTCGTGTTTGCAAACAGATACACCCTTGTGCTTTTTTGGGCCGGATGGCAAGAGGGGGTAAAGGAACAGCTTGCCGTGCTTTCTTCGGCATATGACAGATACAGGACAAGCGGGTTGCAGGTTGTGGGTGTATCGCTCGATAGTGATGTTGACGTTTGCGAGGCCCTTGCTGATGAATTGTCCATCAGTTGGCTACAGCTTTGCAATCCTTCAGGCGGCAGCGCCGAGGTGGCGGCAGCGTATGGAATAGCAACATTGCCGGCGGCAGTGCTTGTAAACAAGAAGGGAACGGTCATTGCACGTATGTCGACAGCTGAAGAGGTTCTCAAGAAATTCGAGGAACTGTTCTGATTCTTTCGGCCCACCCATTGCCGGCAAAATGCGTTCTCAGTAAAAAAAATGAAAAAAGAGAGCGGGTTTTAAACAAAATGGTTATCTTTGCATTACAATTAATGTAGGACATTCTTTGTCCTGCTGTTTCCAATCAAGTAAACATATCTTTTTTAGATTATCATTATTGTGGGCTTCCCATCAGTTGTTGGGTAAGCATCATCATCTTATTTATGTATCATATAGAACAATTGAGAAGCAAGGAGATTGCCGATTTGCAATCCATTGCTCAGGATTTAGGAATCAAGGGCATCAAGTCGCTTGGCAGGGATGAATTGATTTACCGTATTCTTGACGGGCAGGCTATGCA
>JAEIGA010013852.1_pt1 | contig 12264 bp, 8 predicted proteins | sample 9270691 | NCBI WGS metagenome assembly JAEIGA01 (sample SAMN17057246, study PRJNA624740) | gut metagenome | biome: biome; isolation source: fecal sample | host: Bos grunniens | place: China: Xizang | collected 2019
TGGAAGACTCCGGATACATGGCCCGAGCGGCATTCATCATGGACCGTCTCATGCATAAGATAGGTCTTCACGGCAAGTCGTTCATACCTATGATCATGGGATTCGGCTGTAATGTGCCGGCAGTGATGGCAGCCAGGACCATAGAGAGCCCGAAGAGCAGGATAATCACTATTCTGATCATTCCGTTGATGTCATGCGCAGGCCGTATGCCTGTTTACATCTTGATTGCAGGAGCATTCTTCCCTCGTCATGCAGGACTCGTGATGCTCGGACTTTATGCTTTGGGAATCATTCTGGCAATCATTGCGGCCAGGGTCATGAGCCGCTTCTTCAAGGATGATGACCTCCCGTTCGTAATGGAGCTTCCTCCTTACCGCATCCCTACAGCGAAGTCTATCTTCCGCCATACATGGGAGAAGGGAAAACAGTATCTTCAGAAGATGAGCGGTATCATACTGATCTGCTCTATGGTGATCTGGTTCCTGGGATATTTCCCTAATCATGATGCATACGATACAGTAAAGGACCAGCAGGAACACTCATTCATAGGCTACATAGGAAAGACAATCGAGCCTGTACTCGAGCCTCTGGGATTCGACTGGAGGATGGGAGTCGGAATCGTTGCCGGAGTCGGCGCCAAGGAACTTGTTGTCAGCACTCTTGGTGTCATGTACGCCGACGAGCAGCCTGTTGAAGATGCCGCCTCGGTCACTTCTCCTGTCACCTCGAGCCCTTCTCCTGTCACCTCGAGCCCTTCTCCTGTCACCTCGAGCGAAGTCGAGAGGTCTGCCCCAGAAGAGACCCGTCTGCAGAGGGCTCTTGTGAACTCCGTAACCCCAGCCGGTGCTCTGGCCTACATGGTCTTCATCCTGCTCTACTTCCCATGTATAGCAACCTTCATTGCCATAAAGAACGAAGGCGGAGGTTGGAAATGGGCCATCATCACGGCGGTCTATACCATAGTCCTCGCCTGGGTAGCCGCCTTCATCACCTTTAATATAGCCTCACTTTTCTTATAAACGGAACGGGTGTTGCTATGTCTGTGGAGAACTTTAATAAAACAGACATGAAGACACTTGTTGTATTTAATCATCCCTATGGAGGGAGCTACTGCAGCGCGATACTTGAGGCTGTGGAGGATGGAGTCAAGGATGGCGGACAGGAGTGCCGCGTAATAAATCTTGATCAGGACGATTTTGATCCGGTGATGAGAGCCAAGGACCTGATAGCTTTCAGTGGAGCGGGCAGAGTCGGGGAGGCGGCGTTGGGAACCGTTGACGAGCTGGTTCTGGAGTATAAGAAAGATCTGGAGTGGGCCGACCATCTCGTGATGATATTCCCTATCTGGTGGATGACGATGCCGGCTATGATGAAGGGGTTTGTCGATAAGGTCATATTCCCGGCTGTGGCTTATAATATGGACAAAGGCAAGTTGATTTCAAGACTCCCTATCAGAAAAGTTACGGTAATCACGACTATGAATACCCCTGCGGATGTTTACAGGGACCACTTCAATAACTCTATTGAGGGATCTCTCATCAAGGGCACATTCCGTCAGATCGGCATCCAGGATGTTCAATGGATCAGTTTGAACGGCGTGAAACAGGCAAGCCAGGAGCAGCGTGTCACCTGGCTGGACGAGATCTATCAGCAGTTTGCCGGTGGTAATCTTTAAGAATAGCGTCTTGGAAGACGGAGGATTATTGAAAGGATGGCAAACAGACCCATTACGAACGGGTAGTATAGATATCCGCTGATCGAGATCGATGATACTCCTGCCAGACCGGCTGCCATCAGCAGCTGGGCGCCATATGGGATGAAGCCCTGCACAAGGCAAGAGAACGTGTCCATGATACTGGCTGCCTTTCGAGGGTCAATATTGAACTTCTCCGCTATGTCGCGGCAGATGGGGCCGGTAGTTATGATCGCTATCGTATTGTTTGCGGTGCAGAGATTGGCGAGTGAGACCAGTCCCGCTATGCTGAACTCTGCTCCGCGTTTGCCGTTGACCTTGCGGGTAAGTCCGTTGACTATGTAGTCCAGTCCTCCGTTTACGCGGATCACCTCAAGCATACCACCAGCCAGCATGGTTACCATGATCAGGTCTCCCATGCCGCTGATGCCGCTTCCGATGGATCCAAGCCATCCGCTCCATGAGAGACTACCTGTAACAAATCCCAGAACTGCATTGACAAAGATACCGATAGTCAGCACTGCAGTCACATTGAGTCCAGATAGCGCCATGCCGATGATCAGTATATAAGGAATCAGCAGAACCCAGTTGGCTTGACCAGCTTCCGGCGATGCGGTAACCGAAGCTCCGAGAATTACGTAGAGGACAGTTACAACCAGAGCTGCAGGTCCCACGATGCGTAGGTTGACCTTGAACTTGTCAGACATTGAGCATCCCTGGGTCTTGGTAGCTGCAATGGTAGTGTCTGATATGAACGAGAGGTTGTCCCCGAAAAAGGATCCTCCGACTATGATTCCGGTTATGAAGGCTGTGTTTGACGCCAGATCGCATGCGACAGAGATTTCCTGTGCTATGCCCGCTGCAATAGGAACGAGAGCGACGATGGTGCCGACGCTGGTTCCTATGGACATGGAGATGAAGCACGCGGCGAGGAAAAGTCCGGCATAGAGAAGCTTGCCGGGGAGTATCTTCAGCGCGAGGTTCACGGTCGCGTCAATGGCTCCGATGTCCTTGGCTGTTGAAGCAAAAGCTCCTGCCAAGACAAATATCCATATCATCAGCAGTACATTCTTGTCTCCTGCGCCCTTGGAGAATACGGAGATCTTCTCTTCAAGATTGCTCCCTTTGCAGATGGCGATAGCATATACCGATGCCACGAGAAATGCTGCAGAGATAGGTATCGCATAGAAATCCTGTGCGATGATACATGATATGAGATAGAGTCCGAGGAATATGATAAGTGGACTCAGTGCTTTCAGACCCATGGGAAAATTCGTTTTAAGGGGTGCAAAGATACTGAATTTAGAATTATCTTTGTAGAGATGAAAAAGAATATCATACAGGCGCCGATGGGGGAGACAAAAGTTCTCCTCCACACATGTTGTGCGCCATGTTCGAGCGCTATCATAGAGGCACTGCTGCAGAACGGCATCACTCCTATTATATATTATTGCAATCCCAACATCTATCCGCAGGAGGAATACGAGATCCGCAAGAACGAATGCACCAGATATGCCGAGTCGCTCGGACTGGAGATAGTTGACGCGGATTATGATCATGAGAACTGGCTCTCCGAAATGAAGGGGCTGGAGTGCGAGCCCGAGAGGGGAGGCCGCTGTCTGAAGTGCTTTAAGTTGAGACTGCTCAGGACTGCTCAGTATGCTCGCGAGAGAGGGATTAAGGTAATAACTACCACTTTGGCATCATCCCGTTGGAAATCTCTCGACCAGATCAATGAAGCCGGCTTTTGGGCCTGCAGTCAGCTTGGCGAAAATGAAACGCCAGTCTGGTGGGACCAGAACTGGCGTAAAAACGGTCTTCAGGAACGTCGCCTGCAGATCATAAAGGAGTATGATTTCTACAACCAGCTTTATTGCGGTTGCGAATTCAGTATGCGTAAGGATCTCTAGAATGCCGGCATGCATTCGATGATATCTGTTGACTTCGCTTCAGTGCAGCTGTCCTTTATATCAGCGGGCACATCCTCACGTACATAGGTTCTCACATCCTCCGAACCGTTCAACGCGGTCAGTACCATCGTGTTGTCATCGCTGAACTCCATCCTGTATGTGCTGCCCCAAGCGCTTCCATCGGAGTATGTGCCTGAAAGAGTACTTTCTTCAGAAGACCATGTTCCTGAGTAATGCTTATGGCGTCCTCCTCCTATCTTCTGGTAAAGCTCAAAGCCTCCGTCCGCTTCGAATACGGCATAGATGTCCGCCTCGAAATCTTCAGGAACGTAATGCCATTCGCCTGTCAGCTTCGCCTTGTAGTCTATCTTCTTCTCTTCTTTCTTGCAACTGACGGCAATGAGCATCGTCAGCGCAGTAAGTATGAACAGTATTTTCTTCATTAGAACCATCCTCCATTTTCAGAATACACACCTCTGGATATGATTGAGATTTCGCGTGATATCTCAGTACCTCCCATATTGTTTCCGTCGCTGACCTGTGTGCCTCCTGCTATAGCATAGACCCTGATCTTAGCCGATCCGTTCTTCATGCATGCGATGGTAAGCACTCCATTCTCGACTCTTGGATTTGAAGCCAGTCCGAGGGCCTTCTTTGCTTCGTCATCGGTCTCTACCCTAAGGTATGTAAGATCGTCGTAAGCCTCTCCGAAAAACTCTTCCAGGCTGATGTTTGATGTCACGCCGCTCTTTATCATTACGGATGGTGTACCTTCTATCTGCATCAGCAGTTTCCACGCGTCGATAGCTCCTGTACCCATGCGCTTCCTGTATGGTTTGAGGATAAACGAATAATTTCCGAATGGTTTGACATCGGCTTCTGCGATAAGCTGATTGATGTCATTTACGGAGGTCAGGAGCAATGCGGTGAATTCTTCTCCGGAGAATTTCTTTCCGAGTTTTCCGGCATACGAAACTCCCAAAGCCGCAACTCCGGATACATGTGGACATGCCATTGATGAACCCTGCATCCATGCATAATCGGAAGCCACTTCGCTGATACATGTCGAGAGGATCTGGCTTATGTTTTCCTCTTCCTTGTATGATCCGATCCAGAAGTCTCCGCCTGGTGCGGCGATATTGCAGCCGCGTCCGTAGTTTGTGTATCCGGCAGGCAGATAGTCTGCACCGAGTGCGGTAACCGACACGCAAAGCGGCAGAGCGCCTGGGTAATCTGACACGTCAGCAGCTTCGTTGCCAGCCGCATAGATAGCGATGTTTGACTCGAGCGACGGGTGATTTGCGTTCTTCGGGTTCATGAAATATTTGATCGCTTTGTATTCCAGAGGTGCGTTGACCTCGTATGATTTGTCGTTCTCAAAAGTATATGCAGGGTATCCATAAGAGCACTGTGCTATGCATGCACCGTTGTCAGCAGCATATATCAGCGCCTCAGCCATACCTCTGTCACCGGCAGAGCCTGCACCTTCGAAAATCTGGCATGTCATCAGACGGACTCCGTCCCCATTGCCGGTTCCTCCTGCAATGGAACTGATTCCCAATCCATTACCGTTTACAGCTCCGACAATACCTGCTACATGTGTGCCGTGTCCAGTCTCACCTATAGCCTCCCAGTTGATTGCTCCTAACGAGCCTGAACTCTTGTAGAAGTTGTATCCGTGGATATCGTCGATATAGTCGTTGCCGTCATCGTCAACGCCCTTGACTCCATTAAGTTCGGCTTCATTTGTCCACATCGCTCCTGCAAGGTCAGGGTGCGTGTACTTTACTGGGGCATCGCATATCGCAACGACAACGTCCGGAGTACCTGCTGTGAGTTTCCATGCGTCCATGACTCCTACGTCAGCGCCTTCACGTGCGGTTGATGCCACGCTCTTGTCACCGGTGTTGTTGAGGTTCCACTGGTATGAGTTCATCGGATCGTCAAACGGAATGACTTCCACCATCTGTGCAGTAGACTGAAGTCTTGTCTGAGGTCTGAAAGGTATGCTTTTGCAGTCCGATGCCGGCTTTGCCATGTTGTTGAACTGCACGAGGCAGATCTCAGGATGTACGGCTACTTTTTCAGCAATCCTGCGCACAGGAATGCTCTCGTCAAATGTCACGGCATACCATCTGTGAAGACCAAGTTCGCGTGCAAGCTCCTCGTTCTTCGGCATATGGCTCAATGCAGGCTCGAAACCTGTTATCTCAGCGTCAGCAAACAGTTCACGGACTACCGCTTCAGTCTCTCCTTTCTCTATCCTTGCTGCTGTCTGTTCGTCAACATACACGAGAAGACAGCCTTTCTGATGGTCTTCCGACACTCTTCCGGCAGTCTTGGTCGCCAGGATCATTTCAGCTTCGCTCAACTCCGGAGCTGGTGCCATGATATTTTCAGATATGCAAGAAACTGCGGTCATCACACCTGTGACAACCGCTATGACTACTCTGATATTTCTCATCTGCTTCTTACTATTGTTTCGCAAGTTTCCTTGACCTCGGCAGGGATTTCTGTCTTTTCATAGACCGACACTTCCGCTGCATCGTTGTTGGAAGTCATTGTCAGTACATTGTCGGCAATGGCTACATTGTACGCTGCGGCCCAATCCTCGCCGTCATTGTATTTTCCAGTGAGGAGGCTGCCCTCCAGTGCCCATGTGCCTCGGTAGAGTCTATGTGAGCCTTCGCCGATCTGCTGGTACAGCTCGAAGGTGCTGTCTTCCAGGAAGCAGATATAGATTTCACCGGTGATCGGGAGCGATGTGCTGTGCCAATCACCATATAGATTCTCAGCAGTAAGTTCAGTCTTGTCTCCTCCTTTATCCTTGTTGCATGATGCCAATATCAGCAGTGCTGAAAGTATGTATAAGATCTTTTTCATTATAGCCATCCTCCATTGTCTGTTGCGAAAGGTCTCGATACGATAGAGATTTCGCGTGAGTAGTTCATTTCTCCGATGCCGTCAGTTGTATCAGGGTCTTTGCCGACAGCTGCGCTGAGGGTGATCTTTCCAGCTCCTATGCTGTTGCACTGGATCTCAAGATATCCGTCCTTTATAATAGGGTCTGACTCAAGGCCGAGGGAAGTGCGTGATGTCTGGTCGATGCTGATGGTATACTGGTTATGTGGGTTGCAGTATTTGCTGAGATCAATCTTCACAGCCTTGCCTGCTTCTGCCATGACAGAAGGCGTGCCTTCAATAGCCATGAGGAACTTCCATGCGTCTATGGCTCCAGTTCCCATCTTGCCTTTATATGGCTCCAGCGGCAGTTCTGTGAACGATGTTGTGCTTTCATAGAATTTCTTTGTACCATCGAGCATGTGGTCTATGTCGTTCACGGATGTCAGGAGCATGGAAGTCATCTGCTCGCGGGTGAATGTCTTTCCAAGCTTCTGTGCGTATGACACTCCAAGCGCCAGAACTCCGGCAATGTGAGGGCATGCCATAGATGTTCCGAACATGAACACGTATTGGTGGTTGAGGCTTGAGATCGATGGTGTGCCCGGGTGTTCGGTGCCCTTTCCTGTCGAAAGTATCATGGTGCTGTAGTCTCCGCTCACTCCAAGCCACTCTCCACCTGGAGCAGCAATCTTACATCCCGGACCATAGTTGCTGTATCCAGCAGGAAGGCCACGGCAGTCCAGCGCAGTAACGGATATTATGTCCTTGAGTGCGCCCGGATAGATGGAGTAAGGGTTGCCCTGATTTCCGGCAGCAAAGACCGCAATGTTGCCTTTCAGCGCGCTGTGGTTGCTGTTTTCCGGGTCGAGATAGTATTGCAGGGCTGCATATTCAAGAGGTGCGGAGTCGATGTATTCCTGGTCGTGCTTGAGGATTTCCGAAGTGTGGCCCCATGAACACTGGGCTATGCATGCGCCATTGTCTGCGGCATAGATAAATCCTGTCGCAGCCTCCTGGTCTGTTCCTTTGGCTCCGTTGTCGCCATAGAAGATCTGGCATGACATCAGACGCACACCATCCTTGTTTCCGGTGCCTCCTGCAATTGAACTTACTCCCTTGCCGTTGTTGTTCACCGCTCCGATGATACCGGCAACATGGGTACCGTGACCGCTTCCCTTTGTGCAGTCAATGCCATAGCTTGACTTGATGGTGCCGTCTTCCAAAGTCTTGTATCTGAAGAAGTTGAATCCGTTGTAGTCGTCGATGAATCCGTTTCCGTCATCGTCCTTTCCGTTTCCGCGTGTTTCGCCCTCATTCACCCACAAGGCATCGCGAAGGTCTTCGTGGATATGGTTGATTCCCAAGTCAAACACTGCGACTACTACGCTAGGATCTCCTGCGCACAGTCTCCAGGCGTCCTTGACTCCAACGTCAGCACCTGCCAGAGCCTCCTGATGGATGCTACCGTCGTTGAATAGGTTCCACTGGTATTCAAGGTAAGTGTCGTTGAAAGGCAGTTCTACGGATTTCTGTGATGCCCTGGTGACGGCCTGCATATCCATCGGAAAGACATCGGACTCGTTCCATGACGGCTGCAGCATGCGGCTGTACTGGATTGCCTTCACGTCTTTTCTGGCAGCGATCTTCTCGGCAACGACTTCCGGTCTGACAGTTTCTTCAAACTCCACAAGGAACCATCTGTCCAGACCGTATCTTTCGAATGCAGCCTTGTTTTTCGGTTCTACCGGTATAGCGCGCCTGATGGTCGCATCGGTGCCGTCGAGCAGCCCTTCTTCGGGAACGCTGCTCTCCAGCTTGATTAGGATTGCACCTGGAACAAGCTCACCGTCGCTTCCGCCCACGAGCTTGGCGCTGAGGCTGTGCTGTTCCTGGAGCACCGGAGTTCCTTCGCTGATTCCCTTTGTGCATGACATGCTGACGATTGCAAGTGCCGCCAGCAGAATGTGTGATGTTTTCATATGTTTCTACGTATACGCGTGTATCAGGCAAAAATAGTAAAATTTTGCTTATGTTTGTGGGAGATTAACCTAATCTGCATTAAAGTATGAGAAAGCTAGCTTATATATTCGTTGCGCTACTGTCTGTTTCGTGCGTCAATTCTTATGTCCACCCATGTGAGGATGACTTGAGACGTCTTGACGAAGCGCTTGAGGAAATGGACGAATATGTTGCCATCAAGGAAAGCCGCATCGCTACTATATCGGAGGCGCTGGCCGATTCCGGACTGACATTGAGCCAGAAGTACGGCGTTTACGGCCGTCTATATGAGGAATATCTTCCATATCAGTTTGATAAGGCTTTTGAGATGTTGGGCATGCAGGAAGAGATCGCTCTTGAGATGGGTGACATGTCGCTTAAGACGACAGTATCCCTCAACAAAGCCTTCCTGTTTACCACTGCGGGTTTCTTTCACGAGGCTTCTGTGGCTTTCGCTCAGCTGGATACCATGTCCTTTGACTATCAGCAGAAGATGATTTGGTATAATGCCAGACAGAAATTCTTGAATGATTATCAGGAGTACCTGAGGACTTCCGGTCTGAATGTGCCGGATGTTGAGAAGATAAGGTCGTACCAGAACCTTATTCTTGAAAACACCCCGGAGAATTCCACCTTGAACAGGCACATCACAATCATGCATCTTATATGGGCAGAGAGATGGGAGGAAGCCTATGAGGAGAACCTCCGTGTCATAGAGGGGCTGAACAAGAAGTCTCGCGACTATGCCGTTCAGACCTACTGGCAGGGCTTCATATGTCAGAATCTTGAACGTGATGACGAGACGATCAGATGGTGGGTCGAGTCTGCCATCTGTGATATCCAGGGTGCCATCAAGGACAATGCGTCCCTTTGTTCTATAGCTGTCAATCTCACAGCTCCGGAGGATACAGACAGGGCGTTCAGGTATATCCGTCTGTCTTTGGAGGATGCCGTATTCTATAATGCCAAGTTGAGGAAGGTGCAGATCGCCTCAACGATGCCATGGATTGAGAAGGCCTACATCGACGCGCAGGACCGACAGGCACGTATCGTTCGTAAATATCTGGTTGTTACAGTGATAGCAGCGCTTCTGCTTCTTTCTTTTGCCATGATAGTAGTGCAGCTGCATTTCAAGGGCAAGAGGACAGCCAAGACGATTGAGAAGAAGAATATCCAGCTTGCAGAGTCAAACAAATCCATAGCTCAGGCCGAAGATGTTCTCCGCCAGACCAACCTTGCTCTGGTTGAGGCTAATGCGGCTAAGGAGGAGTATCTCGGGCTCTTCCTGTCCATGTGTTCGGGATACCTTGATAAGCTGAAGAAGACCATATCGCGAGAGCAGTATGAAGCCGAACTGAAGAACTTCTACAAGACCTTTGACACTTCGTTCCTGTCTCTGTATCCGACCTTTGTGGAAGACTTCAATGACCTTCTCAAGAATGATTGCAGTATCAGCGTCAAAGATGGTGAACTGCTCAATACAGAACTCAGGATCTTCGCTCTCATCAGGCTCGGAATCACTCAATCCTCCCATATTGCGTCCCTTCTGAGGTACTCTGTAAACACTATCTATAACTATAGGGCACAGATCAAGAATGCAGCTCTGTCAGACAGGGAAAATTTTGAGGATATGGTAAGAAAAATAGGCTCAAAGCACGAGTGATTTCCACTTTTTTAGTATATATAGATAAATTTCAAATATTTGATATTCAATATAATATAGTGGATGAAGTCTTTGGTTTCATCCACTATTTATTTACTTGCCTGGTATGGATTCGCCCCGAGTCCACTTTTTTTACCTGAAAAGCTGGTCTATATTGCTGATAATCAGTATTTTCTATATTGACATTCCACTAAGTTACTCATAGGGGTTTCGGAGGGTTTTGAAATGGTGTGTTCTTTTGTTAAATTTGGGGAACGAACGTTTTTTAGTTTCGTACACATTTTACTAACACATAATCACTAACCCATGAAACACCTAACTTATCGAATCGCCCTTATCTTTGCGATAATGGCTCTGAGCTGCGCCAATGCGTTCGCTCAGCAAGTGAAAGGTACAGTCAAGGATTCGGCAGGTGAGCCTGTAATAGGCGCTGCAGTCGTTGTTGAGGGTACAACCCTTGGTACGATAGTGGATCTTGACGGTAATTTCGTGTTTGACAAGGCGCTCCCTTCGGATGCTGTCCTCGTGGTCACTTCCATCGGTTACAAGACCGCTAAAGTACCAGTAGGGGGGGGCTTTGTAGAAGTCATCCTCCAGGAGGATTCTGAAATGCTCGAAGAAGTGGTGATGATCGGATATGGCGTCCAGAAGAAGGCCGTGGTATCAGCAGCCATTTCTACAGTCGGATCTGAAATGCTCGACAAGGTCGGCGCAGTCAGAATCGACGACGCACTCAAGGGTATGACCCCTGGTGTGAACGTAACATCTAACTCCGGTCACCCTGGTGCAGGATCCCAGATCCGTATCCGTGGTATCGGTACCATTAACGATTCCAATCCTCTTTATGTGGTGGATGGTATGGCAGTCGACGGAGGTATCGATTATCTCGCACCGAGCGACATCGAGCGTATCGACATCCTCAAGGACGCGGCTTCTTGTGCAGTGTTCGGTACACGTGGTGCAAACGGTGTAATCCTCGTGACAACAAAGAAGGGTTCGAAGGATAAGGTTTCCGTAACTTATGACTTCCAGTATGGAATGTCTAATCCATGGCGCAAGCGTGAAGTCCTCAATGCGACAGAGTATGCCGTGATGATGAACGAGGCTGCAATCAACGATGGAAATACTCCTAAGTATGCAGATCCTTATTCATTTGGCTTAGGTACAGACTGGCAGGATGAGCTCTTCTACAGGAATGCTCCTCAGCAGACCCACCAGCTCACCATCAGCGGAAACAGCGGCAAGAACCAGTATTTCGTTTCAGCCGGATACTATTCTCAGGAAGGTATCGTCGGAGGTGATTTCGACAGAGCTAACTACGAGCGTTTCTCAGTACGCGTGAACGACCAGTACAGCATCTTTGATGCAACTCAGGATCGTACATGGCTCAACAAGATGAGCCTCAACGTGAATGCATCTTATTCACGTACATTTACAACAGGTATCACAACCAACTCTGAGTTCGGTTCTCCACTCGGTTCAGCTGCAGCTCTTTCTCCACTCCTCAGCGTATACGTTGACCCTGCAGACGAGCAGTCAGTGATCGACCAGTATTATTATAATGATGCTGCACATGCTGTAGATGAGACAACAGGTGAGCTCCTCAACCCTAACTGGAGCGACTTCAACCTCATCCGTGACCCAAGAAACGGACGCCTCTTCACAGTACCGGGAACTGAATTCCAGGAAATGGTCAACCCTCTCGCTGACCTTTCTCTCCCAGGAACAAAGAACAACTATGACCGCCTCGTCGGTGGTGCAGAGCTCGAGTTCCAGCTTTACGAAGGTCTTGTTCTCCGCTCTTCTGTAAGCGTTGACTTCTCTGTCGGCGGTTCAGACGGCTGGACACCTAACTACTATCTTTCATCAACACGTCATCAGGGCTATTCTTCAGTATGGGGTTCGATGAACCGTGGTCTTGTATGGCAGGTTGACAACACTTTGACTTACAACAAGACTTTTGCAGACAAGCACAACCTCACAGTAATGCTCGGTCAGTCAGCGTCTGCAACTCAGGGCCGCAACATCAATGCATCGAGAATGTATCTGATGGAGGAAGATCCTACCAAGGCAAACATGGGCTTTGCAACAAGCCA
>JAEIGA010013853.1_pt1 | contig 12263 bp, 13 predicted proteins | sample 9270691 | NCBI WGS metagenome assembly JAEIGA01 (sample SAMN17057246, study PRJNA624740) | gut metagenome | biome: biome; isolation source: fecal sample | host: Bos grunniens | place: China: Xizang | collected 2019
GACTGTCTTACTCTTGTAAAGAATCTTGACGACGTACTTCCCATCAATCCCGAAAAGACAAAGAGAATTATGATAGTTCCCATTAAGGGTGCGGATAATCCTCTTATGGCGTTGGCTATGATGGCTATGGGCGGCGGCGCTCCGAAAAAGTCACCTGCCGAGAAGCTTTGCGAAAGACTTATCGCGCGTGGATTTGATGCCTTTGTATATGAAAGCCCCATTGAGAAGATGAAGAAAATGATGGCTGCCGGTGAGAAGCCGAGCCTCAACCTTTACTTTGCGGGCAAGAACTCTATTGCCGATTTCCTTGCAGGTCAGGATCTTGTAATTTCGCTCTTCGACGTTATGAACGGTCATCCCGTGTTCGGCGTTGCAAAGGGTGGTGGAGAAATTCCGTGGTATGTGCATGAGCTTCCCGTAATCGGTATTTCGGTAAACAAGCCTACCATGCTTGCTGACTGCCCCATGCTTCGCACCTACATCAACGCATATGACTCGAGCGATGATATGATGGACGCACTTGTAGATGCGCTCGTTACCGGCAAGGAAGCCTTTCCTGGCAATGATCCTATCGACAGCTTCTGCGGTATGTGGGATACCAAGATCTAACGGAGACAGTAATATGGGATTTTTTGATTCTTTTGAGAAAAAGAGAGATTTTCTTGTCTGCGTTGACTCCGACGGCTGCGCTATGGATACCATGAACTGCAAGCACTTTTATTGCTTCGGTCCTTGTATGGTGGATGAGTGGGAGCTTAACGAGTGGAGATCGGAGATTCTTGAAAGATGGAATGATATAAATCTCTTCCAAACAACAAGGGGTATAAATCGCTTCAAGGGACTTGCTATGGCTCTTTCGGAAATCAACGAAAAGTATACACGCATACCGGGTATTGAGACCTTTTCCGAGTGGTGCGCCACAACACACGCACTGTCTATGCAGGCACTTTCCGAGGCGATCGGCAAGGCTCCCGAGGGAGAGGGAAGACTGTGTCTTACCAAGGCACTTGATTGGAGTCGCTCGGTTAACGAAAAAATAAATACTCTTCCCGAGGAAGTTAAGATTCCGTTCGAGGGTGCTTTTGAGGGCCTTGAATATGCTCACACTCTTGCCGATGTGGCGGTTGTATCGAGTGCAAATCGCGAGGCGGTAGTTGAGGAATGGGAAAAATTCGGGCTGCTTGCTCACACAGACGTCACTCTTACACAGGACGTTGGATCAAAGGCGTTTTGCATAGGTGAAATGCTCAAGCTCGGTTATGAAAAGCAGAAGACTCTTATGGTAGGCGATGCCATAGGCGATCTTGACGCCGCAAAGCAAAACGGGGTTTACTTCTTCCCGATACTTCCGACAAAAGAAAAGGAGAGCTGGCAGGAGCTTTGCGATACCGCACTTCAGAAGCTTCTTGACGGAAGCTATGGCGGTGAGTATCAGGAAAAGAAAATAGCCGACTTTATGGCTAATTTCAAATAACCGTTTGGGCGTGATGCCCTTGACGGACAAATTACGCTAAATAAGAATAGAAAAAGAGATAGCATTTCGGATATAACCGATCAGTTATCTCTTGATAGGTTGATCTATAAAAAGACCGTACCCAAAAGCTTATGGGTACGGTCTTTTTTTATCTTGAAATTCTGTAATCATTTCCCTCGAATCTTAACACGGTGTAGTCCGCACCGATGATTCTTGAGTATATTCTGCCGTCGTACTTGCCTGCAAGCTCGGGGCCGGAGAGATTTGTGGAGATTATCGTTGAGAGTCCTTTGTTTTGTCTTGTGTTTATAAGATTGTAAAGCGCAGATACAGAGAACTGACTTACGAACTCTGCTCCGAGATCGTCTATTATCAGAAGGTCACATTCAAGATACTTTGCTCCTGCAGATTCGGTTTGATTATATCCGCTTCTGAATTTGTCATTCTCAAAATCGTTGATTATGTTCTGCACACTGTCATAAAGCACGTCAAAGCCCTGGGAGATAACCACCTTTGCGATCGCGGTGGAGATATGAGTCTTTCCCGTACCGGTAGTGCCTATGAGAAGAAGGTTATCGTGGTGAGATGCAAAGCCTTCCGCAAAAGCCTTTGCTATCCTGATATTCCTCTCCATTCTTGCATACACCTCGGGCTTGGATTTATGCACTGCGAGGTTGAAGTTTTCGAAGGACTGCTTGTCGATGAGATTTCCCATTCCGGAGGACTGTATGTTCTTTGTGATAAGAAGCTGCTTTAAACAGCTACACATTCTTGTACCCACAAAGCCCGTGTCGGAGCATTCCTTACAGGTGTAATGAACGTCGGTATAATCCGCCGGGTATCCAAGAGAAACGAGAAGCTCTCGCCTTTTCTTTACAAGCGCAGTGTTGCGCTCTCTTATAGGTGTGATGTCACCGCCCGAGCAAGCTGTCTTGAAAAGGAGGAGACCTGTTCCGGAAAGCTCTTTGTCTATCACTCTGATCTCGGGTGAGATAAGCGCAAGCTCTTTGTTTCTTTCTTCCGCTGTTGCTATGGCGTCGAGTCTGCGTTTTTCTATTTCAGCTTTTGAGATTGTGTAATTTTCTCTTGTATACATCGTTAGTCGCCTTTCTTTATTTTTCGTCGTCTGCGCCGTAGCTTCTTTCTAAAGCACGCATTAGAGCATCTTCACTGTTGAAGTCTGTATACTTCGGTGTATCTGCCTCGACTTTTTTCTTTGATTTTTGACTACTATTATTGGCATTTTTGCTGTTTTCATACTTGTGCATGGTGGCTTTTGATCTGCATTCCTCTAAAGTTTTGCATCCCGACTCAAACCATGACGATAGGATCTTATCCATATAAGCAAGAGAACGGCTGCCGGTTGCATTTACGGTTATATCGTATGCTTCTCTGATGATCTGCTCCGAATAGTAAAGCTCGTGCATCCATTTTTTGAAGTATTTGCGCTCGCTCGGGGCTATGCTTCGGTTGTGAATTCCGAGTATGTTGCGCATCATCCATTCGCCCGCAACCTCTGCGGTTTTTTCTTTTATGTAAACCTCAAGCTCTTCAAGGCTTGTGATGTTCTTTTCGATCAGCTTTTTTGCCTCTCGCATTATTAACTCAACGGTAAGTCTCTGTCTGGTATCCTTCAGATATGCGGCAAGAGTGAGAATAAACTCGGCAGTGAGACCTTGATCTTTGTTCAAGGATACGATTCTTTCCACCTCTCGGATCTCAAGGGTTTTTTCAAGTAAAAGCTCTATTTCTACGATTATATCGCGTATGTCACTTTGTCTTAACTCATCAGATACTCTGCCTGCATCTCCCGTTGTCTTTTCGCTCTTTTTTCGCTCAAATTCGTATTCGACCTCGGCGAAAAATTCGTCATCGCTCTTTGTAATGACTCGGGATTCTTCAAAAAGAGTAATGGCTGACATAACTCTCGCCTTTGATAATCCAAGCTCTTCCGCAAGCTCATTTGCGCTTGTCTTTGCTCCGTCAAGCGATGCGAGTGCGACAAGCACCTTAAGCTCATCCTTGCTTGCGTCACGGAAGCATTCAAGCTCGGTTATTCCGATGAGATTTACCTTAAAGGTGTAATCACTCATTATTTTGCCTCTTTTCATTTGAGGTCTTGATCTCGAAGCACAGCGCCATCAGTGAGTCACCGAGGTGAATGTTTTCGACAACTACGTCGGGATTGTCGAGCTTAAGCTCCATATTTGCGAAGTTCCAGATGCCCTTGACACCTGCGTCTACGATTGTGCTTGCTACTTCGTAAGCCGCCTCCTTCGGAACTGTAAGAACACCGATATGTACGTTATGCTCCTTGCAGAAGGAGTGAAGCTCATCCACGGAATATACAGGCACGTCATATATGCTTGTGCCGATAATGGTGGGGTCCGTGTCAAACATTGCGAGTCTGTTTACGCCTCTTCGCTCGAACATATGTGTTGCCGCAAGCGCTCTGCCAAGCTTACCTGCTCCAATGATTACGGCGTTGAAGCCCTCGTTTACACCCAAAAGCTCGGATATTTTATTGTAAAGGAATTTTACATTATAGCCATATCCCTGCTGACCGAAGCCTCCGAAGCAGTTGAGATCCTGTCTGATTTGAGATGCTGTAACGTCCATTATATCCGCAAGCTCGGCGGAGGATATTCTTAATTTGTCCATTCTGAGAAGGTCTCCGAGACATCTGTGGTATCTCGGAAGACGTCTTATGACCGCAGAGGGAACGGTTGTTTTCTGCTCCAATTGTCTTTTTCCAAAGGTACCGTTGATTTTGTCTATACTTTCCATTTGCGTTCTCCTTATTCTATCGAGTCGGATGCGCTCGCATTAAGCGATGAATCCGCAAAATTTCCCATCAATAATTCATAGTACCCTTGTGCGCCTATCATTGCCGCATTGTCGCCGCAAAGTGACACGGGTGGTACGTAAAGCTTGATTTTTTTCTGCTTTGCGAGTGTTGAGAGTCTGTTTCTCAAGTGCGAGTTTGCCGCTACACCTCCGCACAGAGCGATTTCCTTCACACCGTACATATCTATCGCAGCACCCATCTTTTTTGCGACCGCTTCCACCGCTTCGTATGTGTATCTTGCCGCAAACTCTGCTTTCGGAAGCTCGTTTCCGAGCTGCTCGTATCTATGTATAAGATTTATCGCAGCGGTTTTTAGTCCCGAGAAAGAAAAATCAAAGGAGTCATCCTTTACCGCAGGCGAGGGAAGTGTAAATGCTCCCGACTTATACGCCTCGGACTTTTTGTATTTTGCAAGATAATCCTCACAGTCTCCTACCGCAAGCTTGAAGCCCTCGGAGGATAGAGCATCAAAGCCCTTGCCTGCCGGGTATGGAATACCGATGATTCTGCCGATCTTATCGAATGATTCACCGATAGCATCGTCACGGGTGGAGCCGACAAGCTTTATTCTGCCGTAATCCTCGACAAGATATATACCCGTGTGACCACCCGATACCGTGAGGGCGATAAAAGGAGGTGTGGGTACGTTGCCGTTCCCGTCGAGATAACAGGTGGCGATGTGTCCTTTTATGTGATCAACGCTTACAAGCGGCTTTCCGTTCGCTATCGCGAGAGCCTTTGCAAAATTAACGCCGACAAGCAATGCGCCGATAAGACCGGGATTTGCAGTGACAGCCACAGCGTCGATTTCGTCCATTGTTATCCCCGCTGCCTCGAGAGCCTCATACGTTATAGATGAAATTGCCTCTATATGCGCTCTTGAAGCTATCTCGGGTACAACTCCGCCATAGAGCTTATGAGTTTCGACTTGAGATGCGATAATATTCGATTTTATTATAAATTTGTCATCCTCTCTTCTGACTACCGCCGCAGAGGTTTCGTCACAAGAGCTTTCAAAAGCTAAAATATTCATTTTTTCTCCATCGGCCATACATAGGCAAGACGTTTTTAAAATTGCATATCCAACGAATTTGCTCTTAACATTATGAGAGCATCGTCTTCGGGATTTTTATAGTATTTTTTTCTTACGGAAATCTGCTTGAAGCCATATGCCGTGTATAATTTTATGGCAGGAAGATTCCTTGATCTGACCTCGAGAAACAGTCTTTCGAGCCCCTGTCCCTTTGAGGTTTTTACGGCGTAGTCGAGCAGGCGATAGCCTATTCCTCTTTGCCTTTTTTCAGGCTTAACCGCAATGCGATAAATTTCTCCCTCGGGCGCAATAAGTCTGCCTATCACGTAGGCTATTACCTCGTCGCCGTCTGTTGCCGAAAAGCACATAGAACCTTCGGTGCAGATAAGATCCTGAATATCGCGATAGCTCCACGGATCGGAGAATATCTCTCTCTCGAGCTTTGCGATGCCCGTGGCATCTTTCGGTAAGGAACGTCTGAAGTCCATATTACTTTTCGCTTGTTTCGGATGCCTTTATATCGTCAAGGAGCTTTGCTATTCTTGCGCCATGCTCCATAGAGCCATCCTTTACAAAGTTGAGCTCGGGGGTGATTCGAAGGTTGAGTGTTGTCGCCAGATGGTGACGAAGCATACCCGTACATTTTTTGAGTCCCTCTGCCGCTTCCTTGAAATCTCCTATACACGAGAAGTGTACGGTAGCGTACTTGAGGTCGGGAGCAACCTCTGCTCTGGTTATGCTTACAAAGTTGTTGTTTACCTTCGGTTCTCTGACGTTTCCGAGTGCAATTGCCAACTCCTTGGCGACCGCATCGTTTATTCTTCCTCGTCTGTAATTTGCCATTTTTATCTCCTTTGCCACGTCATATGCGCGGCGTTTTATTTTCTTATTTTTTGTTTTAGTAATTCCGATATAAGCACTTCAGCCCCTACCCGTGCGGAATCTATCACGGTTTTTACGCCGTACGGAGCGGCTATTTCTTCTATCGCTCCACGCAACATAGGGAAATGAGTGCAGCCGAGTATCAGCGTATCTATTCCGACAGTGAGTATTGGCTGCAACGCTTTAGTAAGCCACATTTTGTCATTATCGGTTATGCTCGTGTCGTTTAGACCTCCGTCTATCATTTCGACAAGCTCTTGTATAGCAAGCTCATATACGTCGCATGAGGGAAGAGCATTGCAAAAGGCGTGAGTATTCACGGTGTGGTTTGTTGCTATCACGCCGATACGCCCCATAGTTGTAGAGCATTCGGCTCTTTTTGCCACTTCGGATATTATAGGAAGCGAAGCATCGCGGTAGCGTGTCGGTAACAGCTTATGCACAGTGCTTGCGGTACAGCAGGCTATCAGTACACGCTCTGCACCCATATCGATCAGTCTATCAATGTTTTCGCACGTTATACCGATAAGCTCTTCTTTCGTTTTTGTTCCGTACGGCGCGCGATTTCGGTCTATGAAATACACAAGATCGACACATGGATAATGCTCTTTTATATACCGTACAGTGTTTAGTCCACCGCTTCCGCTGTCAAAGAGCCCTACCATGATACAGCCTCGTCAATTAAGGAGATGAGAGCGTCTTTTGGGTTTATGCCGTATTCTTGAATCAGCTTTGGATAAAGGCTTTCCTTGGTGAAGCCGGGGAAGGTGTTGATTTCATTGAAGAAAATCTCTCCACCAGAAAGGAAAAAGTCTATTCGCCCGAGATGGCGTAGATTGACCGCATCGGCTAAAATCTTTGCATATTTTATTATGCGATCCTCTGTTTTTCGGTCTATGTCTGCGTGTATTGCTAACTTGGTGCTGCCACTGTATTTTTCTTCGTATCCGTAAAAATCTTCAATTAATATCTCACCGGGAGGCGTTACGGCTTTTTTGCCGCCGAGCTGTATGAATGCACACTCAAGCTCACGCTTATCCGTAAGACACTTTTCTACCGTCACAAGTCCTCTGCCCGCATCTTTTGAGAGAGGGTAGAAGTGCTTGAAATCATCAGCATCATATAGCGGATAAGCTCCCACGGAGCTTCCGAGACGTCGAGGCTTTATAAACATGGGGAAGGATAGTTCCTCACAGCATAGCCGAAGAGCCTCCTCTGTGCTTGAATCGACGCTCGGTGTGACACCCTTTACTGTCGGTATTCCGAGTGAATGAGCTATTATCTTTGTGTACGCCTTGTCAAGACATATCGCGCTTGCGGTAACGTCTGCGCCCACATACGGTATTTTTGCACATTCGAGCGCTCCCTGTACTGTTCCGTCCTCTCCGCCGTCGCCGTGAAGCAAGGGGATGGCGGCATCTATTTTGATAAAGCCACGCTCTGTGTGAAGTCCACCGCCGTTTTCGGCGATGGGGTAGACCTTTACGTCTGAATCTGCGAGCCCGTATGACCACTCACCGTTTTTGCCGATATATATCGGGATTATTTCGTATTTTGTATTTCTTAACAGCGAGCTTACGTATTCATATCCCATAACGGATACATCATGCTCGCTTGAAGCTCCTCCGTATAGCAGAGCTATTCGTTTCGTCATAACATCACCTCTCTGTGCGTATCTTATGCACAGGGGTGTGAAATTGACATTTATTTTCTCAATATTACCACTCGGTCATTGCCGGAGTAATCCTTTATAAGCTCAAAGGAAAGCTTGTAGCTTTCAGCTAACAGACGTAGACTTTCGCCTTGATCGTATCCGATCTCAAAGGCTAAAAAACCGCCCGACTTAAGCTTATTAACACACACGGGTATCAACCTTTCGTAGAAGATAAGTCCGCTTTCTCCGCCGACAAATGCAATTTTTGGCTCTTCGAAAATTTCCTTTTCAAGCGATTCGTATACCTCTCTCGGTATATACGGCGGGTTTGAGAGTATAGCGAAATATTCCTTTTCTATATCCTCACACAGCAGGTCTTTTTTTGTAACCGTGATTCTTTCCGATACACCGTTAAGCTCTGCATTCTCTTTTGTCAAAGCAAGCGCACCGTCGGAAATATCGTATGAGTCACAGCGTGTGTTTTTTGTGTTTTTCAAGGTAGATATACCGATGCATCCGCTTCCCGAGCATAGATCTGCGAAGCTCTCACCGTCGGGTATATGCTTAACGGCATAATCTACAAGTATTTCCGTGTCGGAGCGAGGTATAAGGCAATCGGGTGTTACTCTGTATTCCTCACGGTAAAAGCCGACACTTCCGATTATATACTGAAGCGGTTCTCTTTTTGCGCGTCTTTCAATGGCTTCTATCAGCTCCTCGGAGCTTGACTCCGAATTTAGAGAGACATATCCCGTGCCAAGCTTTCCAAAAGTGCGAAATAGCTCTCTCGCATCATATTCGGGAGAATCCACTCCGCTTTTTTTGAGTATTTCTATCGCCTTGGCGAGAGTCATTATTCGTTAACCTCTGTTGTATTTGCAAGGTCGCTTCCGTCAGCTGCAAAATCTTCTTCGTGCTTCGGTGCTTCGTTTGCATCCTCTTCGCCTTCTTCGGTCTCGGACACCTCGGCAGGCTCTTCTTTTTTAGGCTCCCAGCCCTTGTTGTTCCAGAATTCCATAAACTCGGGGAATTCATCACGCAGAGCGCATTTGGTGGAAACTATTGCGATCTCAAGCATATCAAGTGTCGGTTCCTTGGTGGTTATTCTCTGAACCCACATTCCCGGTGCGGAAATAATGCGTGTAATTATATTATCGTGCTTGCCCGCTATCATAAGTATCTCATAGCCTATACCCATTGTGAGAGGGAGAAGCGCAAGCTTGATAAGAGATATTATGAGAGTATGCGTGCCTTCAGGCAGGATGTTTCTGATAAACATGCCGACCACGATGCCGATAGCTATCATAAGGAACATAAAGCTTGTACCGCAGCGAGGATGGAAGCGTCTGTGTTTTGCTGCGTTTTCGGGGGTAAGCTCTTCGCCCGCCTCAAAGCAGGCAATGGTTTTATGCTCTGCACCGTGATACATAAAGGTGCGCTTGATCTCCTTCATCATCGAAACGAGAAGCAGATATACGATAAATATACTCACCTTGAGTATTCCCTCAAGCACCGCTATAACAGTGGGAGAGATGGCGTCGAGGTGGAATGCGTTCTGCCACAGCCAGTTGATGCCGTCAGCCGACCATGTTGGCAGGAACATAAAGAGCAGAACGGACAGACCGAGTCCGAGTATCAGAGAAACAACCATGATAACGTCGGTTGCCTTTGCTCCGAGATGCTTTTTACACCATTCGGTGAACTTATCGTCCTCCTCCTCGATACCGAGAGCTTCTGCAGAAGCGTTGAGCGTTTTCATGCTCAACATCATCATTTCTATAAAATTGACAACCCCCCTGATGACGGGCAAATTGAGGATCTTGTGCTTTTTTCTTACCGAATTGAATTCGGTATCGTTTACTACTATGCTTCCGTCGTCCTTACGGCAGGAGGTTACTGTTCTTTTTCCCGCCTTCATCATAACGCCCTCTAAAACAGCTTGACCGCCAACCTTGTTAAGTCTTGACTCATCAGCTTGAGAGCAACAATTCTTTTTCATCATTTTTCCTTTCTTTGCGTTTCGTTATTCCGTCTTCTCGGATAATCACCTGTTGAGAAGAGATAAATATTAACACATAGGTATAAAACCCCATTTTACTCTACTATAAAATTATATCATATATTTTTAAAAAAATAAATACCTTTTTTAAAATAAATATTTTTTAATTAAAATGAGTTGACTTGTGTTGTGTGAAATGGTAAAATAAGAGAAAAACGCGAGGTGATCAACATGGATAAAATATATCGACTTACCCCTTCGCTCAAGGATAACATCTGGGGCGGTAACAAACTAAGAGAGTATGGCAAGGAGTCAGATAAGGATAGAATTGCCGAGAGCTGGGAGCTTTCCTTTACCTCCGGTGGCGAGGCTAAAATTGCAGATGGCAGAGAAATGACCGAGGCGTTTCCTCGCAGTGCATGGGGAACTCTTGCGGATAAATTCCATGCTTTTCCCGTTCTGACCAAGTTTATTGATGCAAAGGATAATCTTTCTGTTCAGGTTCACCCCTCTGACAGCTATGCGCTTGAAAACGAAGGACAGTTTGGAAAAACCGAGATGTGGTATGTTGTTGAGGCGGATGAAGGTGCGGGACTCTATATGGGACTTGAGCGCAAGTGTGATCCTGATGAGTTTGCCGCTGCTGTAGCCGACGGAACGGTGGAGAAGCTCCTTTCGTTCAAGAACGTAAAAAAAGGTGACGTTTACTTTATTCCCTCCGGTACTATACACGCCATAGGTGCGGGCGTTGTCATTTTTGAGATTCAGCAGAACAGTACGCTTACCTATCGACTCTACGATTATATGCGTCGTGATAAGGACGGCAATCTTCGTGAACTGCACGTCGATAAAGCTATGAAAGTATCTTTGCTTGAACCGTACCAAGAGGCTGTTTTTGATAAAAATGATGAAAGCTTGATTGGAACATGTGAATACTTTGAAACAAGAAAATACCAACTTAACTTTACAAAAATCGGGTTTAATGTAGAAAATGACTCTTTCCTTTCTATCACATGTGTGTCGGGATGCGGAAGTATTAACGGCGAGAAAATGCAGCGTGGCGATACCTTCTTCTCACCTGCGGGCTCGGGCGAGATCATCGTTGAAGGCGAGTGTGAAATAATCGCGGTGAGACTTCCGAGAGAGTAAAAAAACGTGGCGCTTATTCTTATACAGTGAGAATTTTCGCAGGCTGCAAATGAGTTTTACAAATGTGGGTTTTCTTCAATATAAAAAATGAGTACGGTGTAAAACCCGTACTCATTTTGCGTCTTTGTTGAAAAGTTGAAGATTAATCGAACATATCTTCTTTATAAGCTTCTTCGTCAAGCTCATCGTTGAATCTGATGCTGCGTTTAGCGTTTACATAGTAAGAGTCGCCCTTCGCACTTATAAATTTATATTCCTCGTCATCTATATCAAAGAGAGTTCCCGACACGTCAAGAAGTTTAGCTGCCTTGCAGAATAATTCGAGAAATTCATCGGTATCAAATTCGTCGATCTCAATTCCGTAGTCGTCGTTTGAGAAAATTATCGATGTTTCTTCATTAGGCAGTTTTGCTTCAAATTCGTCATCGTAATGAATGTATTCAGATGTTACTTCAAAGAAATCATCAAGCTCACCCGACTTAAGAAATGTTACGAATTTCTTTAAATTGGCTTTTTCACCGGTGAGTGTAATTTCAAAATATAGTTCTTCACAAAGAGTCATATTCCTTCTCCTTATACCCTGAAAGATGCTTGTAAAATGAGTATAGCACAGGCTAAATATATTTGTCAATATCTTTTCTACAAAAATCGCGCGCTTCTTTCCTTTTATTATATCTTATGTTTTACGGCATTATTTGCTATTACTTTTTTGATAAAAATTGTTTTTTAAAAATGAACAGCTTTGATTTTTTGACAGACGGCAAACAAACGTTCTGTTTTCTTCCATATAATTATAATACGCGCGAAAGGACTGATTTTCGTCAAGAAAAAATAAAATAAAAAAAGTTAAAATTTTTTTCAAAAAGGTATTGACTTTTTGCAAACGATGGAGTATAATATACAAGTGCAAGTGCGACAGTAATGTATGCACAGCACAATTGCTCATTGAAAATTGAACAACATGAAATTTCGAGCACTGAAAAGTGCAGAGATCTCGTTAATACACTTTGAAAAAGAAACTCATAAGTAAAAAAGATAGCTAGTAAAAAGCTCTAAAAAGATATTAAGTATCCGAAAGGATATTTAAGATACAATTTTTTAGAGAGTTTGATCCTGGCTCAGGATTAACGCTGGCGGCGTGCATAACACATTCAAGTCGAACGGAGAAGGGTGCTTCGGTACTCTTCTTAGTGGCGGACGGGTGAGTAACGCGTGAGTAATCTA
>JAEIGA010013854.1_pt1 | contig 12263 bp, 7 predicted proteins | sample 9270691 | NCBI WGS metagenome assembly JAEIGA01 (sample SAMN17057246, study PRJNA624740) | gut metagenome | biome: biome; isolation source: fecal sample | host: Bos grunniens | place: China: Xizang | collected 2019
CAAGCGAGGAGTTCAAGGTAAGCGACCTCGGCAAGATCTTCAGCAGCAAGATGTTCTGGCTCGTAGCACTCCTCTGCGTTCTTTACTACTCAGCTATCTTCCCATTCCAGAGATACGCGACCAACTTCCTCGAGGTAACTCTCCAGATTCCTGCATCCGAGGCGGCAGACCTCTTCAGATGGTTCCCTATCCTCGCGATGGTACTTACTCCGTTCCTCGGAGCCTTCCTCGACAACAAGGGTAAGGGTGCGACAATGCTCATGCTCGGTGCGATCATCATGATCGTATGCCACCTCAGTTTCGCGTTCATCCTCCCTGTATTCCCTCAGAAGTGGTTCGCACTCCTTCTCATCGTAGTTCTCGGAGTATCATTCTCACTTGTACCGGCCGCTCTCTGGCCATCTGTGCCAAAGATCATCGACCCTGTGGTCCTCGGAAGCGCATACTCACTCATCTTCTGGATCCAGAACATCGGTCTCTGCCTCGTTCCTCTCCTCATCGGCGTGGTACTCAAGGCAACCGGCGGCTATGTGGCTCCAATGTGCATCTTCGCATCATTCGGAATCCTCGCATTCGTGATGTCGTTCTTCCTCAAGGTGGAGGACAAGAAGAAGGGCTACGGACTCGAACTTCCTAACATCAAGAAATAAATGTCAACCCTGAAAAATACGATCAGGGACAACAGATGGGCATGCTGGCTGGCGTTGGCATGCCTTGTTGTACCTATGTTCGCCTCTTACTTCTTCGACGACATGTTCTCATCGCTTTCGGAACTTTTCAAGAATCCGGAAAGCCTCGAACTCGGATGGAACATGGCGGACTATGGATTCTATGCCAGCGGATACTCTTTCCTCTGCATATGGGGAGGTCTCATCATATGTGGCGCATTGCTGGACAAGTTCGGCGTAAGGCTGGTGGGTTCCATTTTCGTGGGAATGATGGCAGGAGGAGCCGCTCTCGTGACCTTCGCGATCTCTGCCGGCTTTGAGCCCAAGACCTCGCTCAGCATAGCATATGCAGGCTGCATGCTCTTCGGACTCGGAAGCGAGATTGCAGGAGTGGCGGTGACCCGTTCCATCGCAAAATGGTTCAAGGGAAGGAACATGGCCCTTGCAATGGGCCTGCAGCTGGCTATCGCACGCTTCGGTACCGCCACAGCCATACTCATTGCCCCGATGATAGTGAAGCAGAAGGCTGTCGGAGAAATGTATCTCCTTTCCGACACCAACAAGCCGGCCCTCATCGGACTGGCGGTGCTCGCCGTAGGCGCCATCCTCTGGGCCATCTTTGTGGCTATGGATGCGAGGTTTGACAGACAGACAGGCGAAAGCGACAAGGTCGAGACCGCAGAAGAGGACAAGTTCAGGATTTCGGACATATGGAAAGTCCTTTCAAATCCCCGCTTCCTTATGATTGCGGTGCTCTGCGTGACATTCTACTGCTGCGTCATAAGGTTCAAGAAGTTCGGCGTCTCTATCCTGCTCCCGCTTTTCGGGGTGGATCTTGAGATTGCAACCGTTCTTTTGGCCATGATCCCATTCTTCACCATACTCTTCACCCCTCTTTTCGGAGCACTTGTCGATAAGGTCGGAAAGGCTACGGTATGGATGATAGTAGGATCAGCCCTTGTTCTGATCTCACATCTGATCATCACCTTTGCTCCTCAGGGAGTTCCCGCATACGCATATGTATCGATCGCTCTTCTGGGAACAGGATATTCTCTCGTGCCTTCGGCAATGTGGCCTTCGGTTCCGAAGATCATACCCGAAAAGAACCTCGGAACCGCATATTCACTCATCTACTGGGTGCAGAATCTCGGAATGTGGGCAGTGCCCATCTACATAGGAAGGATCTTCACCAAGGAGATAACTGAAGCAGGAAATCACGTCCAGGAAGTATCCGCAGCCATACACGCAGAATACATCTTCATTCTATTGGGAATCATAGCCATAGGCGTGGCATTCATGCTTTTCTTCTCTTCCAGAAGAAACCCTTCACTTGAACTTGATTCACCTGCAAGGAAATAAGAGATATTTTATTTAATTTTACCGGCGGAAATAAAACAAACCAAATATACACTAATATGAAACTTATCAACATCACAAAGATCGGTGCTGCAGCCCTTCTTCTCGGAGTCGCTGCTTCATGCACCTGCCACAACACCCTCACACGCAAGGAGAAAGCTGAAGGATGGGTACTCCTCTTCAACGGCGAGAACACTGAGGGATGGAGAAACTTCAACTCGGACAACGCTGAGCTCGCTTGGCATGTAGTTGACGGATGTCTTCAGGCAAACGGTGTCGGTGACGATGCTAACGGCTACATCGTGACTGACAAGGAGTATGAGAACTTCATCCTTTCATGGGACTGGAAGCTTTCTAAGGGCGGTAACAGCGGTATGCTTTATCACGTTGTAGAGCACCCTAAGTTCAAGGTTCCTTATGTAACAGGTCCTGAGTATCAGCTCATCGACGTAGAGGGTTGGGAAGAGGCACACGCTCCTACCAAGCTCGAGGAGTGGCAGAAGATCGGCGTAGACTACGCTATGCACCTCCCAGATCAGAGCAAGATGCACATCAACCACGGCGATTGGAACAACTCTGTGATCGTATTCGACAACGGTCATGTAGAGCACTGGCTCAACGGCGAGAAGATCCTCGAGTTCGAGGCTTGGACTGACGACTGGTTCGCAAGAAAAGCAAGCGGCAAGTGGGGCACAGCAACTGAGTACGGTCTCTCACACAAAGGTGTAATCTGTGTTCAGGATCATGGTTATCCTGCTTCATTCCGTAACATCAAGATCAAGGAACTTCCACGCAAGGCAGAGAGCAAGACTATCAGCCTCTTCAACGGCAAGGACCTCACAGGATGGGAACTCTTCGGCAGCATGCGCGTTTCAGTTGACGAGGAAGGCAACCTCGTGACTCAGAATGGCGAGGACCTCAAGTATGGTTACCTCGGAACACGCGAGTACTACAAGGATTTCGACCTCACTGTAGAGTTCAAGCAGATGTCTAACGGCAACTCAGGCCTCTTCTTCCACTCATTCGTTCACGGCGGTTACGCAAGCAACAAGGTGAACGGCTGGCAGTGCGAGGTTGCTCCTAAGGGCAGCGACACAGGTGGAATCTATGAGTCTTATGGCCGCGGCTGGCTCATCCAGATTCCTGACGAGAAGGAAGAGATCCTCCAGGAGGGCGAGTGGAACACTCTCCGTCTCCGCGTAGAGGGCAACAAGGTTCAGACTTGGCTCAACGGTCAGCCTATGATCGAGATCGATGATGAGCTCATCGGTTCTAAGACAGGTCGTATCATGCTCCAGATTCACGATGGCAACAACATCACCGTGAAGTGGAGAAACTTCAACCTTACAACTCTTTAACAAATGAAGAAAATCGCTCTTATCGCAGCAATGGTACTCGGTTTTGCTTTTGCTGCATCTGCACAGCCTAAGGCTATCGGTCTCAGATTCGGATATGGCGCAGAACTGAGTTACCAGCACAACATCAGCGGCGCCAACTTCCTTGAGGCAGACCTTGGACTTGGTGACTTCAAGTACGCCAACATCGCTGCGACTTACAATTTCATGATCGCTCAGCCTGCTTGGACTGACAGAGGAGAGTGGGGTTTCTACGCAGGTCCAGGCTTCGCTGCAGGCTTCGGTGACGAACTCCGCATTGGTCTTGCAGGACAGTGCGGTCTTCAGTACAAGTTCTGGTTCCCTCTTCAGGTTTCACTTGACATCAGACCACAGCTCGGTCTTGTGAACCAGGAGTTCGATATCTGGGGCTGGTATCCGCACCTCGGAGTACGCTACGCGTTCTAATCGACACTCAGGACTACTCATCCGGGTAGCAAGATGATAACTGAGGCTGCCCTTTGGGCTGCCTCAGTTTTTTTTGACCTTATCAGAGGGTAGGCTCAGTCATTTCTGAGTTTATCAGAGGGTAGGCTCCATCAGAGACTATCAGCAGAACAGGAAACCCAAAAGACAATTCACTACAGCAATCATGAAGAAGACAATCTTACTTATTACAGTGCTTATCATGGCAACAGGCCTTCAAGCACACGACAAAGGCTTTGAATTCAGAGCAGGGGCTTATGGATTCACAGGGCTCAACTTCCATGTCAAGGCAAGCGCAGGCATAAACGTAACCGGTGGCTACCGTATCACAGAAAGACTCTTCGCTGGAGTAGGTACAGGTTTCGAGGCGACCAATGCCATGTATGAGCATGTTGATGTAGGCGACACATACAGATACGCGCCACAGCATCTGGTGCCGGTCTTTGTCAACATCAAATATAATATGGGCAAGATTGCCTGCTCCCCTTTCGTCCTTGTCGATGCAGGATGGAACTTCAATGTATATAAGGAAGAGAAGAAAAGAGCGATATACGGTTTCTTGTTCAGTCCGCGAGGGGGAGTTGACATCGATATGAACAAGGGCTACGGTCTTTTCGCATCGGTAGGCCCCCGTTTCCAGCAGATTCATCGACGCGAAAGGGTTGCCGGCAAGGGAGATTGGATTGTAACCCCGATCGACGAGTTCTGCACCCTTATCTGTCTGCATTTGGGCATCAGATTCTGATATCGGGCACTGTGTAGTTCTATCGTGCTCCAAGGTCAAAATGGGTTACCTTGAAGCACAACAATGTGCATTCCAGGTACGTATAGTAATGATTAATGTGCTCCAAGGTACGTAAAAATGACCTTGGAGCACATTTCTGTTGTCAACAGCAATTATATATGAGGTTTGAGATTAGAGAACCTCGAACTCAACCTCAGAGCGGACATCATCAGATGCTGCCGCGATGTATGCAGTGAACTTGCCTTTCTCGAGTACCCACTCATGCTTGTCAGCATCAAAGAACTTGAGCATGTCAGGGGTGATCTCGAATGTAACAGTCTGCTTCTGGCCAGGCTCGAGAGCCACCTTCCTGAAGCCCTTGAGTTCCTTTACAGGACGAGCGACAGAGGCCTCGTGGTCGCCGATGTAGAGCTGCACGACTTCCTTGCCGGCAATTGCGCCTGTATTTGAAACCTCAACAGAAACAGAGAGAGTTCCGTTCTCCTTCATGGTAGTCTTTGCTGCCTTTGCCTCACCATAAGCGAACTCGGTATAGCTGAGACCATGACCGAAGGCGAAGAGAGGCTTGATCTGCTGCTTCTCAGCCCAACGGTAACCCACGAAGATTCCCTCCTTGTACTCAACTGTAAGATCCTCAGGATCATATGCGTCAAGTGCGTGAGCGGCATTGTCCTTAAGCTGTACAGGGAAAGTGAAAGGAAGTTTTCCTGAAGGGTTGACCTTACCGAAGAGGACATCTGCAAGAGCGTGTCCGGCCTGTGAACCGAGGAACCATGTCTCAACGATACCATTGACCTTGTCAACCCAAGGCATAGCAACAGCGTTACCTGAAACTATTACAACGCTGAGGTTAGAATTAACTTCAGCAAGAGCCTCGATAACCTTATCCTGTGCATATGGAAGTTCAAGTCCGAAACGGTCAGAGTCCTCACAGTCCTGATGAGCAGCCTTGTTGAGACCTCCGATGAAGATGACAGCGTCAGCATCCTTGGCAGCAGCCACTGCATCTGCGATAAGTTTCTCCTCTGAGCGAGACTCAGCAAGGTCCTGACCGGTCACAACACCGTTGTACTCACCTGTAACGTCTCCTACATAACCACGCTCGTATACAACCTCAGCCTTACCTGCAGCGGCAGCCTGGATACCCTCGAGCGGAGTGCACTCGTGCTGAACCTTGAGTGAAGATGAACCGCCACCCACTGTCATCATCTTGATCGCATTCTCTCCGACTACAAGCACCTTCTTAGCCTTGTCAAGGTTGATAGGAAGCACGTTGTTGTCGTTCTTGAGGAGCACGATACCCTCGCCTGCGATAGTACGGGCAGCCTCATAATGCTCAGGTGAGCACATTGAGCCGGCCGGCTTGTTGTTGTTCATTGCCGTACGGAAGATAAGGCGGAGCACTCGGCGTGCCTTGTCATTGAGGACCTCCTCGGAAGCCTCTCCGCTGCGGAGCTTCGCAAGATATGGATCTGCAAGATAGTATGTATCGTAACTGTTGGAACTTGACATGTTCAGACCGTTTGTCCAGGTACCGAACTCGAGGTCGAGACCGTTGTTGATAGCCTGGTCTGTATCGTGAGTACCGCCCCAGTCTGAAATCACGGCACCGTCAAAGCCCCACTCACCCTTAAGGATGTCGTTAAGCATATACTGGTTGTGGCAGAGGTGCTGACCCTTGTAGAAGTTGTATGCGCCCATGATAGACCATGCACCACCCTCCTGAACTGCAGCCTTGAAGGCAGGAAGATAAATCTCATAAAGGGTTCTGTCGTCAACGATAGCATCATACTCGTGACGCTTCGCCTCCTGGTTGTTAAGGGCATAATGCTTAACGCAGACCGCCACTCCGTTCTTCTGAACCTCCTGTACATATGGAACTACCATTCTCGATGCAAGGAACGGGTCCTCACCCATATACTCGAAGTTACGTCCATTGAGCGGAGTACGGTAGATGTTCACTCCCGGACCGAGAAGAACATCCTTATCACGGTAACGTGCTTCCTCACCGATAGACTTTCCATAAAGGGCAGACATGTCCTCGTTCCATGTAGCGGCGAGACAGGTAAGTGCCGGGAAGGCAACGCAAGAGTCATTTGTCCATTTTGCCTGATCCCACTCGTCCCACATCACTTCAGGACGGATACCGTGAGGACCGTCAGTTGTCCAGATCTCAGGAATTCCAAGGCGAGGGACACCTGCAGAAGAGAACTTTGACTGGGCATGAAGGATCTTAACCTTCTCCTCAAGAGTCATACGTGAAAGAGCATCCTCCACGCGGACATCGATAGGCAGCGACTCATCAAGATAAGCCGGGCCATCATATTTCGGAGCCTGCTGGCAACAAGATGCCGCAATAAGGGCGAGGCTCGAAAAAGCGAAGATTGTTCTGGTTATAAATTTCATGGTATTTTGTTTAATTAATTATTCTATACTGCGCACTGCCGCCTCAAACTCATCACGCGAACAACGTGCCTTGTTCTTGGTCTTAGCCCTATAATTATATATAGTGTTCGCCGAATAATGCAGCAGAGACGCGATCTTGCTTGAGTCCGTGATACCGAGTTTGATCAGGGCAAAGATTCGGAGTTCCGGAGTAAGGATATCATCTCCCTTCGGAACTATCGCCGCCCCATCAACAAGCAGGGCATTGAACTTATGCACAAAGTCAGGATACAGATTCACGAAGGTCTGATCGAACATCTTGTAGAACTCATTGATGTCATTATCGATGGAAGGAAGAGCCTCTATCTCATCGACTATCTTCTTTGAGTTGCCCTGACGGATGTACTTCAGGACTCGGTTCTTGTACTGTCGCACCGTACTGATGTTCTCAGACAAAATACTGAGGAATAAGGCTATATACTCCTGCTTGATCTTATCCGCCTCCTGAATCTGGGCATTGAGATCTGTCAGTTTGAGATTGATCTCCACCAATTCATGGTTACGGCTGTCGATCTCGGCATATGATTCTCTCAGTTCATTCTGCACCGACACGAGAATGCGGTTACGCTTGACAATGTACAGCAAAAGGGAGAAGAGGATCGCGACGACAAAGAGGATCACCAGGATAAGGTTTCTCATTGTCTCCATCTGCCTGTGAAGAATGCCTGTATAGGCCTTTTCAATCTGAGGGAAGAACTGGGATATCTGCCATGGACGAAGACGACCGTTGTAATGCAGGGCATCTGTCATGCAATGATCCGCCGCATACCTGAAGGCCCTCTCAACATCTCCTTGCCTGAAGAGAAGTTCCGACAAGGTGATAAGAGACATATAGTCCCTGACAGAGCACATCGCATCTGCAATTGCGGACTTGACAAGCCAGAACATGCGGTTCTCCACATCATCGGCAGCAAAGGTATCATGGTACAGATAACAGGCCTTGGCATAATCGTGAGAATTCTCGACAGAGGCCTCGATCATCTTATATGCGAATTCAGCGGCCATGGTCATGTCGCCTTCCTCATAGGCCAGCTCACGCCTGATATCATACCACTCGAAAGTATTCTCCGGGACTATCTCCAACAAACGCGTACGGTAGTAATCCCTCATCTGCAGATTCTCCTGATAAGAGGCCTCATTCGAGGCGTATGCCATTGTCTCACCATAGTATTTGCGGCAGGTCCTGAAATATGCCAGTTCCAGATCCGAAGGAATGTCCCTACCGGCGTATCGGCTCATTATCTCGCTCGCTTCCGCATAATAACCCGCAAGGCAATAAATGTCTATCAGTTTAAAGTCGACCTCCATGGCCTTGGGCACGCTTCCCATCCTGCCGGCAAGGGCCCTGTTCCTTCCCAGGTAAACCAGTGCGGTATCCAGACTATGAGAAGCATAGGCGTCCGCCAGCCTCTTGTTTATGTTGTACGTCTGCTCCGGACTAGTCTGATCTGACAAGACAGAACGCAGCACCGCCACCCTGTCATGAAAATAGTTCAGATATGTCTCCTTCTGTGCCAACACATCATCTAATTCATGCAGAACCGGATCTGTCTTGTCTGGTCCGCATGAAAAGAGAAACATTGTAAGAAAGAGCAATACGCCTGTCTTTTTCATAAAACAAATGACTTTTGTGCGCAAAGATAATTAAAAAGGCTGATGGCCAAAGCCGGTCATCAGCCTGAAATATCAAGATAAAGAAGGATTACTTCTTACGGAAGTCGATAGTACAGTCGAACTTGCTGTCAACAGCCGGTGTACAGTCAGTAACTGTCATCACGTATGTTGCACCGAGTTCGAGAGGATAACGGGTCTCCCAACCGGAGTCATCCGCCTTTCTATCCTTTCCGATGAGCTCAACGTTTCCGTAAACCTCAAGCCACTTCTTTGCCTCGTCAGTAAGAGTTACCTTGCCCCACTCAACTCCCCAACCAGCCTGGCCGAAGAACTTGAATGAAACCTCTGAGTCATACTGCCAACGTACGCCCATTGTCTTGTCTGTAGCCTCACCAGCGACACCGGTAAACTGGTAAACGCCATCCTCGATCTCAGCAAGAGTAATGAGAGCTCCGCCATCCCATGCAAGAGGAGTTGCGATATATGGATGTCCTACACCCCAACCCATGAATGTGATAGCTCCGTCCTCAACATAAGTTGCAGGTTTTCCGTTCTCCTTCACTCTTCTTACAGTAACGAACTGCTCCTCGAGGTTGAGTTCGAATGAGTAGTAACCGGAAACCGCCTTGAACTGGAGGCCATCTGCTGTTATTGCGAAATGGTCAGGATCAACATACCATGCTGCAGGATTCTCGATTCCTGAGAATGTGATTATGCTGTTCTTCTCGACATTTACAGCTGCAACCTTATAGATGGTGTTGCTTACCTTGAGGGCAGCCACTCCGTTAACCTGGATATCAAGTGCGCTTGAAGGGATGTCAACCTCCTTGTATGAAACCTTAGCGGCCTTCACACCACCTGTAAGGTCGAGGATAAGCTGATAGCCCTTGCCTGGAATCACGTCCTTACCCTGGATATTACCAGAATCTGTCATATCGAATGCAGGAGCGAGGTTGATCTCAGCGTAGTCGCCCTTGACGAACTCGCCACCCCAACCCTTCTGATGGAAGAACTTGAAGTCAGCACCTGAAGCAAGCTGACCAGGGCATGAGAGTGTGAACTGATAAACCTTGTCAGATACCTGAACCATAGGATATGCTCCGTCAGTTGTGTTCCAGCTAGGACCGATCTTCGGCTTGCCGACACCGCTACCGATTACCCAAGGAGCACCTGTACCGTCAGCATTGAGAGTGAGTACCTCATTCTCATTCTTCATAGGCTCAACCTTGATGTTCATTGCCTTGGTATCGTACTCCATCTTGTAGAGACCGTCAACAGCACGGAATGTAGCTGCAGTGAAGTCCTCGTTCATGATGAAGTAGTCATAGTCAAGTGTCCAGTTGTTGAAGTCAACGAGACCGCCGAAATCCATCGTCTGACCCTGCTTGAACTCAGCGACCGAAACAACATCACCCTTTCCGAGAGGCGCTGCATTGAGTGTCATGAGGTCAACTGTAATCTTGAACTTACCAGGCACGCCGGCAGAGAACGGGATATAGTCTGTCTTGATTGACGAAATGAAGTTTCCGTCATAACCGAGAGTGATCACGTCTCCCTCATCGTTGATTGCAGGAGTAACGAGCTTAGCCTTGTAAAGCGCAGGGAAAGTTCCCTCATGCTCATAAGTGTAGTCACCTGTCTTTTTCATCGCCACTTCATTGCCGGACTCGTCAACGAGATTGATAGTCTCGAAGTTAGGACGCGTGAGAGATACATAAAGCGTATCATATGAAAGGCCCATTCCTACATTCTGAGCGGCGAGGACGATAGATGCCACGCCTTTCTCAACATTATTCTTATAAAGAGGTGCATGGAGCACTCCTTCATATTCACCGTACTCCTTTGTTCTGATGGTAAGGTCAGAAACCTTGGTGTCATCATAATAAAGGGTTGCCTTGAGGGTTGACAGAGCAAATTCCTTGTCCTTGATATCAACAGTGAACTTGACGTCAGCTCCCATATAAGTGGACTCAGTCTGGCTGATGACGGTCATCTCCGGACCGACATCAGTGAACTTGAGCATCTCAGGCTCCTTCTTGCAGGAAGCAAATGCAAGTGCACCTGCGAGGAACATCGCTGATATTTTGAAAATCTTGTTCATATTAACTCTATTTTAATTTTTATTCCTGCCACAGGAGTGATGCCAGAGACTTAGCCGGCACTGTATACTTGACAGTAAACTTAGTATTAGGGAACACAAGTGACTGCTCCTTGTCTGTATCATTCTCGATGATCACACCAACGGTGTTATCAGGATTGAGGAACATCTGAAGCTCGAAGTTGCCAGGAAGTGTCATACCGCCTGTCGCAATCTTCTTGGCACCAGGCTTGATGACAGCTGAAGCATGTGCCATGTTGAACCAGTGGCTGTTCTTCGTGATGGTCTTGTAATCCTTGGAGCTGATGGTCACACCACCGAAACAAGTCTTGCATGAGCCAGGCTGCGGGCTGTATGGACCATTCTTGTCATCAAGCATGAGATTCCAGAGTGTCACACCCTTGCCGCCACGTTTAAGCGTGCCGAGGAATATCTGTCTGAAATCGTTCATGAGACATACATCGAAGTTAGGGTACCACTCTCCGATAGAAGCCTCGGTAAAATAGATATCCTTTTCCGGATTCTCCGAGTAAATCTCATCAAGTTCTGTAACAGATCCGCCATAGCTATGCCATGCAGAACCGTCAGCCCACTTGTAAGCCTCAGGATCAGCATAGATATTGAGAGGATAATTATCCTGGCTAGCTACGTTGTCGTAACTGTAGTTATGGTCGAAGAGGAGAATCTTGACATCGCCGAGACCTGCCTTTTCCATTGCAGGTCCGAGGACCTTCACAAACTCCTTCTGATCCTGCCATGGCATGTACATAGACATCGAGTTTCCGTGATTAAGAGGCTCGTTCTGCATAGTGAGGGCAAAGATATCGAAGCCCTCCTTCTCCATTACCTGAACCCATTTCACGAAATACTCAGCATAATCGTCGTAGCATGAAGGCTTGAGACGACCTGTTGTCCATGAATCATAGCTTGTCTCGAGGACAGCAGGATCAAATCCTTCATAGCGGTATCCGCCGCCCTTCATCCACTTAGGGCAAGACCATGGCGAGCCGATGATCTTCACGTCAGGATTGATAGCATAGATTTCCTTGAGGATAGGGAAAAGATAGGTCTGGTCCTCGGCATGAACGGCGAAGTTCTCGAGGCCTGGCTTATCGCACCATGTATATTCATCCTTGATACAGAAATCCGAAGCTCCGATCGACACGCGGATGAGGCTGGAACCTGCGCCTTCGGTACGGGAGAATGTCTCCTTGAGGAATGCGGTCCTGTCTGCCTGACTCATCTGCATGAGGTTGTAGCAGGTAGCGGTTGTCACTGCAAGACCGAAACCGTCAACTTCCTGAGCGGTCGCAGTCTTGTCATATGTCACCTGATTAGGAGACATGCTGCCAGGCTTTCCGAAGTCGAGATAGCTTTTCTCGAAAAGCTTGGTCCTGTCTGCCTTTGTGACATAGACCGTAACATCCTTCACCTTCACTTCAGGAACCGGCTTGGTGTCAGTTCCCGGAGTCTGTCCTCCACCGTCATCAGGCTTCTCTGTAGAGCAGTTGCATGCA
>JAEIGA010013855.1_pt1 | contig 12263 bp, 12 predicted proteins | sample 9270691 | NCBI WGS metagenome assembly JAEIGA01 (sample SAMN17057246, study PRJNA624740) | gut metagenome | biome: biome; isolation source: fecal sample | host: Bos grunniens | place: China: Xizang | collected 2019
GATGCAATATTGCCGCTTGTCTTTGCGCGTTGCCAGCCCAGTCCCAAATTGAATTCGGGCATCAGCTTGCTCTGTGCGGAACGCCACGCGGCACGTGCTTTCCTGATGTTCTCCATTGCGGCGAGTACCGAGTAGTTGCTGCTGCCGGCAACGGCAATGAGCGAGTCGAGCACCGGGTCGTGGAAGTTGTGCCACCACTCATCATCGACGGGGAGTGTCTGGTTGAAGAGTGTCCCTTCTCCCCAACTGTCGGGCAGCGGATCATCAATTATTGTTTTGCCTTGTATGTCGGAGAATCGTTCTTCCCCGCCCTGTTGAGCTGCGGCCTTGTCGGCTATCAGGAGCACAATAAACAGTAGTACAGTAACATTTCTCATATGTGTAAACCTTTATAGTAAATCTATGGCAAGGAATAAACACATTGATGAGGCTTTTGGTTGCAAATGTGTTTTTTTGGCTGCAGGTACCTATGTTTTTATGGTGAGGATGTGCGGATATTGTAAAAACATTGTATTTTTGTCCTTGTAACATTAAAAAACACTTATTATGAAACTGAAGACATGGAGTACGGTTGCGCTTGCATTGTCAAGCGTTGTTTTTCTTGTGGTTGTATTGACTTCGCTCATTGATGGTGCTACCTATCTGAGCCGTCTGCACACAACAATCATTGCGTGGAATATTCCTTTGGTGACAATTGGAGTAATTATCTACTCTTTTGTTACAGAGAAAGAAGAGGGTAAATGTAATCTTTTTGCTTGGGTGGCTGTTGGTCTCATGGCATTCTCAATGCTCTGCTCTAACCTCACAAAGAATGTTGTTCAGGATGCAGGCAGCAATGTAGAGAACTATGTAGATGTTGCTGCAAAGATTATCAAGAAGGAGAGCAAAAAGGCTGACATGTATGAAGAGACCCTTGAAAGGGCTGCTAAATCGGCCACCAGGAATCGCGGTTATTACGATGACGATTACGATTGGTAATGGCAATCTTTGTATCAGTAAAAACGCTCACACCTCGGGTGTGAGCGTTTTTTATGTTATTGTAGTTTCAACCAGCCTGTCGGGTCGAGGAGTGTCTTTTCACGGTAGAGCTGGAAAAGCAACTTGGGGTTGCCATCTTCGGCATCGGTCGTGACGTCACCGATTATGTCGCCCGTCTTGAGCTTGTCGCCGCTCTTTACCTGTACATTCTCGACATTGCAATATACCGAGATATGTTTCTCATGGCGCACAAGTACGCAGGTGTAGTCGTTATGGTGGAAAACCGTGGAGACGGTTCCGTCAAAGATTGCGCGTGCCTTTGCTCCTTTTGTGCCTTTAAAGGTGATGCCGGCGTTGTTTATCATTACGCTTCCCTTGCCCTCAACGGCATTCCTCTCGCCAAACTTATCTACAAGCAGATAGGCTCCTGTTATGGGTACCGGCATCTTGCCCTTGTTGTTCTGGAAAGCTCCGGACATCTTGCCTACACCGGCATCCGCGTTATATTCGGCACTCTCCTTTGTGCTCTTTTTCTTCTTGCTTGTGTCGGTCTTCTTCTCCTTGGCGCTCTCTGCTGCCACAACTTTCTCGACCTCGCGTTTTATGGCTGCATTCAGCTTGTCAAGTTCGCTGCGCTTCTTCTTGAGCTCGTTCTGTACCTTCTTCTTCTCCTTTTCGAGTCCGGCAATTATGTTTTTCTGCTCCTTTTCCAGTTTCTGTATGCGTGTGCGTTCGGCCTCCTGCTCCTTGAGTGATGCTTTCTTTGCTGCACGCGCTGTCTCAAGCTCATTACGCTTTATCTGCAGCTCGCCCTGCTTCACCTCCAACTCGCCGATTCTCTTCTTCAGGCTGTCGGCAAGTACCTTGTGAGCATTTATGTAACTGTTGGCATAGCGGTAACGGCGTGCCATCTTGTCAAAGTCATCGGCCGAGAAGACAAAGAGCATCTTGTTCTCGAAATTGCTGTATTTGCGCGCTTTTCGTAGGGCTTCGGCATATTCGGCGCGTGAAACCTCTACGCTCTTCTCCTTCTCTTTGATGTCGTTGTCAATGGCTTTCATCTCTTTGTCCAGAGCGGCCATCTTGTTGTCAAGGGCGCGGACCTCTTTCTGCAACACGCCTACAAGTCCCTTGTATTCGTCAATCTTTGCTGTGATGATCTTCAGGTTGGCAAGCCGGCTGTTTATGTCCTTCTGCGACGAAAGCAGGATTGCCTCCTTCTTCTCAATCTCCTTTCGCAACGCGTTGGCCTTGTTGCGCAGGCCTTCGACTGAACTGTCCTGTCCCTGCACGTTCAGCACTGCCACAAAAAGTACCAAGATGAACAGAAATGTGTTTTTAATATAGTTTTTCATAGTCTGACAGGGTGCTTTATTTGAGGGATTTTATGAAATCATCAATACTCTGTTTGCGATAGCTGCTGTTTATGTTGCGGGATGAGAAACTGAATGACTTATTGTTTGTCTTGCTGAGGTCAATGCCGAGCTTGATGGCTGCATCTCCCTTGAAGTTGATACAGATGTCATTGGGGTATGATACATTGCCTAAGCTTGCAAAGTCGGCATAATCGCATTTGATGCTTTCGCCGGTGCTGCTGTTGCCGTTCATGGATACAAGATTACCGCTGTTCTTGTCTATGAGGAAGCTGTAGTGTATGGCTGTGTTTCCTTTGGTGGTGACAAGATATTGCGCTCCTTTGTCCTCTACGGCAAATTCTTTGAGTCCCTTGTAGGCGAGGCGGCCATCGGGGAGGAAGGCGTAATCAAGAAATATGGCTTCAAGAACATTATAGTTGATTCCTGCAAGTCCAATTGCCGATGCCTCGGAGTAGGGTATCTCGGTGTATTTTTTGGTCAGTTTATTTATAAGTCGGACTTTCTGTGGCAGGAACTCGATGCTTGCGGCTTCAATAAGTCCCAACGGTGTAATTGTTATCTGTACGCCTTCACCTCTTTTTATGCGCAGCTTGCCTTTGAGGCTGATGTCGCTGCCGTTGACTCTCAGGCTCAGTGCTGCATTTCCCGACAGGTATTGCAGCGATGTGGTGTCTGGGGTTATGGCCTGGTAGCCTGCAATCAGGGCTGTCAGGTCAACACTCTTCTCTTCCTTTGGCTGTACAACCTCCTGTGTTGTCCTACAGCCTACAAACAATAATGTAAGTGCCAGAATGGCAACTGCTGTTCTATTAATATTCTGCACCATTGTAATATTTACGTTTTTCAATTTTCTTATTCAGTATTTTTGTTTCGTCACCGGCTTCGCGCGCCTTCTCCCAGTACTCCACGGCTTTCTCCATGTTGCCGCACTTTGCAAAGATATCACCAATGTGGTGCAGTACCACAGAACTCATCTCTTCATTCAGGGAGATTATCTTCTCGGCATAGGCCTTTGCCTCCTCGTAGCGCTTCAGCTTGAAAAGTATCCATGCATATGTGTCAAGATATGTCTGGTTCTCGGGCTCGGCGACTATTGTCTTGTGGCTCATTTCCAAGGCTTTCTGCAGCTCTTTGCCTTCAAGTGACAGGAAATAGGAGTAGTTGTTCAGTACACCGGGCCTGTAGGGGTCATAGACCAATGCCGAATCGTAGGCTGCATAACACTCCTTGGTCATTTCCAGTTCATGATATGTGTCGCCGAGTGTAGTGAACACGGCTGCAATTATATCGGGTTCAGTGTCCCCGTCGCGCTTTTCAAGTCCCTCCTGGTATATGCCGATGCTCTCCTCCATGTTGCCGAGCATGTATAGCGACAGTCCTTTGTAGAAATAGAGTGTCAGGTTCTGGGGCAGGTACAGCAATGCATCGTCGGTGTACTTCAGTACGGCCTCCTTGTCGTTGCTATCAATGGCATATTGGAGCAGCTTGATGATTGCCGATATGTTCTCCTCGTCCAATGTGACAATTTTTTCATATACAGGAATAAGCTCGTCTGTTCCGGCATTCTTGTACTCCAGATACTGGGCGTATGATTCGTGCAGTTCCAACTGGTCAAATGGCAGCTGCAGCAACTCCTGGTAGAATGGCCTGATATATGCGCTGTCAGTCTCTTCCTTGTACAGCACGTAATTGACAAGGTAGTTTATTCTTTGCTCGGTTTCAACCTTTTCGTTCCTGATCAAGGCTTCGAGGGTTCTGCACAGGGCGGTGTCATTGTCTGTGCTTGCATACAGCTCGGCAAGTGATGCCAGTGCAAGCACATCACCGGGTGATGTCTCAAGTATGTTGTTGTATGTCTCCTCGGCAAGCCCGTATTCTCCCATTATGGCGTATGCGTCGCCCAACAGTGTGGTATAACGTGTGTCATCGGGGTTTTCAGAGATTTCCTGTCTGATGATGGCAACCAGCTCTTCGTACCTGTTCATGAGCATGTAGAGCTGGAGTTTCTTTGCCGTCAATTCACTGGACTTACCTTCAAGGCTTTCAATCCTTTCCAACGTCTCCAGCGCCTTCTCGTAGTTGTCATCGTTGTAATAAAGCACATACAGCGACCTGTATATCTCACTTTTTGAGTGCGCCGAACCTATAATCCTCTCATATACGGCTATGGCTGCCTTCCAGTTGCCGGTTCTTGCATACTGGTTGACCAATGCGTCATTGTAGTCTTCATTGTCAGGGTCTTCACGGACAATATCTTCGAGCATTGCACCGGCAATGCTGTCCTTGCCCAGAACGCTGTAGTATGGCGCCAGAAAATACTGTATGGCCGACGATGTGGAGTCGAGTGAGTGACAATACTCAAGCAGTTCGAATGCCTCGTCATATCTCTCCTGCTCCATGAGCGATGTTGATTCCAGATGGAAATAATCGACTGCACGCTTGCGTGCATCAATCTCTTTTCCGTTGTTCTGGGCCGATGCTGCGACCGGTAACAGCAACAGAAACAGGTATATTATGTTCCGGCACAACTGTTTCATGCAGAATCCCTGTTTGAATGGTTGTCAAACACCTGTGTGCCCGAACCCTCCTGCTCCGCGGTCGGTCTCGCCCAAAACTTCACACTCGCACCATTCTACCTGTTCATGGCGTGCAATGACCATCTGTGCTATGCGCTCACCATCGGTTATTGTGAATGGTTCGTTCGAGAGGTTGACAAGTATAACGCATACCTCGCCACGGTAGTCGGCATCGATTGTGCCGGGCGAGTTGAGTACGGTGATACCTTTTTTTATGGCAAGGCCGCTGCGTGGGCGTACCTGTGCCTCGTATCCTGCCGGCAATGCCATGAAAAGACCGGTTGGAACCAAGGTTCTCTCCAATGGTTGTAATACAATGGGCTCGTCAAGGTTTGCCCTGAGGTCCATTCCTGCCGACAAGGCTGTTGCATATGATGGCAACTGGTGCTTGGATTTATTTATTATCTCTACTTTCATATTTATATAAATGGTTAAAGGGTGGAATTGTTGTATTCCGCATCAATTAGTTCTCCTCCGTTCCATTCTCTCCTGTTTCATAGAAGACCTTGTTGGCTCCCGATGTCAGTTTGATTGCTTCGGGGTGTTCGCGTACGAATGATTCTATGTAACGCATTTTGGTGCTGTCCTGCATCTCATCGACGGTAATGAGCAAGCCTGTCTCCTCTACATTGCCGAAGTCGTAGTTCACGGCTGTGCCGAATATCTTCATTGTGGGTGACAGACCCATATATGCATTGACCATCGGCGGTATTGCCAGGCCGAACTTGCGTACCTCCTGTTTCAGGATTCTATAGTCTTCCTTGAATGTCTCTTCGGTGAATATCTGCGCCAATTCCTCCTCGGGGGTCTCAAGCTGCAATGGATTTACCGGGATGACAAGGCCTTCCTTGTCGGCGAAGTGCTTCTTGAGGAAATAGAGTATCATGTCACGTGCCTTTGTAAGGTACGATGGGTACATTGTCACTTTTCCATAGAAGTACTTGACATCTGGGAGTACGACTGTGAGTGCTCCCAAACCGTCCCAAAGGTTGTCGAGTGCAAAGAGGCTCTTTGAACCCATGCGTGTCGATTGATATTCAAGCGAAACGAATGCGCGGCCAAGCTCTACAGTGTATGGCAGGACCTCCTTGAGGAATTTCTCCGAGAAACGGAACATGCCGTGTGCTGTTGCAATGATGGGTTCGCCGTTCTCATCAAAGCGCACCTCCTTGCCGCTGATGTAGCGGTAACCGCCGATTATGTCGTTGTTCTCGGGGTTCCACACGACGAGCTGCTTGTATGGCACCTCCATGGTGTCGAACTCGTCGATGTCGAGCTCCTTTCCTGTGCCACCGCCTGCCGCACGGAATGCGATTTCGCGCAGACGGCCAATCTCGCGCATCACATTGGGTGCGTCGAATGCTGTAACAATGTATATCTCATTATCGCTTCTGTGGGTAAAACGCAGTAGCTTGTCCTCGGTAAGTTCTGCTTTGAGCAGTTCCTTGGGAACCGGTGCAATAATGTCTTTCATAATGTGTCTGTAATTGTTCTAAAGTGCATAAACAGTGTCCTGGACATACTGTGCCCACTCTGTTGCTGATTTTGTCTTGTCGAATGTCTGCCAGGGAATTGGCTTGCCAATGGTTACCTTGAATGTCTTGTTCCTGTTCTTGAACATCTCATCACTGAGGTAGAGCATTGCTATGTTGAATTTCAGTCCCAGCATCTTGTTTATGTTTGCCAGACGGTAGAAGAACTTGGAGTTCTCGCCCTCGAAATGAATAGGAATTACATCGCGCTGTGACTGTATGCTTTTTGTTATGAAGGTCTTCTTCCATGGCAGGTCCTTTATCACGCCCTTTTTCTTGCGTGAGCACAGACCGGCGGGGAACATCAGAATATGATTTTCACTCTGGAAAGCAGCATTTACCTGCTGCGGGAGGTCACGTGCCTGTTTACCGGTCTTGTTGATTGGTACCCAGAATGATGATATCTGCGGGAAGTTCATCAACAGGTCATTGGCAAGGAACTTGATTTTTCCATCATATACAGGACCCAGGATGTGTGCAAGTCCAAGTCCGTCCTGCGCTCCAAGAGGGTGGTTGCTCACGAATGTGCAACGGCGGCCATCCTGTGGGAGGTTTTCCAAGCCATGCACCTCGAAGGAGTTGTTGAAATATTCCATAAAGGCCTTTATGAATTCAAGACCCTCCTTGTGACCGAAAGAACGCAGGGCTTCGTTCACTTCATCCTGATGGATAATCTTCTTCAGGTATGAAACCATGAATCGGGGTACATAACGTGCCTTCTTGCCTGCTTTTGCCTTAAGTATAGACTCTACGTCTATTTGGATTATATCGCTCATAGTCATTCAATCCATTTATGGTTATAATACCGCAAATATAGCAACAAACGAGCGAGAAACATCAAGTTTTAAGATAGATGTTTTTTACAGCGAGTGTAGGCTATGTTCGCAGTTTACTGCAAATATACTAAATAATATTAATAGCGTGTCTTTTTTGTTATAAAAATGCGGTGAAAATGGATAAATGCCAACATCTTCTTTGGGTGACTATTCCTCAGTCTTGACACGTGGCTGTCCAATCTCTTTCTTGATGGTCTTGTAGGTGAACAGCAGGAATATTGCCAGCAGGCCTGTGTTGTACAGCATTTTTATTGTGCTGTTTTCTGCCGGTATGGCAACGGATGTTCCGTACAATGTTGCAAACAGCAATGTGAAACGGAAAATGGTCTTCAGGTCATAATTTATCGCGTTCCTTCTCTGCCCGACAATATATGAGATTGTCATTGCGGCAAAGTAGCCGGTGAATGATGCCCATGCACATGCCATATAACCGAATCTTGGAACAAAGATTATATTGACGGCGAAGAGGAGGGCACAGCCGATGAATGAGAAGATGGCACCCCAGTATGTCTCGTCATTCAGTTTGTACCAGAACGAGAGATTGAAATATATGCCCATGAAAATCTCGGCTGCCATGACAATGGGCACGACCTTAAGTCCCTCCCAGTAGCCGGGGGCGATAATGTTCTTTATTATGTCCATGTAGAAGACCACGACAAGGAATGCCAGCATGGCCATGATGATGAAATATTTCATTGCCTTGGCATAAAGCTCCTTGCTGTCCTTTTGCTTGCTGTTGCTGAACACGAACGGCTCATAGGCGTAGCGGAATGCTTGCATAAGCATTGCCATGATGGCTGCAATCTTCACGGCTGCACCATAGACGCTCAACTCCTGTATGCCCCTCTCGCCCGGGACAAGCCAGGTGTATATTATCTTGTCGGCATTCAGGTTCAGTATTCCGGCGATGCCAAGGATAAGCAGCGGCCATGAGTATTTGAGCATCTCCTTCAGCATCTTGCCGTCGGCGGTAAAACGGAACATCTTCAGCTCTGGGATGAAGAAGAAGGTTATTGTTGCCGTGCATACCAGATTGATGAAGAATACATAGAATGCCTGGTTCTCGGGGAAATAGATGTTGCCGTAAAGTTCCGGGTTCTTGGAGTAGAGATGCGGCAGTGCAACGAACACAAACAGGTTCAGTGCAATGTTCGTGAAGATGTTCAACAGTTTCAGCGAAGCAAATTTTATCGGGCGTTTCTGGAACCTGAGCAGTCCGAACGGAATGGCCTGCAATGCGTCCAGCGCTACCACTACGGCCATCATGCCAATGAACTCCGGGTGCAGCTCATATCCGAGTGTCCTTGCAATGGAGGGCAGGAAACAGAATACGGCAATCAGGAAAATTCCACACAGGGTACCTATTACCTGCATGGACATTGAAAAGACCTTCGGTACGTCGGCCTTTTCCTTGCTGGCAAATCTGAAGAAGGTGGTCTCGAATCCGAAAGTCAGTATTACCAACAGGACTGCTGTCCAGGCATAGACGTTTGTGACGACACCATAGTCTCCGCTCTCCACACTCATCTTTGCAGTGTAGAGTGGCACGAGAAGGTAGTTCAGGAATCGTCCTACGATGCTGCTAAGGCCATAAATGGCGGTCTCCTTCAGTAGTGATTGCAGTTTGCCCATCTTGTTGTTCTAAAAAAGAGTTCCTTGTTCGTTGTTGTTGAAACGGCTCTTGCCAAGGTGCTTGTATGCAAGGTCTGTCACCTCGCGTCCACGTGGTGTACGTTTGATGAATCCCTCCTTTATCAGATATGGCTCATACACCTCTTCGATGGTGCCGCTGTCCTCGCTCAATGCAGTGGCGATTGTTCCGATACCCACCGGGCCGCCCTTGAACTTGTCAATGATGGTGCAGAGGATCTTGTTGTCAATCTCATCGAGTCCGTATTTGTCAATGTTCAGTGCCTCAAGCGCCATCTTTGCTATGCCGTTGGTGATGTGTCCGTTGCCCATCACCTGTGCGAAGTCACGTACGCGGCGCAACAGTGCATTGGCAATACGCGGCGTTCCGCGGCTTCGGCGCGCAATCTCATATGTGGCATCCTCGTCGAATGTGACTCCCAGAATCTGCGCCGAACGGCTGATGATACCGGCCAGCGTCTTGCTGTCATAGTATTCAAGGTGCATGTTGATGCCGAAACGTGCTCTAAGTGGGGCTGTGAGCAGTCCGCTTCGCGTGGTTGCTCCAATGAGTGTGAACGGGCTCAAATCTATTTGGATTGAACGGGCCGACGGGCCTTTGTCAATGAGGATATCAATGCGGTAGTCCTCCATTGCCGAATAGAGATACTCCTCCACAATTGGTGAAAGGCGGTGTATCTCGTCAATGAAAAGGACGTCATTCGGTTCCAGGGATGTAAGTATGCCGGCAAGATCGCCGGGCTTGTCGAGTACCGGTCCCGATGTTACCTTGAATCCTACTCCCAGTTCATTTGCAATAATGTTGCTCAAGGTTGTCTTGCCAAGTCCCGGAGGGCCATGAAGCAATACGTGGTCAAGCGACTCGCCACGCATCTTTGCGGCCTGGACAAAAATCTTGAGGTTGCTCACAATCTTCTCCTGACCGTTGAAGTCGGGGAATGACAGTGGTCTCAATGCATTTTCGAATTCCTTGTCGCTGTTCTTGCCGCGAATATTGAAATCTACGCTCATATAATTCTGTTGCAGTTTTCCGTAAAAGTGTTCTTTATGCAAAAATAGTGTATGTAAAGGTCATTTAAAAATTAAATAACCTTTTTATATGCCCCATTTTGCCAAAACCGTAATGATTATCAGCAGTACAAGCAATAGTATGCCTCTCTTCTGCCCTTTTGTGAAATGGAAAAAGTTTCTCACGTTATTTTTTTATAAAATTGCTGATAATAGAAAATGTTACACTAATTTTGCCTGACAAAGTTATAAATAAAGTTGTTACTTTATTGGTTTTTTATGATAAAGTCTGTTATGAAGTTTCTGGGAGTCCTGATAAAACGATATATATTGACGCTCCTGACACTGATATTGATATTATGTCTCACTTTCTACAAACCTACTGGCATCAAACGTACGGATACCATTGTTGAAATAGACAAGGTAGTACATTTTGTAATGTACTTTACATTGTGTGCTGTGTTCTGGTATGAGAATTTTAAGGTAACCCTGAAACCCAGGTTATTCCTGATGGCAATATTTGCTGTGATTGTGCCAATAATTTTCAGTGGCGTGATGGAATATCTGCAGTATGTGCTGACATCGTACCGTACCGGGGATTTGGCCGATTTCTACTTTAATACGATGGGTGTTCTTGTCGCGGTACTGTTCAGCTGGTTCGTGACAAGACCTTTGATGAAAAGACGTGGCAAGCGATGCAATGGTGAAGAGGCAGCTCAATAGTATGAGATTTCCCTCTTTTCTGTGAACAGGCTCTCCGAAATAATCTCATTACGGCCGTTCTCCTTCTTCTCGTTGATTTTCAGTCCTTCTCTTTCAACCCAGTTGTTCATCTCGTCGAATTTTGAATTCCTGAAGAGAAGAGTCTCCTTTGTCGGGTAATTGAAATCATAGGCACGCCTTTCCAGTTTCTTGAGCACTCCGTCGTTGTCATATTCGTAATTCTCTGTAACGACGTCCTTCCCATGCCACATGTAGTTTATGGCAGTGACCTTGCCCTCAGTATCATACACGTATCTGATTTCAACTTTCGGCTCGTTGTCCTTTGTCCCCGTTGTTGTGTAGATTTTTATCCTGTTGTCGTTGTCGCGTTCAGCATTGTTTGTAGTGGTGCCAATCTGCCACATGTTGTCGGTCTTGTGTCTTGTGCACATGCCTGCTTTGTTGAAGCGCAGATAGTACACTTGTCCGGTCGTTCCATCTCCGATGGTAGTAGTGACTTTTACATTCTTCACTTGCCCTTTCAGGTCGTACATGGCCCGGTCGGGATATGTCATCTTATCGGGTGATGTACAGGAGGCAACAATGCAAAGAATCAATATTAGTAGAAGTATGAATCGTCTGTTCATGGCATATCGCTTTTTACCAACTTTTGTATGGATAACGTGTGAGTCTTGAATTATAGTAACGCTTGTCGCCTGTGACTTCCTCTCCAATGAAATCGGGTTTCTCAAATTCTTCATTGGCATCTCCCAATTCCACCTCAGCAACCACAAGTCCTTCGTTGTCGCCAAAGAACTCGTCAACTTCAAAGATGTGCTCTCCGCACTTTACAAGGTGGCGTATCTTGTCGATTATACCATCGTGGCATAATTTGAGCAAATCCAGTGCTTCGGCTACAGAAATCTCCTTCTCCCATTCAAAACGGCTCAGGCCGCCGTCAAGCGAAGGTCCTTTGATTGTGATATAGCCCTTGTTGTCACGCACTCTCACGCGGGCAGAATTTCCACCTTCGCGGCAGATGTAGCCCTGTGCAATGCGGTCGCTCTGAAAGGCCATCGCCTTGTAGCTGTCGTTTATGACAATGAATTTTCTCTCTATTTCAATGGCCATTTGCTTACTCTCCCTTGTCGGCGAACTCCATAAGGTAGGCCTTCACGAATCCGTCAATCTTGCCGTCCATCACGCCGTTCACATCTGAAGTCTGATAGCCTGTACGGTGGTCTTTAACGCGGCGGTCATCGAATACGTAGCTGCGTATCTGTGAACCCCACTCATTCTTCTTCTTGCCGGCCTCAACCTTCGCCTGCTCCTCCATGCGGTGCTGCATCTCCTTGTTGTAGAGAATTGAACGCAACTGACGCATGGCATTTTCTTTGTTCTTGGGCTGGTCGCGGGTTTCGGTGTTCTCAATGAGAATCTCCTCTTCGGCACCTGTGTAAGGATCCTTGAACTGGTAGCGGAGACGTACACCCGATTCAACCTTGTTCACGTTCTGTCCACCGGCACCACCGCTTCGGAATGTATCCCAAGATATGCGCGCAGGCTCAATCACCACCTCGATACTGTCATCAACAAGCGGTGTGA